>ENA-ORXD01002830-ORXD01002830.1-sediment-metagenome-genome-assembly--contig:-NODE-2830-length-10842-cov-22.834371_pt1 | contig 10842 bp, 16 predicted proteins | sample MGYA00237862_ERZ511471 | MGnify/ENA metagenome assembly ERZ511471 | reverse complement strand
CCCACTAACCGTTCAATCCGTTTCCTGCACCGGTAACAGAACTCCGGACCCTTCCGGTCGGTGTCCCCGATCCAGTTGGAGAAGTACATGACACACCCGGGATACTCGCAGTGGGGGAGACCCAGAGCATGTCCCAGCTCATGGATCGCCTCGGTCAGGACCCGCCACCGGTACACCTTCGTGTTCGGGGGATCCCCGTAGAACTCGGGTCGGAGCCGGAAGGTGGAGATGAGTGCCCTTCCCGTGCAGGCCACACCGAACACAAAGTTCAGCCTCCCGGAGAAGAGGTCTGCCCCGGTGATGCCGAGAACGGTCCCGGAGGGACAAAGGGGAGCGAGATCGGCAAGCAGCCCGTCTGCCAGGTACTGGTTCCGTTCCGTATGGAAATGCCGGGGGGAGAGCGGAAGCGGAGGGAATTCCTCCACCTTAGCCAGAAGAATCCCCGGGATATCCTCCTTCAGCCAGGCAAGGGGGAGCGGATCCACCGTGCCGATGGGAACGAGGGCGATCATTCCTGGATTCACTGCGGACCTGGAGTAATTTTCTGCAGGACCGCACCACGGTTCACGAAATAGAACCGCCGTTCCATAACGGTGAGCCCTGCGTCCTCCGCTTCTGTGAGGTGTGCCCGGAATTCCCTTCCTGGAACGATAACCGGAGGTTCCGAGTAGAACAACAGGCCTCCCGGCACAAGAAGCGATGCGATCTCCTGGAACACTTTCCGTGGATCCGGGACCTCGTGAATAACGAAAATTGCGAAGGCAACATCAATCGTCCCGTTCAGGTCAGGGGGGAGATTGAGGGAATGCGGAAGACACTGGTAGGTCCTGATCCGGGGCATAAGGTCCTCCTGCTCCATCTTCTCCCGAAGGATGCGGAGCATCTCTTCCTGGAGGTCCACCGCGATCACCGCACCGCCGTCGCCGACTCTCCGGGCAAACTCGCGGGTGAAAAAACCCGGTCCGCATCCAAAATCAAGGACGCGGTTCCCGGGTTGTATGTAGCGTTCTGCAAGCCGGTCAGGCCGGTACAGCAATCGCCGGAAGCGGGAGTCAAGGTGCCCGGCCCGGGAGGCAGAGAACACCGCATGCTGGTGACGGGGTGGTGGGCTGGCCGGGGTTTCGTCAGCGAGGGGCATGGTATATCACCGGGTATCCTTCCCTGATCGTTTCGGTCTGTATATATTATCTGTCTTCGCTCTGCCTGCGATCGGGGATAAGCTGATACGATTCTCCCTGCAGGGGATTGCGGTGATGATTCCCTCACGATGCCGGGAATTCGGATGGCGGGGACTTGTAAAAAGGGAGTGGGGGGTATCCGATCAACGGTTCAGCGTTCAGCTGTCGTATTCATCTGGTTGTAGGTGCCAGCACCGATCCAGTACGTCCCATCGACATCATGCACATAACAGAGTTTCGGTTCGACGGCCATGCCGTGGGCAGGATTCCCGAAATGGATGATGATGAACCCGCCGCCATTTCGGGACAGATTGATCTTGTTGCGCATGTAGTACTGACCGGACACATCAACGTCATCGTAGAAGGACGTATTGACCCGGTGGGGCAGTACGATGGATGCGAGGGATATCCCCTCGTAATCGGCTGCGAAGATGTAGAGTTCATCCCGGACAAAGGATCCATTGGGGGTGTTGAATTCGGCAAGTGCCTTCTCCCTCCCGACTGAACGGGCGTACGTGACCGCCTCATTGACAAAAGCCATGACCCGCTGCTCATCGGCAGTGAGGTTCGCCACGGGGGTCTGGGCTGTCGCAACCGTTGGCGTGGCAGTCAGGGATGATGTTCCTGTCGGCGTAGCGTTCGTGGTCGGTGTCGAAGTGCACCCGGCTCCGGCGAGAGCAAGGACCAGAAATGGAATAACGATGATTAACAGGGAGTGTCTCATACCTATCGATGGAGGGGAGGAGCAGATAAGCGATGTTATTTATCTCTATGGAGCCGGGATTTCACCGGGATTGAGATTATTGCCGGGCCGGAATCTGATGCTGAAAACTTAAATGGATGATTCGATATTGGGTAATGTAGAGATCAAGGCAGGTTGTATACGAATCTCAAGTATGGACTCATGCGAGCCGATGATTGCACCGAGTGCACATGCGACGTGGAATGCCCCCGATCAGCAGGGCTCCTCGCGACCTCGCCAGGAAGCCGATGCTCACCCGTGTCCCCTGTTCTACGCCTCGAGGATCCCTTTCATTTTGATCAGACTGTTCTTCACCTCCTTTCGCATCGAGTGCACGATCAGGGGAGACAGTAACCGGATACAACCGCTGAATCTCATATCGTAGATCATGGTGAACTTCGTCCCATCCGGCGTGGGAGTGTAGAGGTTGTGCTGCTCGATGAATACAGAACCCGAGTCGATATTTTTTCGAAACGTCCTGTTCGCATCGTATTCGGTGACCGTTCCCGTCCATGGCATCGAACGGCCCATCAGGCGGGTGGTACCCCGGAAGGTCGTGCCAACCCCGACCGGTCCCCCTGAGGTCTGTTCTGCCTCGGGGATGGCCGTATGCCAGGTGCTCCATCGTGCTGCTTCGGTCGTGATGGCGAATACCTTCCCGACCGGACACCTGATTTCTATCCCTTCTTCAATTCTTGCCATTGTATTCCCCCCTGGAAAGCAGTCCGGGGATTCCCCTCCGGTATGGCCGTTCCGTCCGTCAGAAAACAGAAAGAGACCACAGCGTTGTCTGAACCCCTCGTCCTGGTGATGGAGCACCTCCATCACCTGATCCAACATACAGGGGGGATCTTATTTCATCATTTCGGGAACCTGGTGGAACAGATCCGTTCACCCTCTTTCCTGGTGACGAAAAAGGAATAACCGTATTCCTGTGAGTGGGTGCGGAACACCTCGATCTCCTCATCGAGTGAGGCAAAGAGGGCCTGTTTCTCCTGGTCGTCCAGGTACTGCTCTTTCAGGATTTCCAGCCGCCGGGATAGTGGTATGTAGAAGTGCTCCCGCCAGGCGGCGTCGGGGAGCCGGAAGGTATCGAGGATGGTATACCCGGTGTCCCGGATCATCCCCCGGGCCTCCTCTTCATGCACCATGGCAGGATATTGCCGGGCAAAGTACTCCCGGCACTCCTCTGTCGGGGTATGAGTAAACCAGACAAGGTCGGAGAGGGCCACATACCCTCCCGGTTTCAGGAGCCGCTTCCAGGACGAGAGTGCCTCCCGGAAACCCATCACGAATGCAGAACCCTCTGCCCAGATGAGATCGAAGGATTCTGCCGGGAACGAGAGATCGTCCATGGATGCACGCACGGTAGTGATCCGGCCATCCAGTCCCGCCTCCAGTGCCCGCTCGTTGACGTCATCAAGAAATGGCTGGTGAATATCGGTTGCGATGATTGTTGCACCAGGGCAGAGACGGGCCAGCATGAGGGTCTGCATCCCTGAACCGCAGCCGATATCGAGAATCCGGGCATCTGCCGGGAGATCCGGGATAGTGTGGAATGCCCGGGCCGTATATTCGTCGAGCCCGGGACCCTGCCGGGGCAATCCTTCGAAGATGGTGAAAAAAAATGCTTCAACCATGATTGTACCGGTACGCACCTGTACCGGATTTGGTTTTTGGCCATATCCGATCCCGGGAAGGGTCCTGAACGCTGATACCGGGTGATCGCACCTAACAGGCCGGAGGGACGGGGATCACCAGGAACATGGCATAGGCGTCACCAGTGTTCCGGGTCACGTGTCCTTTCCCCGAGGTATCCTCCAGCAGGACGAGATTTCCAGGCCCGAGCCTTCTTACCGCCCCGTCTGTCGTCTCCATCTCCACCGTGCCCGACATGAGGGCGAGGAACTGGCGTGCAGGAGCCGGGTGCAGTTCGCCGATCCAGCCGGGCTCGAACGTATAGAACCGGTACTTCAACGCGGGACAGTCTCCGGAGATGTAGAACGGGGCCGCAGGTGGTGCTGCACGTGCCAGACTCTGTTCAACGGTCACGGTATCAAAGTGCGAGTTGCCCTGTGCGTCCGTGTATATTCGATGATACGATACCTGGGTGATCGTGGGCGGGGTTGGTTGTGTCATGAATGGTTCTCATCCGTGTGATGGGTGGGTGGGGGGAATGGTTCCCAATGAGAGGAGAACGGAATGGAGAGGAATAAAGATTCTGTCTTATCGCCAGGCAGAGCCCAGACCGATGCGCATGGAATATTTCATATATTTCTGGATTTATTCCAATATGTTCATATAAAAATCGATGAATGAAGGGATGAACATGGCATTCATTAGAATCGATGAATATGTGGTGAGTTATTCGACGCATGGAGACAGATTCCCACCCCGTATCTGGCTGTATAGTGAAGGGAGAAGTATTGGGCAGCTCCTGTTCGCACGAAATGGCGCCAAGCTCCCCCAAGATGAGATGAAACAGGAGAACAGATACTGGCTGTGGTATCACCTTGAAGATTTTAGTAATCTGCTTGATCTTCTCCGGAATGAAAAACCAGTCTATCTCGTTTTCGGTGGCTCAGGACCAGAATATGAGAACGGGATTAGAACATTTGAAGAAGAAGCAGGTGAAGGAGAGACTTAATTTTCCTGAAGAGGATGCGTGCCGTGGAGTACGTGCGATGGATGGGTCGGAAAATGCTTCCCCATGAGAGAAGAACAGAACGTGGGGGGATAAACATGGTTCCTTTCGATGGGTGAGCTGGGATAGCCCTTCGAACTATCACCTCCCTTGCCCCCCGGAGATACCTAGTAGGCGATTGCAAGGGATGTCCCCCTGGTGATACACCATGGACACCTCCCTCGTCATCTCCCGCCACAATCCCGAGAGTTGCTGGATGCACAACCCCGCGACCCGGCAGATCCACGTCAATCTGGCGAACAACCTGGAATCGCTCCTGAAGAAGCATAAGGTCTCACTCCTCGGCTGCTGGTTCGATCTCCCCGACCATACCCTCTACGAATTCTACGATGCCCCGAATCGAGAGGTCTTCCAGAAACTGGCTGCAGAGCCGGAGATCCTCCAGTGGGCATCGTTCACCACCGGCAGCCCCAGGATGGTGTTGCGGAGAATTCCTCTGACATTCACGATCTGCCGGGCTCACCGGAGAGATCGTTCTCCCCATCCTGACCCTCAGTCCCCTCTTTCAGCTCTGCCAGATACTGTTCAAGGATCCGGATCAGGATCTCCCGCTCTGGCTCATTGTCAGGGTATTCCGTACTCCAGCGCCGCCAGTACGGCCTCTTGTGGGCGACCTTGTACTTGACTCCCTGCATGACCGTCTCGTACGTATCCTGGTCCAGCTTCCGGGCCCTCTGGTGGGCAAGGATGAACCAGTGATACTGTGTCCCCGGGAGGGCTCCTGATCCTTCCGGAGCCTTCCGGACCCTCTTCTTCTCGCAGCGGAAGGAGAAGACCCAGCGATCCGGGGCCACCTTCTGCTCGTGCCACACGCCATGGGGGTACTCCCAGGCATGGGTGCCGCCGATGGACATACCGGAATAGACCGTTCCCTGGAAGGTCTTCATATCATCAAATGCCACAGGACACCCTTCGTTTCCTGCATCAATTCCTTTCCGGGAATGGGGGGTGAAAGTGAACGATGGAGTCCGGAAAAGAGAGCAGGTTCACCAGGGTCGTCGTTCCCGCCCGCACCATCACCTGCTGATGGAAAAATTCCGTGGGCATCCTCCGGTGAGCCTTCCCCCAGTGCCGCTGAATAACCGGATCAGGAAGCATCACCTGAGGACCTGCACGATCTCCTCAGGTACGATGAGGTCAAAGAGCCCGTGGATCTCAGCCCGGGCATCGTCAAACCATTTCACTACGCTGTCACCGGAGACAAACCTGGCCGGTCCTTGTGTGTTTATGGTAAATATCAGGGTCCACCCCGGTTTTCCGGGTCTGTTATGAATGGAACACACTGACCCTGCAGTGTCAGGGATAGTGGTGCTGATGAGTACGATTTCATTCTGTGAAGTGTCGACGTAACAATTGAATTTCCCGGAGAGAAGATATGCGAGAGCTTCGGTCCCGGGCAGGTTCTTCCCGTCAACGACAGGTATCAGGTCGGTATACCTGAGCATGCACCCGGTGATCCGGGAGATCTCCCCGGCACCGGAGATCATCTCCCTGATTCTGTCCCTGATATTCGGCCAGCCCGGGTAGGGCGGCGGGATGGTCAGGGCCAGTGATTCAGCATCAGATCCGCGGGTGCAGCGACAGAACACCTCTTCGACCGGTGAACGGGAGAAGGAATGTGGCGGCGGATGGTCCATGAACAGAAAGAATTCAGATGGATTATTATTCTATCTTTACTGCTGCGCATTCAGGCATCAACGATGCGGTAAATCCAGATGATGATGTGACACGGGATGTCTATTCCCCGCCGCGACTAGACGGGGTTGAGGTGCAGTGAGAGTTGGTAAGGGGGGCCGGGGGGGAAAGGTGATGGAATAACTCGGGAGGAGAGACATTCCGATAGTATTGGGTGCTCGGAATGGGAGAGCGTAACGAGAAGCATCACCAGTTATTCAACATCATCACTACTATTCAACAAGTGACCGCAACCTGCTACGATCATCGAAGAGCTCATGCAAAAAATTTTGTTTTTTCAAGGTATTCCTCCACTCCTTTGACAATGATATGGTCCTTTTCTATCTCCCTGATAAGCGGATGTTCCCTGTTAAAAATCCCAATCTTGACGCTTAATGCCGTGAACTGGTCTTCCAGGCTCTTTTTCAGGATACGGTTCTCCGTCTCAATAAAGAGATCGATATCACTCCGTTCATGCGCACTACCCTTTGCATAACTTCCGAAAATGAGGGCGAGCCGTACTTCCTGAAGGTCCAGGACAGCACGAATTATTCCCCGTACCTGCGGATAATCTGCAACCAATCGTGACTGCCTGTACATCTCCGCAATGATTACCGCATTCCTGCCTTCCAGGCTCTTTTTAAGGAAATATACTTTATTTTTCCCTTCGAATTTAAAATCAATGCTATTTTCCGCGACCATCTCCTGGAGTCTCCGGATTATGGTGGCGTGACTCCTCCCGAGAGATTCGGCGATACCCCGGGTATGCAGAGGACCCTGCAGGAGTATAAGAATTATTTCATTGGTCAGATTTTGAACCACATGGTTCATTTCTGAACCAATAGATGATATACTTTTTCACGAAGGGGAGCATCCCCCGTGGCAATGGCCTCTTATCCGAGCATCGATTCAGGGTAAGCAATGGGTTTTTCTGTGGTTGTTTAAAAGAGAAGAAAGAGAAATGTTCACCGTGGTCATTCCGCAATCCTTTTTGATTTCAATTCTCAAGAATCTAGTATGCAGTCGATAGATGGGTATATCGATTATACGCGTCGGGAATATTGTCATGATGTTCACTGCCCGATCCAGTCGCTTTTAAATAAAGAAGTGGAAAAATCTCCGGAATATGAAGAAATCCGGGCGATTTGTGCGTCCCATTGCCTGCACAGTACCTATGAATTTCACCACTGGCTGATAGAGAAGGGATACCTCATCGTGAGGCCGAAGGAACAATAATCCCAACTTTTTTTATCGTTGTGTATCATTCATTCTCGTGAAGTGTCCCCATGGCAGATGCATATCTTGATAGTGGAATCCAGAGCCGGATGAACCGGATCATCAGTCCGAAAGATAACCGGGTCGTCATGCTTGCAGTTGACCATCCCTATTTCCAGGGGCCGACAACGGGCTTGCGGAATATGAGTACGACCATCAAAACACTCCTCCCCTATTGCGATTGCCTGATGACGACCCGCGGGGCAGTGCGGAGCAACATTGCACCCGAAGATCTCGGGAAAAAACCCATCATGTTACGGGTTACCGGGGGAAACAGCGTTTTATTTGAAGAGTTGAGTGATGAAAAGCTCACGGTTACCATTCAGGAAGCCATCCGGATGGATGCGGCCGGGGTCGCGGTCAGCGTGTTTATCGGCTCTGCCAACCAGCAGCAGACGATCCTCAACCTCACTGACATGATCAATGCCGCCGAGGAGTACGGGATCCCGGTCCTGGCCGTCACCGCCGTGGGGAAGGACATGGCCCGCGATCTCCGGTACCTGGCGCTTGCATCCCGCATCTGCCAGGATGCCGGGGCCCGGATCATCAAGACCTACTACTGCGAGGAGTTTTCGAAGCTGGTCGACTGGGTCGCCCCTACGGCGGTCGTCGTTGCCGGGGGGAAGTACTCGAGTCCGCCTGATGCGCTCAAAATGGCTTACGACTCGGTCCAGGCGGGTGCCGCAGGCGTTGATTTCGGGCGGAATATCTTCCAGGACGAGAACCCGGTCGGCATGATCACGGCGATCAATGCCATTGTCCATGGCGATCACACGGTGAAGGAGGCCATGGATATCTACACGGCAAGCCTGCCCGGTGCCCGGAAGCTCGAATAATCTCTGGTTCACCCATGAATCGTGCAGGTTCCCGGAACAAGACTGAAAATTACGTGAACAGGTGAACGATGAAAAGCCTCCTCGTTGTGTATTCATACCACCACCATAACACGGAAAAAATCGCACATTGTATCGCCCGAGTCCTTGATGCCCCGGTAAAAACGCCAGATGAGGTTGATCCGGCGGAGATCCCGGAATACGGGCTTGTCGGGTTTGGATCAGGGATCTACCACGGAAAGCACCACGAATCCCTGCTCTCCCTCGCAGACAGACTCCCGGGGGGTGCTTCCGGTCCGGTATTCCTCTTCTCAACCGCCGGGATTATTGGGGACGCAAAAACCGCCAGGGATCATGCAGAGCTCAGGGAAAAACTCCGGTCGAAAGGGTATGTGACTGTCGGTGAATTCGGCTGCAAGGGTTTTAACACCAACAGTTTCCTGAAGTATTTCGGCGGCATGAACAAGGGCCGGCCGGATGCTGACGATATTGACCGGGCTCGGGCGTTTGCGATGAAGCTGAAGGACCGCTACCTGACCCGGTCGCAGGTTCCCGGTGACTGAACTATCCGGGGCCAGGTTTGGTTCTTAAGGGGAAACAGGCATGAAAGTAGCGGTCTACTATTCGAACAAGGACATCCGCATCGAAGAGGTGGACGATCTCCCGGTTGGGCCCGGTGAGGTGAAGGTACGGGTCATGGCGTGCGGCGTCTGCGGGTCCGATGTCATGGAATGGTACCGGATGAAGCGTGCGGGGCGACCGGGGGGCATCGGGGCGTTCGGCCACGAGTGCACGGGAGTCATCGCAGAGGTCGGCTCCGCCGTCGACCCGAAATGGAAGGTGGGAGACCGGGTCGTAGTCACCCACCATGTCCCCTGCAACACCTGCAATGCGTGTCTCCGCGGGCATGCGACCGCCTGCGAGACCCTGCATACAACAAAATTCAAGCAGGGGTTCGGGGCATTTGCAGAGTACGTGGTGCTGCCCGCAATCAACGTGGACAGGGGCATGATCCGCCTTCCCGGTTCGGTCTCGTTCGACGCAGGGACAATCGTGGAACCCCTGGGGTGCGTGGCCCGGGGCCAGCAATTCGCGCCCACGTCGGATGGCCGATCCGTCCTGATCATTGGTGCCGGGATCACCGGTCTGCTGCATATCCAGGCAGCCCGGCGCAACGGTGCGGGGTTCATCGCGGTCTCCAACCCGAGCCCCGAACGGTTGGAGATCGCCCGGAAATTCGGCGCCGATGCTACCATTTCCGCGACAGACGATGTTCCCGGACGGTTCAGGGAATTGAACGGCGGGCCCGGTGCAGACACCGTGATCATGACGGCACCGGTTCCCGTGTGCGTGCAGCAGTCCCTCGATGCAGTCGGGCCCGGGGGCACGGTCCTGTTTTTTGCCCCCACGAATCCTGAGATCCAGTCGGAGATCAACCTCTGGAAGCTGTGGCAGAAGGAGGTCACGATCACCCATTCCTATGCGGCCGATTTCCATAACCTTCAGACGGCACTGGCATGGATCCGGCATGACCGGGTAAATGTGACCGACATGATCACCCACGTGTTTCCCTTAAACGGGACGGTGGAAGGGTTCCAGCTGACCGCCCGGCACCGGGACGGGAGCCTGAAGGTCATCATCCATCCGTGGGAGTGATTCTTTCTACCCATTTCCCACCCGTGGCCGAAAGGGTGCTGCAGGATATCCTTTAAGAACCAGGAAGTTTGTAGTATCTCGAGTATCGAATTTATTCCATCCTCTTTTCAGCTGTCTTTGGGATGAGGGGAATGTTAATAGGGGAATACAACGAGAGCACCTATCGTCCAGCTGATCGCCACCCGGGAGATCAGGTCTGGGTACTTCCAGAGAGGAGTGATCGATATGGGAGACTTTGATCCAAAGAAACACACCGCCGAAGAGCGCGGATACGATGCCAATGACAACTATGTTCGCGGACTCAAGATGCCGGCAAACCGGTTCGAGAACATGGTGCACGGTCACCCCCCTGCCGAACAGAAGAGTATGCGACAGCAGGTCGATGAAGCCGAGGCGAAGGGCCTTCGCACCTACCAGGTCAAACACGCCAAAGGGTACTACAATATCGAGAACGGGATCGTGATTGGGAGCGCGAAGGGATAACCCCCTGTCAACTCACCAGGATACCAGCCGGGTCGAGAGGAGGCCGGGGGAGAATGGCCGTCCATCACTTTTCCCGGGGCCTCTGCCCGGATGATCCCGCCGGACAGATCTCATTTGTTCCATTGATTGAGACATGCTGTAAGTCCCCCCGATAACTCCTGGTGAAGAAGTGAAGAGGAATGAAATCCCTTTGAAAATTATCTCAGAGAATTCCGATAAACCCCCCCTCAAACCGCAAAAGCTATATCTCAGCTCGTCGATCTCCTGAACAATGAACAATCTTACCGATTTTGCCCT
>ENA-ORXD01002829-ORXD01002829.1-sediment-metagenome-genome-assembly--contig:-NODE-2829-length-10844-cov-3.417665_pt1 | contig 10844 bp, 10 predicted proteins | sample MGYA00237862_ERZ511471 | MGnify/ENA metagenome assembly ERZ511471 | reverse complement strand
GGGCCATTTCCCCGAAAAACATTACAGTCCTTCTCTGATTTGGCCACATGGAAGGGCGAAGTTGGCAAGTCCGCTTGCTTCCAGAGTTTTTTCGCTAGTGATTTATTGGAACAAATGGCTATTGAGAAAGTATCGGATCCCACATAGGGCATCCCCACTTCTTCAAGGATCGCTGCTTCCACCATGCTGGAAACATTGAAGACGAGATCCACGTGAGCTGCGATTAGGTCGTTGATGAAATCAGGACTCCAGAGTATCTGGCAGACGCAATAACCAGCTTCGGTCAGTGCTCTTTGATGATGTTCCACCTCAACTCCGGTCTCGTCATCGACATTTTCACCACCCGTGAACTTTTCTTGAATTGTATAGTTTCCCCGCTTCTTGTTCAATATACCGATTTTAATACTTGCCATTTTTTCGCATCCCTTCATCTTCACCCCTTGTTATTGCTGTAACCTACATTCGTTTATTAGATTTAATTTTCTTTGATCTATGATCGATATAAATATTTTTTTTCTTGAAGCATAGATAAAATTAAGAAATTATTTCATTTCTTACCTAGAATTTAGCTTACCACTTTTTCGATTTATGGGAGGAAATCAGACCAAAAAGCTAGTGTCACATTTCTTCTGTAAATTTCAGAACCTTAACACAAGCAGTGAGTCAACTGAGATTGCTTCGCTTCACTCAGGATGACTTAAGGGAAAATGGCGGGTATGATTACCCGCCATACACCTGGTTCTGACATGCGGGGGCGGCGGATAAGCTTGTTTTTTTCGGCGATTCCTGGGGTAAAATGGTCAGGTTTGGAAAATCGATGCACATGACTACGAAAATATCCGCGCATGCCCGATAAAACTTTCTGCGTGCACGGCCACTTCTACCAGCCGCCGCGCCTGGACCCGCTGACAGGCGAGATCCCGCAGGAGTTCGGGGCGCAACCTTACTCCAACTGGACCGAAAAGATCTATCAGACCTGCTACCTGCCCAACGCGCAGGCCGGCAATTTTGAAAAGATCAGCTTCAACATCGGGCCGACCCTCAGCAATTGGATGGAGCTGCAGCACCCCGAAACGCTGCGCGCTATCGTGCGCCAGGAGAATTCCTTCCAGCAGCGCCTGGGGCTCAGCAACGCCATGGCGCAGCCCTACTTTCACATCATCATGCCGCTGGCAAATTTACGTGACAAGCGCACGCTGGTGCGCTGGGGGCTGCAGAATTTCGAGCGCCTGTTCGGGCACCTGCCGCAGGGCATGTGGCTGCCGGAGACGGCGGTTGACCTGCCATCGCTGGACGCGCTGGCGGAAGCCGGTCTGCAGTTCACCATCCTGGCGCCCTGGCAGGCGCAGCAGCCCGACCTGGATATCACGCAGCCGTACCGCGTGCAGACCTCCAGCGGGCGCAGCATCGCCGTTTTCTTCTACAACAGCTTTCTGTCGGGCGAGATCAGCTTCAACCCGGCCGCCAGCGAGAACGCCGACCGTTTCGTGAGCGAGTGGCTGCTGCCGCAGATGGCGTACATGCCGCGCGCGGGAGCGCAGTTCTTTTTGGCGGCTTCGGATGGCGAGCTGTACGGGCACCACCAGCCCTACCGCGACATGTTCCTGGCGCATCTGCTGGACGGCGCGGTGGACGCGGCCGGCATTCGGCGCTCCTGGCCGGCGCTGTGGCTGCGCGAGCAGCCTGAATTGGAAGAAACGCGCATCCTGGAGAACACCTCCTGGAGCTGCCATCACGGCATCGAGCGCTGGCGCGACGTGTGCGGGGACGCGCCCAGTGCCACCTGGAAGAAACCGCTGCGCGAGTTCCTGGAGGGCTTGTGCCAGGCGATCGATGAGGTCTATGAAGAAATCGGCTCGGGCTTGGCGGCAGATCCGTGGGCGCTGCGCGACGATTATGTGCAAGTGCTGGCGCGGCAGGTCACAGCCGAGGAGTTCGTGCGCTCACACGCCCAGCGCAGCCTTTCCGCCGAAGAAGCTGCGCTGCTCAAGAACCTGCTGGCGGCGCAGCACGAAAGGCTGCGCATGCTCTCTTCGGACGCGTGGTTCTTCTACGACCTGGACCGCATTGAGCCGCTCAACGCGCTCAAGTACGCCGCGCACGCGGTGCACCTGATGCGGCTGGCGTGCGGGCGCAACCTGAGCGAACCGCTGCTGCCCATCCTCAGCCAAGCGCACAGCCAGCTCTCCGGGCTGCACGGCGACATGGCTTTTTTGAGCTACCTGACGCGCTTCGAGCTGCATTACGCCTGAAAGTCTTTCAATATCCTTCCCGCTTTTCGTCCAGCCTTTCGCCTTTTTACCATATTGAATTTGTTGATTCAAAATCGTATAATACATCTTAGATTTTACGACTTAGTGCATTCCAATAATTAATTCCCCCCTGCAAGCGTAAAGGGATCGCGAGCATAGGGGTTGGTTTTTGGGATTCACAGCGGAGGGAAGATGAAGTGCAAGCATTGCGGTTTTGAGAATCGTGCGGGGGTGAAATTCTGCGAGGAGTGCGGCCAGCCTTTGAAAACCCCGGCGGGCTTGATCTGCCCCCAGTGCGGTTTCAAGAACCGCGCCGGGGTGAAATTCTGCGAGGAATGCGGGGCAACCTTATCCGCCAAAGGCCGGGCGCGAGCGGCAGAGGCGATGCCTGCGGCGGAGAGCATACAGGCTCCAACCCCCATCATTGTGAATGCCCAGTCACAGGGCAAAAAGCGCCGCTTGAACCTGCTGTGGCTGCTGCTGCTCCTGCTGCTGCTGCTGACTTGCTGCTGCTGCCTGCTGAGCTATGAGGTGGTGAGAGCGCCGGATTTCATCGAGCCGCTGCTGGACCGAGTGCTGGATCCGCTGCGCAAGGTGCTGCCGCAAATACCCTTCCCGCCCTTTAACGATGAGAACGGAAAGGATGGCAGAGGTCAAAAACAACAGACCTGCGAGGATTTCCGCGATCAGCTCAAAGCGGCTGATCCTGGGCAGGAAACCATATGCTATACAACAAGGAACGAGTGCTACACGGATGTCGTTGGTTTGGGCGATCTGGAAGACATACAGGTCAGCTATCAGTGGGATCAGGAAAACAAACGAACAGCCACCTGTGAAGAAAGGGGCGACAATGTTCTGCGCTGCTACTTCCCCAGAAACACCCAATCTGACCGGGTGGACTATTGGATCGCTTTGGAGGATTGCGAGGAGAAATTGGGTTTTTCGGACGGCTGGTTGGAAGATCAAAATGAGCAAGAATTCCCAGAGCCGCCGGAACCTCCGCTCTCGCAATCATCAGGCACCTGCTGCCAGCAAGTGGAAGCGAAAAGCGTGAAATATTTCCGCGACCCGCCTGAAATTGGCCACTTGTTCCTGGGTTTCGACCTGGTATGCGACCAGCCCTGGCAGATCGGCGATGACTGCGCCGAATGGGAAGCCTGGGTGGGCGCTGAGCGCGATATCTTCTGGACTTCCGGCTCCTGCTGCCCGGACGTGGAAAACCCCAATCGGCTCAACTGCGAAGGCGGCATCGATAACCAAAAGAAGAGCATGACCAAGATCGAAATGAGCTATGGCAGCTGCAGCTGGGAAGTCGAATTCCAATCTCCCTATTACGCGCCGGTGGAAGAGGAAGAGGACGATGGCTGCCCGCCGGGAGAATCCATGTGCGACGGCAGCTGCTGCACGGATGGCCACTGCAGCTGCAGCGGCGGCAGCTGCGGCTGCTTCTAACCGGATGATTTCTAAATAACAACAAGGAGAATGCTATGTATTGCCCGAATTGCGGTGAGACCATACCCGATAACGCCCGCGTGTGCGGTTTTTGCGGTTACCGCCTGGGCGCCAGGCGTCAAAAACCCCCTCAACAGGCAGCCTCGCCAGTGCAGCCGATCATCGTGCAGACGCATTCCGGCGGGGGCATCTTTTCCAGCTGCACGGGGGCGCTGAATTTCGCGCTGGGAGCGCTGGTGGTAGGGCTGATAACGATCATGGTTTTGGTGCTGCTGTGCGTCATCCGACTGCCCGCCGATTTCCCCCTAATCGACCCGCCCGCCCCGCTGCAGAACCTGTGGCAGCGCGCGCGGGATTGGCAGGCTGAAAGCTGCGATTTGCCGAGGGAGGTAAATCCCGTTCCGGTCAAACCGGAGCCGAAGGATCAAGACGAACCTAAAGAGCCGAAAGAACAGCCAGAAGAAGAGCCGGACGAACCGGTCGAGGAGAATGCCTGCATCCAGGCAGACACGCAGGCAGCCTGCGAAGCCGCCGGCGGGCAGTGGCAGCACATTTTCGTCGATCCCGGCCCGAGTTTCGATACCTGCATCTGCCCGGGTGTGAACCCGTTCGAATAGAACGCCATTCTTAGAGATAAAACCTGACAATTTTTCTTAAAAAAGAGTTATTTAGGAGGTGGATATGAAATGTCCGAATTGTCATAAGGAAGTGCCCGATAGCGCAAAGGTGTGCGGTTATTGCGGCACGCGTCTGACGAAACCGGCTGAAGAATTGAAGGCAGCTAAGAAAAAAGAAACCAAACCAAAAGCTGCACAAAAACAAACCGTTTCTGAAAAGAAGCCTGAGGCAATAGAAAAGAGCAAGAAAAAAATTGCCGCTGCGGAAGCGCCCTTGCAGAAATTCCAAGCCAAGCGCACACCCCTGCCTGCCCGCGCACTACCAATAACTATTGCTTTGATCGTTCTCCTGGCTATTGCGGCATATTTCTTATTCTATTCGCCATTTGGACAGGGAGAAGCCATCGCCGTAGCCGGCAGATGGATAGGGGAAATTCATTCCACCGAGGGGGAGTCTTTTTCTGCCACCCTTGAACTTGAGATCGATAAGCACTGTTCCATTGGTGATATATGCGGATCCTATAGAATCATTGACGGCCAATTCCACGGTGATTTGGAGCTTGTATCTATTGAGGGAAGTAGATACAAATTCAAGGAGCATGAAAAAGGAGCAGGATCATCGGAAGGAATCGGGTATGAAACCCTTAATCTAACCGGCGAAGCGCTCTATTACCGCTACGAACAAACCCAATCATCTGGAGAAATCATCCGTTCGGCAGGCAAACTGTATCATAAATAAACATATTTAAGGAGAATTTCCTGGGAGAAAAACCTGTGAAATGCCCAAATTGTTCGAAGGAAGTACCTGATAACGCCAAGGTGTGCGGTTATTGCGGCACACGTTTGGTGAAATTGGCTGAAGAATTGAAGGCAGCCAAGAAAAAAGAAGGCAAACCAAAAGCTGCGCAAAAACAAAATGTTTTTGAAAAGAAGCCTGAGGCGATAGAAAAAAGCAAGAAAAAAATTGCCGCTGCGGAAGCGCCATTGCAGAAATCCCAAGCTAAACGCACGCCCCTGCCTGCAATAATCGCTGTGATCGTTCTTCTGGCTGTTGCAGCATATTTGTTTTTCTTCACGTCGGTTTTCAGGGGAGAGCAGACCTATATCCCCTGGCAGTGTGAGCGCAAATATGCCCAAACAGATGATGAGATTTTCCTTTACTATACCTGGACAACTTTGGAAGAAGAACAGATCGTTGAATATTTTCGCGTTGCGGATCACAGTGTATCCATCAATTACGCACCTGTAAAAATCAAATCGAAAGGGTTCGGGAAAATCGAGCAGGATGAGCAGGGATTCTTTAAGCAAATGTATTGGATGAAACTCGGCAAGTTCCAGCCTGGTCAATATCGCATCCATACGATCACGAATATCAGAGAAGCGGTTTTTGACGGCTGGGATTGGTTTGGACCAGGCAGCAAATGGCCGACTTTTGATAACGAATGTTTGCTTATTGTTGAGGAATGAGATAAAAAATGCTATCCGATAGGATATTCGCCTGGGGTTGAATTTCAACAATCGTCCCACTTAATACATAGACGGAAGCTGCCACATCTCCAACGCGACTTGGAATTGCAGCGCTGGAATAAACCAAGCAGAGATCAGTTAAGAATACTTAGATAAAGCAGACTGATTCTTCTTCTTAAAATTGCCCGTAGGTTCTTGAGAAATTATTTGCCGATCACCAGGCAGGTTCCCACCAGACCGGCGCCGGTGTGCACCGATAAGCCGGGGTTGATATCCACCAGGGGCAAATCGGAGGGGCAGTCCAATTCAGAAGCAAGCATGCGCTGGAACTTCAGCGCGGAGGATTCATCATTCACGTGCAGGATGCAAGCGCGTTCCATCCTGCGCCCAGCCAGTTTCAGCTTGACCAGTTCGATCATGCGCTGCCAGGACTTGGTGCGCGTGCGAATCTTTTCCAGCATATCCAGTTTGCCATTCTGCACCGAAAGGATGGGTTTGATATCCAGCATGCCCGCCATGCCCGCCGCCACATGGCTGACGCGGCCGCTCATGGAGAGGTATTTCAAAGTGGAGAGCGCCCCATACAGCAGGGTCCTTTCCTTGATCTCCTGCGCCGTCTGAATGACCTGCTCAACCTCAGCGCCCGCTTGAGCCGCCTCAGCCGCCGCCAGCACCATGTAGCCCTGCGCCATGGAAAGCGTGCCGCTGTCGATCACGCGGATGTCGTGTTCCGGCATGTTCTGCGCGGCAAGCTGGGCGGACTTGATGGTGGCGCTCATCTCGGCGCTGATGGAAAAATATATCAGCGTGTGCGGATTCTCCTTTTGGAATACTTTTTGGAAGTACTCGCTAAAAATACCCGGCGTGGGCGCAGCGGTGGTGGGAAGCTTGCCGCGCTTGTCTATCTGGTCAAACAATTGCGCGTTCTTCAAGGTATGATCAGTGCCGGTCAGTTCATCTCCAAAATGAATGGAGATGGGCACCTGCAGGATATTGAACTCAGCAGCCAGATCCAGCGGAAGGCTCGAATCGGTATCGGTAATGACAGCAACTTTAGCCATGCGGTATCCTCATTTGTTTTCTCTTTGAATATTAACACATTTTATGAACCAAGGATATTTGGAATGTAAAAATTATTTTCCTCTGCGGTTAATGGTTTCATACATTCATGCAGAAACAACCTGCCCGCATTGGGTATAATGAGCAGGATCGACAGGTTGATTTTTTTATAAAAATATTATTCAATGGAATACTCTGCAGGAAAGGAAATAAAGAAAGAATATGCTGGATAAGAAAAGACTCACCCTCTTTCTGGGATTGGCATTTGGCATCTCCTGGCTGAGCGCACTGGCAATCAGCCTGACGGGCGGGTTGGAAAACAGCCCTGAAATTCTGCCCGGCAGCGGCATCACGTTGGCGCTGATCCTGCTTTCGAGCGTGTACATGTGGGGTCCTGCCGCAGCGCATATCCTCACGCGCCTGATCACGCGCGAAGGCCGGCAGGGAAATATGCTTGCGCTGAAATTTCGGACTGCCTGGCCTTTCTATCTGACAGGCTGGTTCGGCCCTGGCGTCATGACGATCGTGGGCATTCTGCTCTTTTTCCTAGCCTTTCCCCACATGTATGACGCCGGATTCACAACTTTACAGGAACAATTACGCGCAAGCGGGAACCAAGCTTTGCTTGAAAACCCAAGCAGACTCATTATCCAGCAAACCATGATGGCATTGATCATTGCGCCACTGGTCAATCTGGTTGCGACCTTTGGCGAAGAATTTGGCTGGCGGGGTTACCTGCTGCCCAAACTCAACATCTTAGGCAAGCGCAAAGCCCTGCTGATCAGCAGTCTGATCTGGGGAGTATGGCACTGGCCCGTGATCGCGATGGGACACAATTATGGGCTGTCATACGCGGGTTTTCCATGGCTGGGCTTGCTGGCAACCGTGTGGGTCATGCTATCCTTCGGCATTTTCATCGGATGGCTGTCACAGAAAGCAGAGAGCGTTTGGCCGGCAGTCATTGCGCATGGCGCATTGAATGGAATTGCCGCGTTGGGTCTCCTATTTGTGCTGGAACCTTTCCCGGTGCTGCTCGGTCCTACTCCCGCCGGCATCCTAAGCTGCCTGCCATTCACGCTGGTTTCAGGCATGATTCTACTGCGCATTAAAGAGCAGGTTTACCTCTAAGCGGAAGCTCTAATTTGCAGCATATACTCTAAAAACTGTGCCGGACCTTCCTGTTCATTGGAAGGCACCAGCATATCCGCTATGGCTTTAATATGCGTTGAGGCATTGGCTACCGCAATGCCGATGCCCGCAACGGAAAGCATGCCGGCATCATTATTGCCGTCACCAAAGGCCATCACCTGCCCTGGCTCAACACCCAAATACGCGCACAATCTCAACAAAGCGTTCCCCTTGGAAACACCCTTGGCAGTCATATCCATAATAGCCGGCAGAGTCTGGCAGAACTCTATAGAATCGTCCAAATGCTTTCTCAGGAGCGCTTCAAGATTAAAAAGATTCTGCCGCGATTGGCAATCCACGACCATGCACTTATGAGCTTGCGGTAAGCGATGTTGCATGTTCCGCCAATCACCAACCTCGCGCATATCAAGCGATCCCAAGCTCTGCAGCAAAGCCAAGTTGTCGGTCATGGTTTTTATATAGACATCATCATCGAGGTAAACGACCAAGTCATGATGGCTCTTTTCACAAATTTCAATGATATGCCGCAATGCCGGCCAAGGCAGAAGCGTTTTTTCCATGATCTCGCCCTGCCTGGTTTTGATAAGGGCTCCGTTGGCAAGGACAATTGGATGATTAATCTGAAGTGCATCCGCTATTTCCTGCGCAGCATCCCAGTTTTTTCCGGTAGCAAAGGTGACCATGATTTGCTGATCCTGACATGCTTTTAGGACAGCTTTGGTCCGGTCTCCCAATATATGCTCTGAATTCAATATTGTGAAATCCAGGTCAAAGATGATCAATCGTATTTGATCTAAACAGATGGATGAATTCATAAAAAAACAACCTATCTCCTACAGACAGGCTATTTTACACTTACAAATGGAAATCACAAAGTTCAGCGCGCAACAGCCTCGACTAAAGTCACCTGGGAAACCAAACGGGTGTCCTGACGCAGTACTTCCACTTCAATCACATCACCCGGCTGGGAGGAAAACAAAGCATTCAGAAATTGCGTGTTTTCATCCAGTTCTTTCTCTCCCATGCGCACAATGATATCGCCCACCTGCAGACCGGCTTGGGCAGCCGGGGAGTTGGCGCCCACCCTGGTGATGTAGGCACCCCATTCCACGGGCAATTCATAGCGGCGGGCGACAGAGGGATTGATCGGCTGAACCGTCACGCCCAGATACGGGCGAGCGAAATAACCCTGATCAATGATCTGCTGGCTGATCAGCAAAGCGATATTGGAGGGAATCGCAAATCCCAAACCTTCCGCGCTGGCAGAAGAGCTGCTGCCGCGCACAACCGCAGTGTTGATGCCCACTACTTCGCCCGCCAGATTGACCAATGGGCCGCCCGAATTGCCGCTGTTGATGGCAGCATCGGTCTGAATGAGGTTTTCCATCTCATATCCATTACCAGTATCCAGGGTGCGTCCTGTAGCGCTGACTACGCCCACGGTGACGCTATTGCGGAAGTCACCCAGCGGGGAGCCAATGGCGATGACGGTTTCACCTGGTTTGAGGTTGTCAGAATCGCCCAAAACCGCCACACCCGGCATTTCCCCTTCGGTCCTTAACACTGCCAGATCGGCATATTTATCGGTATTGATGACCTGCGCGTCCAGCTCGGTGCCATCGCTGAGGATGACCGAAATGCTGCTGGCATCCGCAACCACATGGTTGTTGGTAATGATATATCCATTTGCTGTAATAATGAAACCGCTGCCGCTCACCTGCTGATCGCCAGAGTAACCGAAGAATGTCATCTGTCCGGAGGTCTGCCCCACCACGGTGACAACCGCCGGTTCCACCTGTTCCACTGCCTGTGTAATGGTTGTGCTGATTTCACTGGAGGAAATCGAGATCACATTGGTCGAGGGGATGGAGTCATCCGCAGACGGCTGCGCAATTTGCTGTGCATTGTGATCGCGAGAGCTGACCAAAGATGCTCCCACTAATGTTCCCAACACGGCACTGCCGAACATTAGAACGATCAGAATGATAAATGCCGCTACTCTCTTCATTCTTTTTCTCCAACGATAGATACTTTACCTTCAATATTAAATTCTGCTTGTAAGAGGTTTGTAAAAACTATCCTTATTAAGTTTACAACCTCATCTTCATCATTGCTTCTATCCAGATCAACCTTCATGATGATGAGATTTCCGTTCGCAACCAATCAATCAGCGCCTGCATGCGTTCATGATGCGAACCCTGCCAATATATTTTTCCGCATTGGTCGCAGCGTGAAAAATCATTGAAATATTTAAGCGTACCCAGCTCCAGCAGATGCAGAATATCAGCCTTGTGCACTGGCTGCAACAGCCCATTACAAGCAATACAGCGCGTGAAAGGTTTGATCTGGGAGAGCAAGTCGAAACGCCGCATCACATCCAAAAGCTGCTGGCGAGAATCGCGCGTCAGCAGGCAGTAGCCGCGGGTGATAAGGCGGCGCTTGAGCAACCCGCGGTCGCGCGTCAACAGGATTCGTTCTTGGCTGGCAGATTTTTCCGCCAACTCCTCATCGACGCTATCGTTTTGGTAAAGCGCGTCAAAACCCAACATGCGCAAATACGCCGCCAGGCGCCCCAAATGTCCATCCAACACGAAGCGCGCGATGCGCAGGGGTTGCGGTCTTAAACGCAGCAAGGAGATGATATCGAGGCTTTCAAAAACCGGATAGACAGAAACCACATCCTGCTGCTTGACTAGATAACTGAAATCGACCGAACAGCCATTCACCAGCACCAGGTCAACTTCGGTATGCGGCACACCGCAGGATTCGATCAAATGCTTGACGCTTTGCCGCCCCTTGAACTCAACTTGCTGCGCGGAAAAGCGTTTATTGTAAGGCAAGAATTCAT
>ENA-ORXD01002828-ORXD01002828.1-sediment-metagenome-genome-assembly--contig:-NODE-2828-length-10852-cov-4.117030_pt1 | contig 10852 bp, 10 predicted proteins | sample MGYA00237862_ERZ511471 | MGnify/ENA metagenome assembly ERZ511471 | reverse complement strand
CTTTGGCTTGCAACGCCTTGGCTGCAATAATATTGATCCCTCGCTTTGGCGCCGAGGGTGCCGCGTATGCCGCAGCAATCGGACTGCTCACATGGAACTTCATTCTCGCAGTAAAATTCGTGCAGCGGCTCAAGTTGCGTCCCAGTATCTTCTAGGGTTGGTATGATTCTCAACGATACATATAGGTTCGTTTTTGTCCATATACCGAAGTGCGCGGGCAGCACTGTACGACAATTTTTTCAGCAATTCGATGAGGCCGATGGCTTCTTTTCAAAACGTGTTGCTAAACACCCTGCATTGGGGACAATTGATTACACGCATATTCCTCTTTTTATTCTCAAGGAGCACTTCCCTGAAGTGTATGCGAAGGTGTCTACGTATTCCAGTTATGCCGTCGTACGCGATCCGTTGGAGCGTTTTCCTTCCTCTTTTACCCAGCACCTCAAAATGTATGGATCGCAGAAAATTCATAAGATGGGACTATCTGAGATCAAACAAGAAATAGCCAGGGTAATCAGCTTTCTGGAAAAGCATGACGGTGTTGATGCCTACCTCCCTCTTGAATACATACATTTCCAACGTCAGGCGGATTATATCTATTTTAAGGATAAGCAAATCGTCAAATCAATCTATAATATTGAAAACTTAAATGATATGTACTCCGATATAAGTCAAACCATCAAACAGCCTCTTCAATCAGAGTTAGCAAACAAAGAAGGAAAGGCCAACCAGAGTTTTGTTTACAGGAGCGAAGCTTCTCGCATTCTGGTTGAACGATTGCGGCCATTCATCAAGACGTTTATCCCTGAGATTTTTCTGGATAAAATCAGGATGCCAATACGAAAGAGACTGTATGTACCACGACAACGCCGGCTGGCTGAAATTTTTTGCTCCGATTACATCATAGATTTCATTCAGAATTATTACAAAAATGATTTTGAAATTGCCGCCGATGTTCCGCACCTTTCAGGAGCGCGTGCAAAATGAAGATATCCATCGCCATGGCGACCTTTAATGGTGCGAAGTATCTTCAGGAACAACTTGACAGCATTCTGAAACAGGAACTGCAACCTGATGAATTGGTGGTATCCGACGATTGCTCGACAGACGATACACTCAATATTCTTCGGGACTTTTCCCTGAAAGCCCCATTTAAGGTAATCATAAAGGAAAATACGGAAAATCTGGGTTATGGGGGCAATTTCAACCGCGCCCTGCTGATGACCTCGGGCGATCTTGTCTTCCTCAGCGACCAAGATGATGTTTGGTTTCCGGAAAAAATAAAAGTCGTTACAGAAATCGCAGCAAATGATACTAGAAATCTGGTTTTCATGAACGATACGGAGATCGTCCGCGAGAACCTTCAAAGAACTGGACTGACAAGCCTCAAACAAATAGCCTCAATCCACGCTTCAGAGTCAAAATTTGTGGTGGGCTGCAGTGCTGCTATTAAGCGTGAATTTCTGAACTTTGCACTCCCCGTTCCGGAAAGCTGCCGGGGACATGACAGTTGGTTGATCGGACTCGCGATCGCGCTTGACCGAAGGTGGATCATCAGGCAACCTCTTCAATTATACCGTCGCCATGATCGTACAACTTCAAACGCCCTCATTGGTCGAACAAGGAAGGCAAGCATGGTACGATCATTGTCGGCACCGCTTTGTTTCCGTGCCAATAAAGATTTAACACAACAATTAGAGATCTATTTAACGGTCCTAGAAGAAATGGCAACATTATCAAAAAGAAATCTCAGCCAGACAAGCATTGCTGGTTTTGATGATGATCTACGTCGTTTGGTCCTTTCGAAAACTGAAGAAGCGGAGATTATAAAAACTCGTATTTCTATAAGAAAAAGCCAATGGATTTCTCGGGTCATTAATGGATGGAAAGCCTACCGTGCAGGAATTTACTATCATGAAAGATTCAACGGATTCAGGAGCTTCCTTGCTGATATAAAAAATTAATAGATTTTTTTGATTTTAAAGAATTAAGACCATGGTTAAAGATAAAATTAAACTGCTATATATCGCGAGTAATCCATATTCTGGTTCAACGTTACTAACATTTCTCCTTGGGAGCCACCCTTCCATCGCGACTGTTGGGGAGTTGAGTGGTCCTGACCCAAGAATCCCAAAAGAAAAATATATTTGTTCATGTGGAGCACGTATAAAAGATTGTGATTTTTGGCACGATCTTGAAAATAGAATGGTTCAGCGAGGTATATCATTTTCAATTTTTGACCAGGACAAACGATGGAAAATGTTTGGAAATCGATATGTTCATCATGTGCTGACCATGCCTTTTGCTGATCCAATTATAGACAGCTTGCAGAGTGCTATTTTCGGCATAGGGCGTATTCTTTCGGCAAATATAAAAAAGCATGTGCATATAAATGTTGCTGTTATAAAAGAGATATTAGAGCTAACGAAAAAAGATGTATTTCTTGATTCTTCAAAAGATGTTGATCGATTACAAATTCTCAGGCGTGAGCCTCAATTCGATATATATGTGTTGCATCTAGTTCGTGATGGACGAGGCCAGACCTATTCACAAGTAAAACGCGGGCGGTCAATGGAGCAGGTGGCAAAGAGCCTGTGTCGATTTGATGATAGAGTTTCTCGCCTGGCTCGACTATTATATAATAAAAACAGATATCTCCGTATCAAATATGAGGATTTGTGTGAAATGCCTCTGGAGCAGTTGAAGATAATAGCATCCTTTGTTGGTATTGATCCTATGCATTTTCATTTTAATGCATTTGGTACAAAACAGAATATGCATATTCTCGGAAATTCCATGTGTCTTCAATTTACAGGCAAGATTGCAATTGATTTTAGTTGGAAGGCAGGTCTAAGCGATGAGCAGTTAAAAGCTTTCCAGCGCATCGCAGGATATCGCAATAGCAATTATGGATATTGTGAGAATATATGAAACTTTCTGTAACTGTAAATACTGCCGACAGTTTGCGACTCTGATTTTATCGCAATTTAAAAACTCTTTTTACTACACTAGCAGGCATTTAAATTATTTCGATTATAATAATGGCAACATTACAAAATGGATAGACCTAATAGGTATGTTGATTCCCGACTAATTCGGTCAAATTTTAGGCAGGGTATAAGTATTCATACTTTGCTTTTAGGATTGATTTTTCTTGTGCTCTTTTTGTGGAGCAATGGTTTCAGTTTTAGTTATTTTGATCTGAGCGAACGATTCAGGCTGCTTCAATTAATTGGTATGTTTTCAATCGTCGGCTTGTCTGTTTTAGTGATCCTTTTCAAGGGATGGCGTAAGGATTATTCGAACTTTTATGTCATGGTCTTGTTCGGAATTATTTTTTGTGCTGTGTTCCCAACTTTTTTGTATCTGGTTACTTTTAACGGGCTCTCACCAGTTGAAGTTTTTCGTGTTACTTTGCTCTATCCTGGCCTGTTCATTGTTATTGTCCTGATGTCATTTCGTACACGACCGGATTTTGTCAGACGAATGGCACGGATGCTGGTCATTACGATCACTATTTACGTTGCCTTCTTGTTAATAATTTCTTTGTCTCCTCAGCTTGCTGAATCAATGATGCAGAGGACCAGCGAACGGTTCGAGCAAACGCGGATTACTTTACGATATGGTCTAGCAATCTTAGGAGCGTTTGCATTTTATTATTTTCTAGTTAAAGCATTTACGACGAAAGGATCAATAAAATTTCTCTATATTTTAGCAATAGGACTGTTTTTTTTATTTCATCTCACTACTTCCATTGGGCGAAGAGACGTTCTATCAATTATTGCTGTTATTTTATATTATTGGTGCTTTCATATAAGCAATATAAAACGAATTTATGGAATTTTGCTTGTTGTAGTTTGTATTGCATCTCTTTTATTTATACCGCAGTTTGAAGTCGCAAAAAAAACTTTTCAATCGATTTTTTTTACTACTTCCGAAGATTATGTTGCTAAAGAGGGAACCATTGGGGTCCGACTTGAAGGTATGAAATTTAATTTCCAAATATTCCGCGAATCAGGTTATTTGGGAATTGGAATTCTCTCTGATCGCTTACCACCTACTGATCCATATTATTATGGTCGTGTAATTTACCTATTCAACCCCAATGATCACGGAATTTTTGCAGTCATATATCGCTTCGGGCCATTAGGTATTTTTTTTACAATCATTGTACTTGTGCGAGTATTCAATGATTTAAAAGTTATAAGAAAGTACGGAAACTATTCACAATATCAGATTGCCATGGCAATACATCTAGTTTTTGTAGGAGAGTTGATTGGACTTTCACATATTTTCTGGAAGCCAGATAATAGTTATTCATTTGGTCTTCTGTTTTATATGATCTGGAGAATGCGAAAAGATGTGCAGGATATATGCTTTGCTAGACATCAAAGCGCGTTAGCCTGTTCTTAATTTTTAATAAATTATTCTGGATATGATAAAAGATATCTCATTTATTGTTATTGCTAAAAATGAAGCATTCGGCGTGCAAAAATGTTTGAATGCCATCGCTAACATGCCACTTGCAGAATGTGAAGTAATCTGTGTTGATTCGGCATCCACAGATAACACCTTGGAGATTATGAAGGGTTTTATTGAGAAAGTGAACAACCTTCGCATAATTCAATGCCAAGGTCATGTAAATGCAGCAATCGCCCGAAATACCGGTCTCAAGTTTATTACCAGAAGATTTGTCTTTTTTGTGGACGGCGATGTGGAGCTCTATCAAGAATTTATTGAAAATGCATTGGAAAGAATCAAATCAGGAAAGGCGGACGCCGTGACCGGGAAATTATTGGAAATTCAATACACTTCTGATTACTCCACCGAAATTCGCCGTTTGACTCGCCGTAAGCATATTACTCGTGAACAACCTTGTTTAATGACAGGCGGAATATTGCTCTCAACTAAAGAAATTGTCGATAGAATAGGTGAATGGGACACCAGTTTCTGGCGCCTACAGGATTTTGATTATACACTCCGTATTTCACGAATTGGAACTTTACTTCAGCTCCCGCAATTTATGGGTGTTCATCACACACAAGAATACCATGACAGGTCATGGGGGCATTTTCGAAAAGGATATCCCTTTCTAAGGGGGAAGCTGATTCGAAAAAATATAAAAATACCCCGTTATATATTTAAATTAATCCGCTCAGATCGTGGTTTTGTTACTTTTTTGCTTTTGTTACTTCTTTTTATTTTTATTATTGTATTTTTATTATTGGATTTACTTTCATCCGGAATTGCATTTTTTTTATTATCGATTTTATTTGTTGCTGATATTTTTTATTCCGTAGTAGTGAAAAAGCAAAAAATCGATCAATGGTTTTTGCACAATTATCTTTCTCCTCCGTTTATCTTTCTTGGAATACTCTCGAAAAGGGAACACAACGATAGGATTACAGATGTACAAATTATTAAATAGTTTTATTGAAGTTAATGTCTTGCAATTACATATATATAAGGTTTTTTTGCATGAAAGATATTTCAAAAGAAGAAATAATTAAACCTCGAAAAGCATTGCCTGGGGGCCGCGCAAAATTATCTGGGCTTTTTACGAGTTTTTTGCATCAAGGATTCTTTTACCTGGACACCACTGAACGTATTGCACGTATGTTTCTTGAAATTATACCTGCAGTTTTAATGATGTATGGGCTATCCTTTATTTACGATCATACATGGACAAATATTTATCTGTGGTCCACTGTCGTTGTTTTTGTGCATGCAATGAACTGGATGATCAATTTCAACTCTTGGGCTGCTGTCATTTTCGCCTTCCCTACACTCCGAAATCCTGGAGAACAAGCCACTTGTCATTATTTGAATGAAATGGCCAAACGTTTTCGCAATAGCCGCTCTGTTACAGGTGTTATGATATTCGGTAGTGTTGCACGTGGACAATGGCACGACCGTAGTGATTTGGATATAAGGCTTCTTCGCTCATCAGGCTTAATTAATGCTATCAGTGCTGTTTTGTTATTGCTTCGTGAACGTATTATTGCGGTTTTTTTTCGCCAACCTCTTGATATTTACCTTGCAGACGATATTGGTTTTCTGATGAAAATGCGGAAGGATGAGCCGCCGATTTTTTTAGTAAAAAACGATAGGAGGCTCGAGCAAGCTTATCCTGGTATAACAACCTCATTTTTGTTGCGGTTGCGTAAAGAAGAACATGAGAAAACCAATGCTGAAAAGCTCGGTTAATGGCAAACATTGGTTTTTTCCCAATAGCTATTCATTCCTTGTGTTGCAGTAACAGTAGGACTGTCAGAAAAATTATTATGACTTCACCAATAATGAACAAATTCAGTGACACGGTGAGCAAGAGTGACGAACGAGAAACTATCAAAGTTTTCAGCCTCGTCAAAGGCTTTCATGGTGGAGTAGCTCGTTATACAGCTTTATTGTCAAAGCTTAATGAAAAACCTGGAATTGATTTCAAGATAATGGTCATAAACTGCCCCGATTGGTTGTGCAACAATGACGATCTTGTTGCTTATAATTTGGATGAAATCAAGATTAGTGGTCGGTTGGATTTTTCATGGATAAAACCTTGCGCCGGGAGAATAAACAGTTTTGATCCAGACCTGTTATTTGTTCATGGCGGTTTTTATGCAAATGGTCTGGCATGGTTGCTCCAGCGGAAAGTAAAGCGTTTTTTGCCCTATGTTTCTTCATATCATGGCTACTACACGGCGCCCAAATTAAACAGAAAACCAATCGAACCGTTTCTGAACTGGGCAACTCCCAAGGTGTATCAGAATCGTGCACTCGCGATTGTCTCGGTTGCTGATTATTGCAAACGTTACCTGGTATCAAGAGGGGTCGATAAAGAAAAAATTACCGTTGTCCATAATGGAATCGACCCTGATCCACCTCAGTGCGCTCCTGTTGAACGTTCATCACTGGGTCTTGCAAACGATGATATTATCATTGGCGTGATATCGAGGTTTGATCCGGTAAAAGGTTTGACGTACCTTTTTGACGCGGTTTCCGGTGGTGTCAAAAAGAACCCAAAAGTACATCTGGTGATGGTCGGTGATGGAGAATGTTCCGAATTGCTGCAAAAGCAATGTCTGCGTTTAGGAATCGGCCCTAATGTCCACTTTGTTGGATATCAGAAAAACGTTCAGGCGTGGTTTGAGTTGTTTGACATCTTTGCACTTCCTTCTTTGGCCGAGTTCCATTCGATTTCATTGCTTGAGGCTATGCGCGCGGGGAAGGCAATTATCGCAACGGATGTTGGCGGGAACACGGAATCCGTTCGAGATGGCAAGGAGGCGATTATTGTGCCGCCGAAGAATGCTGAGGCCTTGGAGTGCGCGATAGTACGTTTGATTGAAGATCCAGAATTGGCGAACAGAATGGCAGAAGCTGCCAGGGAACGCTTCCGCAAGCATTTCACCGTTGACGTCATGCTTGACAAGACAGAAGCGTGGCTGCGTAAATGTGTTCAATTGGCCCACTCCTGATTGCTACATGCTTTTTTGTTTATCAGCTTGGATTCAATGAAAATCGCGGTCGTTACATATGATTTGTGGCCAGGGCGTGAGCGTCTTATGCCTTGGAAGACGGTAATCGAGGTGACTCGGCGGATGCGTGCGCACGGACATGATGCCCGAGTGGTGTCTATAAGTGCGGGGGCCGACCATTCGTATGTAAGCCATGATTCTGGACTTCCTCTGTATTGTTATCCTACTGTAAGCGACTTGAAGACCAGCTTCAGCACTGATGAAGAAGAAACATTCAACCCGGCACTTGTCTATTGGCCGGTAACGTGGCGCAGCGGTTTGAAAGGCAATTCCGTTTGGCACCCTTGGACATGTGCAACAGTTGCTTATCACGGCGGGTGTTGTTACAACGCAGGCCACGTTAGAGCCGCCATGCGGCATATGCCCTTTAGGTCGTTGAGAACCTTAATGGTGGAGACTTATGTCCCGAAACACATCCTTGTGCGTAAATTGAGGAAACTGGGCGTCATTGGTGTTTTATGTATGACCGATCTGACGAGGCGTATGTTCGCTCAAGCAGGCTGGCCAAAGGAAAAAGCAATTGCCATACCTCCCGGTCTTCCTCCTGACGATTCCGGTACAACGGACATGCCTTCAAATGGATGTTTGGAAAATATCCACAGCGGTCTGCCTTATGTGCTGTTTCTCGGCAACCCTTTGCCTATTCGTGGGATATATGTGCTCCTGTCTGCTTCTCGAAAAGTATTTGCGAATAATAAGAACTCAAGGATTGTCTGCTTGTTGAGGCCTGATCCCGGAAAGGAAATGACTTCGGCCCGCGAAGGGATTTTGCGGAAAGTAAAGGAATTAGGGGTCGAAGAGCGATTTATCTGTATTACCAGAAAGTTGACCACGAATGAAATTCGGCAGAGCATTAAAAATGCCCGCGCAGTGGCCATGCCGTTTCTTTACATCCCTTCAGAAATACCTTTGGGAATCCTTGAAGCAATGCAAATGGGAACACCTGTTATCACTTCCGAGTCAGGCGGCACTTCCGAGTATCTGGGGGACTGCGGTTGGGTTGTTCCTCCGGGGAATGTGGATGCTTTGGCAAATGCCGTTTTCTCTGCCCTGCAGGATGCTGAAACAAGACAAAGAAAGGCGGATGCGTGCCGTGAGAAGATGGCACTCCACCCAACATGGGAAACGGTTGGAGATGCCTGGCTTGAGTTCGGTTTGTCTGCATTGAAAGGCCTGCCGGTGTGAAGGACAGAGTTATTGTGATCAGTGGCATTGACGGCAGCGGGAAAAGCACTGTTATTGCTGAATTGAAAAATTCTTTGCTGAAATTGGGCTATCCTGTTTATTCACCTTGGTTGAGATATAATCATTATTTAACAAAAGGTGTATTTGCAATTGCAAAATTACTTGGATTATACAGCTACGAAACAAGAAATGGCAAACGTGTCTTAGGATACCATGATTTTTACCGTTCTCGATTTATATCGATTCTGTTTATCTTTACTACTTTTATCGATACTTTGTTTGCCTCATTGGTAAAGATCTATATTCCGGTTTATGTATTCCGGAGAACAGTTATTTGTGACAGGTGGGTGCCGGACATCCTGGTTGATGTGGCTATTGACACAGGTAAAGATAAACTGGAAAAAAACATGGTATGGAAGCTGTTCTGGCTGTTAGTCCCGAAGCGTGCAAAGGTGTTTGTTATTATGCGCAACTCGCATGATGTGTTGATCTGTCGGGAAGAAAACAGAATAAGCCGAGATTTTAATAGGAGATTTTCCATGTACAATGATTTGACCAAGTTGGGCGGCGCACATGCTGTAGATAACAACGGACCAGTGTCCAGTTCTGTCAGCCAAATTTTGGATGTACTTGCACCGTGAATCCAGGTTTTGATGAAAAGCACAATTTTGCATAGCAAGACTGATGGCTGGTAAAATAAAATCAGAATGGAAACCAGGTGTTGCTCCTGTTGCTGTGATTATGATCTCGCTCAATGAGGGTCATAACATGGAAGCCGTGCTGAAGAACCTGCAAGGCTGGGCGCAGGAAGTCTTTTTGGTCGACAGCTACAGTGCCGACGACACCGTCGATATCGCCTTGCGGCACGGTGTCCATGTTGTACAACGGAAATTTCGAGGATTCGGGGACCAATGGAATTTTGCACTGAATAATCTGCCGATCAATGCTCCCTGGACGATGAAGGTGGACCCGGACGAACGGCTGACAGAGAAGCTAAAAACGGAACTCAGCCAATTAGTAATTTGTACAAAGGCAGTAGGATTGGCTTTTAATCGGCGTCTCTGGTTTATGGGGAAACCACTCCCCATCCGACAGAGAATCATCCGTGTTTGGCGGACAGGCAGGTGTCGGTTCTCTGATGTCACAGTGAACGAGCATCCCCTCCTTGATGGGCACGTTGAATTCGTTCAAGGCGACCTTGAACATTACGACAGCCCTGACCTTCATCACTGGGTTGAGAAACAGAATCGGTACACTACTGCAGAAGCCTTGGCTCGCGTGCGACGCTCACCATTTTCAGTGCCTCCACGCATTTTCGGGAACAGCCTTGAGCGACGAATGTGGTTGAAAAAGAATTTTCATCGAATTCCATTCCGATATCAGTTGCTCTACATACAAAAAATAGTCGCCGTGAAGCCCTGGGTGAGCGGGCGCGCTGGATTAGCATGGGCGAGACTTCGCGTCTTCGCGGGAAGGATGATCGAAGATAAAATTCAGGAAATGAAGAACACTGGCCATGAACCGAATCTCCCTTCGGTTAAATGCGGTGCGCCACATCCTCGCGCGACACAGGTAGATTAGGTATTCAGAATGATATCAAAAAATGAGGTTTACAGACACTTGCCGGTGGTGCTACAGCATGTAGCCGTATCTGCAAACGGTTGGTGGATTAACCGCCAACGCTTCGGTAAGGAGTACGAGAAGTCGTATATTGGCTATCGAGAGAGAGAGAGTTGGTCTCACGACCAAGTGATTGAGTATAAAGAGGCGATGCGGCGAGAGGCAGTTCGGCGGGCGGCCCTTGCACCATATTACCAGCGTCTCTTCAGGCAGATGGGAGCGACTTGGCGCGACTTCCTCGATGAAACTGCCTTCTCCAACTTGCCTGTTCTTTCAAAAACAGAACTACAGGCTGATATTGATAGTTTTAGGATTCGTCCCCCGGCCACTGGTGATATGGTTCTGACGACTTCAGGTACGACCGGCACGTCGCTTGCGTTACCGGTCTCTGTGAACGTTGAAGCAGATCAATGGGCTGTTTGGTGGCGGTATCGAGGTTGGCATGGCATTCAAAGAGGAGATCGATGTGGGTTATTTGCTTCGGCCCCTGTTGTATTAGAAACAAAAACGGA
>ENA-ORXD01002827-ORXD01002827.1-sediment-metagenome-genome-assembly--contig:-NODE-2827-length-10854-cov-3.727290_pt1 | contig 10854 bp, 10 predicted proteins | sample MGYA00237862_ERZ511471 | MGnify/ENA metagenome assembly ERZ511471 | reverse complement strand
TTGAAGGGGATCGAAATTTTTTATTTCTCCCGCAATTCTTGTTTTAAAAGAACTACTGTCAAATTTTGTAATTGGTCCGATACCTGATTGACCCGCTTTCGCACTTTCCCATGATTCATCAACTGAATTTCCCAAGGGAGTCAATGCACCAAGACCCGTTACAACGACACGCCTTTTCATTGGCAAAAATCCTGTCAGGCAGTTTTATTTAACGCCTTTCTGCTTAAGAAAATCAACTACGTCTTGTATGGTGGCAATCTTTTCAAGTTCTTCATCAGCGATCTCTATATCAAAAGCTTCTTCCATTTCCATGAGAAGCTCTACAATATCCAGGGAGTCAGCTCCCAAATCATCAATAAAAGATGCTTCCAAAACGCATTCTTCCTTTGTGACGTCGAGCTGCTCGACAATAATATTAATGACTTTTTCTTCTAACGTCATGAAAATCCTCCTCAAATCGTGGATTGATCCATTTTTAGATCAATTTATCTCTGTGATAATCTATCGTAAAGACAGATGGCGGTATCGTCGGTTCATTTTAATGTTCGAAGATACTTCCTAATTCTAATGAACAAATGCAGAATTCAAAAAAATTTTAATCTAGTCATTCTTTTCCGCTTTTCTGTATTCCCTGCCTCGGTAGGTTTCGCATGTGGGACAAATGCGATGAGGCATTTTGGGCTCATTGCACTGCGGACACAGGGACATAGAAGGAGCTTTTAGAAAATCGTTTGCTCTTCTCTGATTACGTCTGGTTTTAGAATGTCTTTTTACTGGATTTGGCATAATATATCCTTCTCTATAATTAATTTTTTATTACAAAATTTTTTAACACGGCCATACGGCTGTCGAAAGAACGTGAACTGCAATTACATACAGAGATATTCAAATTGGCGCCGCATTGCTGACACAGACCTTTGCATTCTTCTTTACAAAGCACTTTTATTGGTACCTGCAAAATGATCTGCTCACAGATAATAGGTGTAAGGTCAATAAAATCGCCTTGGTAATAACTGATTTCCAATTCTTCCGGTTTAAGCTGCAAATCTTCAATTGTCTCCATTTTAGCTGGCACGAGAGTATAAGCAAAATCACTGCCGATTGACTGCTTTGTCTTTTCCAGACAACGGCTGCAGCAAATATCAATCGAGGCGGAAAATGACCCTTGAATGAAAACGGTGCCTGAGGTTTTTGTTATCAAGCAGTTTACATCTACCTTCTCCAGAGAAAAATCAGGGGTTTCACTTTCTTTAAAGCATCCTTTAAACCAAGCATCTCCCTCGGAGAAAACGTAGCGTTGCCCCTCTTCCGGAATCAAAAAAACGTTAATTTTCAAAGAATTAGCCATAACAAGCCTGTTGTCAAAAAAACTACTATATATTTAACCTTGCGAGTTAATTATAAAATCTTTTTATTGTCAAGTACAATTTATTTATTTGTATCTCCGGTTAACCATCTGAATTTTAAATTGATTTTTACTGTTTAACCGGACTATTAATAAACAAATATTATGGAACTTGACAAAAAGTGAATCTCAACTCTATAAGATTATAAAAAATAAAGGAAATCAATAATGGGAAAAATAAGAACTCGTTTTGCTCCTTCTCCGACAGGATTTTTGCATATCGGCGGAGCGAGAACCGCTCTTTTTAACTGGCTCTTCACTCGCCATAACGGGGGAGACTTTGTTTTGCGTATCGAAGATACAGATCAACAGCGTTCAACTGAAGAATCAACCAAGGCAATCCTTGATGCCATGACTTGGCTGGGATTGAATTGGGATGAAGGTCCGTATTTTCAGGCACAACGGGTTGACCTGCATAGAGAAATGATTCAAAAATTAATCAAAGAAGGTCATGCCTACTATTGCACCTGCACGCCTGAAGAGTTGGAAGAAAAAAGAAAAAAGGCTCTGGCAACCGGTAAAAAACCAAAATATGACGGAACATGCCGCGATAAGAAATTAATAAAATCTGCTAATAGTGTTGTGCGTTTTCATTCCAGACAGGATGGAGCCACAATTGTGAAAGACCTTATAAAAGGGAACATCATTTTCAACAATGAAGAACTGGACGATTTGATTATCGAGCGGAGTGATGGTTATCCCACGTATAATTTTGCCGTAGTCGTTGATGACGCTCTTATGAATATAACTCATGTCATTCGAGGAGATGACCATGTTAATAATACTCCACGACAGATTCTCCTGTATGAAGCTTTGGGATTTGATGTGCCGAAATTCGCGCATGTCCCCATGATTCTGGGAAGCGACAAAACGCGTTTGAGCAAACGTCACGGCGCTACTTCGGTTATGGCCTATAAGGAAATGGGTTACTTGCCGGAGGCCCTGGTGAATTATCTGGTGCGCCTGGGGTGGGCTCACGGCGATCAGGAAATTTTTTCTCTTGCGCAACTTGTTGAACTCTTTAACATGGATGCTGTTGGGAAATCACCAGCTGTATTCAATCCCGAAAAGCTTCTTTGGCTCAACGCTCATTATATCAAAGAATCATCTGCTGAGCGGCTGATGGAAGAAATGAAGCCACTGTGGCCTGCCGGCACGAATACGACAGATGTCGGCTTTACAAAACAAGTTATCGCTGATTTACAACCACGGGTTAAAACACTTTTAGAATTGGCTAATATGGCTGATTTCTATTTTGCCGATGAGATTCATTATGAAGAACAGGCAGCCCGGAAATTTTTAACACCGGAAATTTCCGAGTATTTAAAGGCTATGGTTGTCGGGATTTCCGCAGTACAGGATTTCAGCAAGGAACATATCGAAGAATTCCTCAAGAGCTTCATAGAGAAACATAATATCAAGTTTAAGATAATCGCACAACCGTTGCGCGTGGCCCTGACCGGTAAAACAGTAAGCCCCGGCATTGACGAAGTCATGGTTACATTTGGTAAAGATCGTGTGATAAAAAAAATTAATAATGCGATAGCCTATATTGAATCGCATAACTAAAATTTAATTTTTATGATGGATTTATATATTCACGGTTATTCCAATTTTACCTTGACTTTTACAGTATGATTAAATAGATACTCAACCCTCTACTTTGCTGGGAAATCGTCTGACTGCAGGAGTTCTATCACTAAAATTGTCAGTCAGTTTTGAATACCGTCCCACCAGAATGGTCCCATCGTCTAGTGGTTAGGACGCTGGCCTCTCACGCCGGAAACCGGGGTTCAAGTCCCCGTGGGACTACCAGAATAAACACAAACGTATTAATATAGAAAAATATATCGGCATATGCTATTCGTGAAATTCAAATACGAAACACACACTCTATGCCATTAAATCGGTTTGGTTTTAATTCAGAAGGTAGAATATGGAGAAGACTATGAAAAAATGTTTTCGCGTGTGTTGTGGGATTGTCCTATTGTTGATAAGTGTTATACTTCCTAGTTGTTCTAGTTCATCCGGTTCAGACTCACAGGATTTTTCCACGACAGTTGTCGGGCAAACTGCTGCCCAGCAGCAACCGTATGAAACGATCAGGAACAATCCATCCCACTACTATGTTTCGCAGGAATCGGGCCTGTGCGGCGCGACAAGTTTTTACATGGCCATGAAATACTATGGGGATCACCTGAAAAATATAAAAACCGGGATTGTCGACGAAGATTGTCCGGCGGAAATTACGGATAAAATTGATTATCCGACTGAACTTTCAGCGGCATCTCAAATAGCGATATATATTCAATATATAGATGATACATTAAATAGTCTGGCCGGCATTCACCTTTCATCATTGGTAAAGGCGGCGGAAGGTCTTCTGGAAGAGTCAAGTAACAACCCTTTATATAGCACGGTAATGGCGGGGAATTACGGTGATGACCTCACCGGAGCGGAGGATGGCATTTCCAATCAAAAAAGAAATATTTTTCTTAATAGCATTGTTACGTTTTTGAATACCGGTGCCCCTGTGCTGTTACACCTTTGGAGATCGCCGGTTCTGGGGATCCCTTCTTCGGGCCATTATGTGCTGGTGATCGGATACGATGATTCTGAAAATGTGGTTTACTTTATGGATCCGAATGATCTGAATCACCGGGGGAACCAGTGCGATTGCGTAGTGATAGACAGCAGTAACCCGGATATATGTTTCATTCAAAAGGTGGATTTCGACTTCTTCATAGAAGATTACTGGTATAGATCCGACAATCCCTTCGTCCTCAATGCACGATGGGATGGAAACTGGGTCGGGTTCCGTCATTAATACCGTGCCGGCATGATTAGTCAATGACCATCATCCGCCGGCAGATAATCCTGGCAAAAGGATTATCTGCGTTTAAGTTCCCGTGGGACTACCAAAATACAAACAATTTTAATAGAAGTGATAGCCGGATACTTTCCATCGGCCATTTTTGTCAAGCATGGTTACAACTTCTTCAGTGGCTGACTTTTTGTTCTGAAAAGATGTTGAATATTGGACGATAATGTACTGGCCTTGCGGCTCACCAGGCGATGGTTTTTTATCAATCTTATTTTTAAGTTTTCTTGAAATCATTTTTCCTGTAGTTCTTCTGACTGAACGGACAGTATTTTCCCATTGATCCTGTTTGACTGATTTTTTGAAATACTCGTTTGCGCCTCGCCAGCTATCCGAATATTTTCCTGTATCGATAAGAGCTAGCCACTTTCCCGCCACGGTCACAGCTGCTTTTTCTTTTTCATTAGTGGACGCCCAAGATACAGCGGCGAAGAATAAAATGGCCATGGTCACTACAAATACGATTATCTTTTTCATCTCAGCTGTCTCCTTTTCGTAAACGGCTTTTATGACTGAACGATTTTTGTAATATAGCATAAAGCACATCATGGAAAAACAAAAATTATATTCATGGGTATAAATAACAAAAAAGCCATAAAACGTTTAAAAAAATTCAAAGACCAAACTCAGAGAATTATTGCATCATTTTCTTTTGAACGGGGAAAGATTGCTGAAGGATATGATTCCATATTTTAAAATGAATATTTGATTGACATCCCTGACCTAAATTTTTATATATGGCCATCATTGATGAGGCATGTCTTATCAATGATTCATCAGGTTCTCGCTGGTTGGGCAGAAATTCCATGTAAACATTATTGGAAGGAAGATTAACCCGTTATGGATGTGGTTCTCATCTGGTTAAAGCGCCACAAGATTGAATTCATAATATTTGCCATGCTTTTTTTTGCCGGCTCGGCTTTCTATCATCCCATTGAATACGATAACACGACAAGCCGGTACCTGCTTCTTAGCGCGATTGTTGATCATGGGACGCTGAGCATAGATGATTATAAGACGATGACCATCGATAAGTCGGAATGGGACGGCCATTATTATTCCAATAAAGCGCCTGGCGCATCATTTCTGGGCGCACCCGTTTATTGGATGATACGCAATCTTACATCACTTAAAAAATCCACAGCGATGACCGGGTTGGAAAAGTATATCATCCGGGTTATCACCACGACGTTACTTTTTGCTCTGCTCGGGGTGGTCATGTATCGTTTAGCTCAATTTTGCGGTGTTGCTTCAAGACCGGCTGTGCTGATGGTGATCGCCTATGGATTCGGAACGATAGCTCTCCTTCATGCCACAATGTTCAGTGGCCACCAGATTGCAGCAAGTCTAAGTTTTTTTTCATTCGCTCTGCTTGTCCGTGCTTCTTCCGATGAACGAACGTCGGTAACAAAAAACTGGAGTTACGGTGTTTTAGCAAGTCTGTTCGCAGGATTCGCCGTCATCACCGACTACACCGCTGTGGTTATTTCCATTTGTCTCGCTTCATACGTTATGGCATCACGTTCGAATAGACGCCTTAAAGCAGGTTTTATATTCGGCGCGTGTATCTGTGCATTTATTCTATCAGCATATAACATGGCTTGTTTCGGAACCCCCTTCTCTTTTTCATATGAACATCAGGTCTTTGAAGTATTTAGGAAAGGAGCAGCTCAAGGTTTTTGCGGCATAAGTGTTCCTAAAATTGAAGCAATAGTTAACCTTTTGTTTTTTCCCGCGCGCGGAGTTTTTTTTATTATGCCGGTCTTGCTCCTTTCTTTCTGGGGGATTGCCGACATGTTCAGGCGAGTACAGTATAGGCGGGAAGCGATTTTCATTATAGCGACTGCCGCAGGCTCTCTGCTGTTTGTTGCCGGATATTATTTCTGGCATGGCTCAACCACTTTTGGCCCCCGCTTTCTTGTTCCCATGTTGCCTTTTTTCGCTTTTCCCCTGGCATTTTTAAACTGGCGGCCTTATATTTTTTGGGTATTGTTTATTCTTTCCGGCGTGCAGGTCGGTTTGTCCGTTTGGGGTATGCCACACGTTCCGCATTTAATAAAGAATCCGATTGTGGAACTGATCCTTCCCGGTATCAGCTCCGGCTATACGGCTCTGAACGCCGGAATGTTGCTGGGTTTAGAATGGCCGTGGTCAGTGATTATAATCATCGCGCTTGTTGGCTTATTGGGATCCTGGGCTCTTCATTGCATCGATGCAAGAGAACCGTCAAAGGGTTACGATAATATCTCCGTTTTAAGTAAAACCATCCTGCTTGTCTGGATTGTTGCAATCATTGTTATGCTAGCGGTCATACGGTCCGATTCGCCGGACACAGTTCATTTCTTCAAATCAAAAGTGTTTGAGGATGCCTCGGATTATTTTAATAATAGAGGAATGACTTATGGTGAACAAGGTCAGTATCTGCGGGCTATTGATGATTTTAACAGAGCCATCCGCCTGACGCCGGATGATGCAGCTGCCTACAATAACAGGGGGGCTACGTACTTGTTTCAGGGTTATAATGAGCTGGGTTGTAAGGATGCTCAAAAAGCGTGTGACGAGGGAATATGTACGGCATTGACAACAGCAAAGGGCAATGGGTTATGTCGTTGATCCGGGGACGTTATATTATAAGTGATTGAAAACAACAAAAGCCTGATATTCTGAACAGTCATAAAACAGCAATTGGAAAGTTAATATCAGTCAAGTTCATTTTATTAAAAGCCTTGTTTTTTGCAGTATCACATTTAATGTTATATTATTTCAAAAAAGAGTTGGAAAAAATATCATTATGCATTAACATAAATCACGTTTACAAGGGCACGTCCGTTCTGGTTCGCATACTAACGAAGAATATACGAGGAGGATTTGTAATGATAAATATTAAGAAGGTACTCGTGGTAATATTCGGTTTTATTTTCCTTTTTATTTTTTCTGCATGTGAGAATAACAGCATTTCAAATCTAAAGGAAAAACTTTTTTCAGTGAACGGCGATGAAATCATATCTTTCCCTGTTAAAAAAGGAGATGGATGGGGATATATCAACAAGACCGGTAAATATGTAATCAAACCACAGTTTGACGGCGCGGGAAGATTTTCTGATGGCTTTGCCGCAGTGAAAATTGGAGGCAGGTGGGGATTTATTGACAAGACGGGCGAGTATGTCATCAACCCGCAATTTGATATTGCATTTTTGTTTCACGATGGTCTTGCTCCTGTTGGCATTGCCGGCGATAAAATCAAAGTTGGTTATATCGATAAAAGCGGCAAGTATGTGATCAATCCACAGTTTGAAGAGGCGGGATGGTTTTCAGACGGTCTGACAGCTGTCGCGCATAAGGACGGAAAGACCAGAGTTGGTTTTATAGATAAGGCTGGGAAATATATTATTAAACCACAATTTGATGATGCCGGATGGTTTTCCGAAGGACTTGCAGCCGTGAAAATGGGGGATAAATATGGTTATATCGACAAGACTGGCAAGTTCGTCATCAACCCGCAGTTTGATGGAGCATTTTGGTTCTCAGAAGGTCTTGCCGTTGTTAAAAATGGAGGCAAGTTTGGTTTTATTGACAAAACCGGAAAGTATGTCATCAATCCTCAATTTGACTTTGCCTTTTGGTTTTCCGAAGGACTTGCGTCTGTTAAGAAAGACGGCGAATTTGGTTTTATCGATAAAAATGGCAAATATGTCATCCATCCGCAGTTTGACATTGCCTTTTGGTTTGAAAATGGTCTTGCGCCTGTTGGAATAGGACACGGTAAAGTCAAAGTCGGTTTTGTAGACAAAGCTGGGAAATATGTCATTAACCCGCAGTTCGATAGTGTGAATGTTTTTTAATTGGAATCCACGAAAAGTCAGACGAGGTTTTTGATCCTGCCGCATTCATCTGGAATGAATTCATTTATTTGACAATTTTGAAAAACTCTTTGGCTTTCGGATCGGCGGCGGTTCGCAGCAGTTCAAACAAAACCATTTCCGTGGATGTTACGTGAGCTCCGGCGCTCTTTATGGCGTCAATGCCAATCTGACGATTCTCCGGCGTCCGCGAAGAAACAGCATCGGCAACCAGATGCACGTTATAACCGTTGGTGATTAAATCCAACGCTGTTTGATAAACGCAAACATGCGTTTCAATTCCCAACAGAACAACATGCCTGCGGCTTAAGTTTTCCAGTTTTTCTTTGAAATTACTTTCACCCCAGCAACTGAAAGATTCCTTGGCGATCGGATTAAAGCCTTCTATTTCATCAGCTATCTGAGGCAATGTTTTGCCCAATTTCTGCGGAATTTGTTCGGTGACAATCCTTGGCAGATTCAAAGCCTTGAACCCTTTGATCAATTTTATGGTATTGGCAAAGAGATTTCCTTTATCAAACATAGCCTGAGCCAGATTGCCCTGAATATCAACGATGACCAGAACCGCTGCCGTTCGACTGATCATGAATTCCTCCTGTCAGGATAAATGAATGCCCAGCAGTACGCCGCCGTCAATCACCATTTCCGTGCCGGTGGTGTAACTGGAGGCGTCGGAGGCCAGATAGAGTGCGGCGCCCGCAATTTCATCAGGATCACCAATGCGGCCGGATGGCAGAGCTTTTTCTACCAGTTCTTTCACTTTTTGAGCGTCTTCCGGCGGGAGAAATTCCCAATTGGATCTCAACATCTTCGTGCTGATTGGTCCCGGAGAGATGGTGTTTACCTGAATGTTATTACGGATCAATTCGCTGGCAAAGGCCTTGGTCAGCATTCTGATTCCGGCTTTGGAAATAGCGTAGATGCTCAGGCCTGTTTCCGGATTATGACCGTCTATGGAGGCGATATTGATGATTTTACCGCCGCCCTGCTTAACCATAATATTGGCTGCCGCCTGACTGACAAAATAAGCGCCTTTCAGATTGATGTCCATCAATTTATCCCAGAGACGTTCGTCGCATTCGAGGACAGATCCTTTGGCGGGACTCGCTCCGGCATTGTTGACCAGAATGTCAATACGACCGTATTTGGCCATAACGGCATCAATCATTTTTTTTATTTCCTCCGATTTGCCCAGATGAGCAGGCAGGGGATAGGCTTCCCCACCGAAGGCTTTGATTTCGTTTGCCGTCGCTTCCAGATCCGGCGCCTTGCGGCTTGTTATTACAACCTTCGCGCCAGCTTTGGCAAATGCAAAAGCGATGGCCTGACCGATGCCGCGCCCCCCGCCGGTAATCACCGCCACTTTATCTTTTAACGAAAACCGGGATATGTCGAACATTTTATTTCTCCTTGAAAAATATGATGCCCTCCTTATTGAGGAAAAGGAGGTAAAAAAATCTTTATTACATTATTGTATTTGTTGCCAGAGAAAACAGAGGGCGCATTACTTTTTCCCTTCTCTTATTTTCTGGGCTAAAACTTCATGGTCTCCACCGCTCATGCCCGCGATGTGTTTGACCAGTTTTTTCCGTGACTCGATATCGTACTGGGTCGTGATGGCAATCTGCTCCATAATCGGCGAGCCGCCGCCGTGATAATTACCGAGGTTCATAATACCGCCGGTTGCCGAGCAGAGTACATCGCCCAAATATCTCCAGAAGTTGGCCTGATCTTCCACCGGCATTTTCGGATTACGCTTGGTGTATTTGAGTAGCTGTTTTCCCGTTTCCGGATTTTGAAAATCCTTTTCGTGGGGGAACGTGGCGACCACACCGCCGGCAAGATCGCACAGAATTTCCGCTTCTCGATAGACAGCCTCTCCCGTAAGACACCGGCCGACATTACAATAAATCGAATGGGGAATATAGGAACCGGGACCGAAAGGCACAGAACCCATACCCGGAATATAAAGTTCCGGTTTGCCCAGATCGGACGCCGTATAGCCCGCGGCATAACCCAATTCGGAGGTCATAATAATTTCGGCAAGTTTTTCCCGGACATGGTGTTCTTTGTGAATGTTATTGACCTCTGCGGCCAAAGCAGCTGTTCCAAGAATGACATCGCCAATGGCGGGCTTACATCCCGAATAGGAATGGCGATGGAAAAGAGCAAACAACAGCGCGCATACTCCTCCCATCAGGTGCTCTCCCGCCAGGAAAACTCTTTCCCAGGGTATAAAGCAGTTGTCGAAGATCAAATAGGAATCGGTATAGCCCGGCATAAATCCGCGTTTGTAATGTTCCCGCGGCCGGAAGTTATGAATGGTCACGACCTGTTTCATCCCCTCCCAGTCTCCCGGAACGGCAAAGGCCACGGCGTAGTCTTTATCATCAGCCCGCAGCGCCCGCGTGGGAACGACCAGTACTTCATCGGCAACAGAAGCTTCCGAGATGTGCAGCTTGCAGCCTTCAACAACAATACCGTCTTTCAGCCTTTCTTTGATTCGCAAATAGGCGCCCGGATTGGGCTGTTCTGCCGGACGAAGCAACCGGTCGCCCTTGGTATCCGTCTGGGCACAACAACCGATCATGTCTTCTTTCTGAAAACGGATCAGCCACTTCTTGAAGTTTTCATGATATTGCGTGGCGCCATTGTTGGTTTTATCCGCTTCATAAGAGACATTGTAGATGCCGTTGGTGCCATCGATG
>ENA-ORXD01002826-ORXD01002826.1-sediment-metagenome-genome-assembly--contig:-NODE-2826-length-10860-cov-3.125475_pt1 | contig 10860 bp, 4 predicted proteins | sample MGYA00237862_ERZ511471 | MGnify/ENA metagenome assembly ERZ511471 | reverse complement strand
TTTCGAATGGAATTGCCATCTGGTTTATTTTGCATAAGTGTTCCTTAAAAAATAATAATTTCTTAAATTTTCTTGATTATAAATGAGGAAAACCGACATTTCAATTCAAAACCGGAGTTCTTATTTTGACACGGAAAATTTGATCATCTTCCCGCGGTCATCCAGAGTAATTCTGGTATATTGGCGCAATGTTTTCTTATTTACTTGAAAACTCTTCTTGTAAGTGAGAAAAACTCGACCAGCGGTTTGGCTCTGCATGGTAACAGCGCCTTTTGCATCTTGCACCTTATTCATCACTTTCATCTGTTTTTCGCGAATGTCCAGGTCTGCGCTTTCAATGCCGGGCAGGTATTCTTTTACAACTTCTTTGATATTCATTAAAACTTCTGTTGAAACCTTGGGAACCGCAACCGCATCCAGATCCTGATCACGTACAACCTGATACGATTCCATGATCTTTTCAGATTCCTGGATCAGATGATCTTCTGCCTGCGTATCGCTGTAATAAAGAGGGTCCCCATAAAGCACAAAGGACAACAGTGTTTTCTGATCCTCGCCATCCAGATATCCCTGCCTGCGTAAAATGGATTTGACCAGATTCAATTTTCCTCTGATAAAAGCATCGCCAGCCGAATAACTTCTTTCGATCAGACTCCAGAACAGATAGGCAAACTGATCGGCTCCGATCAAGGGTGGATATACAGAGCCGTAAGCAATACAGGTAGAACCAACAAAAGCGCGGCAGCCGGATGTTAGAAAACGCAGGCTGATGGCATCACTGTTGGTTTTATCGATGATATAAGCACCATAGCACGCTTCTGAGAGGACAATCTTGGGATTCGCTGCCTGAGAATCGATCAAACTCGGCTGCATGGCAACCGGGTAATCGGGAGTGGAATCCGTATCAGAAATATCCTTCTGCCCATACCAGTTGGGAGAATCATCCAGTCCATGCAGATTGAAATAGGCGTATTCTGCTTCTGCAATGCTGATCGCATCCAGATTGTTCACATTGTATGGAGGGGAAATGCGCAGCAAATTGGCTTTCCCAATTGGTCGAAATGCAGATATGGAAGAACGCTGCCAAATGGCTGTTGAATAGCCGTAGTTGATCTTCTTTTCAGTAATTTCCTGAAAGAAATCGGAAATGGAATCCCAGATGCGCAGTGAATCGGCTACTTTTTCTGCAAATGTCTTGGTTTTCGCATTCTTTTGATGCCAGCTTATCGCTTCACGCAACTGCTTCAACAGCAAACCGGGATCATTCCCTTTTTCATCCGGGAACCTGCCCACAGCCCATTCCGGTACGAAATAGTTGCTGTCGCTGCTGGCATAAGGATTATCAGAAAGGACTTCACTATCGGCGTCATCGGTTGGGTTGGGCAGATGATGGAAAGGAACGATCTCATCTCCCCCCACGATCAGCACTGCTCCGATCTTTTTATCATGCTCTTGCAGATAAGCCGCCAGATCCTGCAGCGCCAGTTTGATCTGCCAGGGGTCGGCACCATCAACTGCTTCCATCCCATACTGCATCATATTGTTCTCATCATCCGGCAGAAAGCTTACAGCGCTCCAATTCTTCTGCAGACTGATCGCATCCGCGAGTTCTGTCATGCGTGTTAGAACGATGCTCAGGGTATTGGTCCCGTATTTGGTTTCAATACCCGCCTTTGTGGTCAGGATCACGTAAACCGATTTGGTGAACAAGCCTTTATCAGGCAGCTCGCTGATCTCTTTCGAATGTATCCGTCTGCTTCCAGTACGTTTGGCTTCTTGCGGTTCTTTTGCTTTAAGCCTGGTAAGGATATCCGTTGTATCTTTTTCTATCGAGAATGCGCTGGAATCTGGCCACAAATGAGCATAGGAATGATCAGGTCCCCATATCGTATCGATCACTGTACCCAGATGATCATAAAAAACTGCTTCGCGGATCACATTCATGGCGTTTATTTCGGAACTGAAATTGAAAAGCGCATCCGCATAGATAACAATAAAATAAACACACTGCGTCCATTTTTCATGATACAGCTTGGCAAACTGCAGGGTCGAGTAATCGTCCTTTGCTTCTTGAATAATGCGCAGATGATAGATCGCAAACAGTGGGTTTTCGGGATACTCCTGGGTCAGATCGAGAACATCTTTTTCTGCTTCCGAAGATGCACCTTTGGATATTGCTTCTTTAACTTTTATTAATCGACCAGCCCAGGGTGAGCTGCTGTTCGTTGATTTCCCCTGAAAGAAAGAGAGAAACTCGTAATAATAGTTGCGTTCTTCATCTGTTTGGCTGCTTTTATAAAGGCTCTCATAAGCACTTTCGAATTCAGGATGAACTGTGACGATCTTTTTTAGAAGTTCTCTCCCCTGCTCCCGTTCATTTTGTTCAAGAAGAAAGCGAGCATACACAAGTGCGATCTCCAGATCTCCGGGGAAAGTGGTATTCCATGTCTTCAAACAGTCTACCAGCGCACTGCGCTCTTCCTGGGTGGAAGCTGTTTTTTCCCACTTTAGCAGATCACTCCTTGTAATTTTCATGAATAAAAGCAGTCCTTATTCTTTATTGAAGATGCGTTTTGCGAGAAGGATCCCAAGCTTTTCACGCAGGTCATCATCATTGGGATTAAGAGCTGCCGCTTTTCGAAGGCAGGTTTCAGCTTGTTCCGCATCTCCTAGTTGATTATATACTTTGGATGCTTTTTCATATATTAAATAATGTTCTCTGCAGTTTTCCAGCGCCATTTTGATCACTTTTTCGGCTCGCTGTGTTTCACGGCGTGAAAGAAGTACATCTGTCATATCCAGATACACCTGCTTATCCTTCGGCTCGAAATGAATGGCTTTGTCAAAATGAAAGATCGCTTTATCGAGGTTTCCCTTTTTCATCGAAAGGACCCCGATCATCTTGTGAACTTCTGCTTGAGATTCATTGACCTGAATGGACCTCTCATACATGTTCAATGCTTCATCGTGTTTTCCGTTTTGCTCAAGCAAATCTGCATACTTGTTTAATACTTGAAAATCCGGATCCTGGTTCTTTTCCAGATATCCTTCCAGAAAATCGATCGCGCGTTTCTTTCCGCGTACGCGCTCCAGGTAAGCGGCTTTTTCAAGGACTAATTCCATACTGGAGATATTCGATTCCAGCGCTTTTTCAATGATTTCCAATCCAAAGGCATCATTTTCCTGCATCGATTTGATCCTTGCCAGTTCGATGATCACCTCCGGCGACTTTGGATCGATACGGTATGCGTCGCGGATGATCTCTATTGCTTTCGGTATGCTGCCGAGTTTTTCAGCAATACGCGCCTGGATCAGCAGCATCTCAAGATCGTCCTTCACATGCTTCATTTGAATGAAGCTCAAAGCTTTGCGGTATTCTTCAATTTGAAAGTACGCATTGATAACTTTACGGATGATCTCTTCATCCCCGTTAAACTGCTGCTGGTTCGCTTCAAAGATCTCAATGACCTTTTCATAATTTTGAAGAGCATACAGATCTTCAAGGTATTCTTTTTTATTATTTTGATTTTCCGGATCCAGCGCAACCGCCTGTTCAGAATGCAAGAGCGCTTTTTGCATCTCTCCCTTTTCTTCATACAGTTTCGCCAGCTCGGTGCGCCAGACAGGTTCATCTTCCAGAATACTTAATGCCGTTTCATACACGTCGATCGCCAGATCGGTTTCCTTCTGGGCAGTAAAGATCACCGCCATCCCGGCAGATAGGTATGGATCTTTCTTATATTCGGATAAAACACTGTGGAAAGCGGGGATCAATTCACCATACTTGTTTTCCGGGAACAAACCCAGAGCGATAAGCGGTAAGCTCTTATTCTTATTATTCTGGTCCATGATCTGCAGAATAGCTTCATATTGTTTCTTCTGGCTGCTGCTGATCATCAGGCAAATAGCAGACAATGTTTTATCGTTTGTTTTTTCGAATGATAAAACCTGTTTATCCTTTAGAAACGCATACAGAAATCTATATTGATCCTGCAGTTCTGCTGATAATGCTGAAAATTGATCAGATAGATGGGTAAATGCTTCCTTCTGCAGAATTTCAGGTAAATTCTTTTGCACGCCGACTTTTTGATAGCTCCATTCCTTCAAAGCCAGATTGAAAATTCTATCGACGCTGTTCTCTTTCAGTCCTGCATAATACACGGGAAAATCCAGGCTTTGGATCGAAGCGGAAACCGCGTTCTGCCAATCCCCTAATTCAAATGCGCAATCCGCCTGCCACTTCGGCAAGTTCACAAGAACAGAGAGAATATTCTCATCCAGACCGCTGCCTGCCCTTGTATCTACCGGTATATTCAGAGCCCGTTGATAACTTTCTTTAGCATCAGCAGTATTCTTATTTCTCTGCAGTAAGCGTGCTTGTGCAAACAGGATCGTTCTCTCATCCAGAGATTCTTCGGTAAGAGGATTGATGATCGAGGCAGCCGCAATTTCATTGCCGTTATCAAGCAAAATATTCAAAACAATGCCGGTTAACGCTTTTCTTTTTTGTACATCATTTACTTTATTAAGACCATTTAGCAGTTGAACCCAGTCAATATCTTCACTCTTTTTGTCTTTCAACCAGCTGCAGATGGATTGGAAAGCAGAAATGGAAACCTGCTCTGTCTGCAGGCTAAAAAGAGAATCCAGGTATTTGGTATTATCTTCACTGCTGTCCTCAAACGTCTTCAAGAGAAGAAGCTTGATCCAGAAATCATTTGACGAAAAAGCATTCAGCCACTCTTCCGGGAGGATGCCGGTAATATACTCCGGCAGTTCCTTGAACCGTGTTTCAATGCTGGCTTTGCTTTCGATGATCGAATGGATATCCGCTGGATTAGAACTAGTAGGATCGCTTAACACTTTGAGCGCATTTTGGATCATATTCCACGGCTGCCCCTCACTAAGAGGGTCCAAACTGGCAATGGCAGTTTGATGATCACCCTGATTCCAGTATACGCAGGCTTTCAATATGCACGATTCCGGGTCATTCTGGTCGATCTTCTGTAATTTTTGGATGATCTTCAAGCTCAGGTCATGGTATTTCGATGCCTGTGCTATCTCCAATGCCGTATGCAGATCCTTCACGCTGGTTTTTTCCAGTAAAATCAGGTCTTTGATGATCGTCCTGGCTGCCTCCTGAGAACCATAGCGGTTTTCAAAGGTCAGCTGCTCCACCAGAAAATCAGGAGAAGCTTGATGGAATACAGATTCTTCTGAAAAATATGAGCGAATTTCTTCCGGTTTCCCAAGTTTTAACATCTGCGTGACATACCAGGTGGTGAATTTCTTTTCACCCGAGCATATATCTTTCGCTATTTTTATGGTAGCTTCTGCTTCTTCGCCAAGGTTTTTATTCCTATACGCATCTGCCAGTAATTCGTAGAGAGCAAGACTCTCCGGTTGAGCCTTTACCGCTTCATTGAGCAGCGTGATAGCAGTTTCGATCTGGTTCACGTTCATCAGGGTTTGCGCCAAACCAACCTGTGCCCGCCATAGATCATGCCGGTGGGTACTCAATGAATTCTCAAAGATCAAGTCTTTGAATTTTTCTACTGCTTTATTATGAAACTCCTGCAGGGAGAGGACCTGTGCTTCGACCAAACCCCGCCAGTAATCCTCTTCTGGTAATCTCTTTATGCTTTCCAGGATGCCGATTAAGGTCGAATCATCCACTTTTGACGATCCCAACGGAAAAGTTGATACATTGCTTTTCAATGCAGTCAGGGAACGGAAAAGAATAAATTCTTGATCATTCTCTTTAGCATCATGGACCAAATCAAGGCGTCTGGCTGCTTTTTCATATTCTCCATTTTCCATGTAAACACGGGCAGTTCGAATTCCCAAATCTGCATGCAGTGGAAAATAGTGAACCGCCTTCGAAGCCATATCGTAGGCATGTTCATGGAATTTCTTGTTCTCCAGATACTGGATGATGGAGGCAGCAGCATCAGGATCCCCATTTTCTACATCGATCTTTTCAATGAACGATTGTCCTTTATCTTCTTCCCCGCAGGTCAACAGTGCCGCGATCAACCGTTCGTAGAAACCATTTTGCTCATAGAAGGTACCGATCGCCTGGTTCAATACCAGTTCCGCCTCTTCTTTTTTATTCTGCTTGTATAAGCAGATATAAGAATTGATCCAGGCTTGATAATTTTCTGTACCTGCATCGATACTGCTCTTGAAATAATTTTGAGCTTTCTCCCATTCTTCTGAATTCAGAAAGAGATCGCCAATTTCAAACAATATGCCTGCATCTGTACTGGTAAACGCTTCCGTAAGTCCCTTGAGACGCTGTTTGACCGCTGAGGTATCTCCTTCTTCAAGCAGCTGCTTTGATTCGAGATAAAAGCTCTTTAGTTCAGCGCCCTTTTCTTTTGAATTTCCTGCATGAAGATGCTGGAGAGCAGCCTTCCATTGACGACCCTCAACACAGGCATCAACCAATTTCTCATCAATTCCTGTATTACTGCTGTCCAGGATCTTCGCGATCTTCAGATACTCAATAGACCGTCGATAATCTCCCAGTGTGTGAAATGTTTCAGCCAACTGGATAAAGAATTTGCTGTCAGAGGAATGATAGGCGGTTTCTTTTTCAACCGCATTCAAAAATTCCTCGACGTTCTGATCGGTTGGTCTTTTCCAGGAGAAGGAGCGTTCTACTTCAGGTACACCCTTCCAGTTGTACTGGTACGCCTTATATTGCGGCTGAAGGGATTTTTTTTCTTCACTGATGGAAACCAGGGAGCCCTTTTTCTTTTGGGCATCCAGCTTCAATTGATCTAGTTTTTGGATGAACTGGTCGATCTCATTTTGAGATTCAAAGTATTTTCCTTCCAGATAATGAATATCGGAGAGAAAATTCAGTTTTTCCAGAACATTCAGCTCTTTTTGCAGTGCTTCTTTTGAACCGGAAGAGTCTGCATTATCCGAGTTCTGCATTCCACTCTGGATGAGCGAGCGGGAAAGTTGAATTCTTCCTTCTTCACCGAGGAACTGCAGTATCTCGATCTGCTCTTCCTGAGCCAGATTTTCGATAAATTTTGCAGTATATTTCTCAAGAGCATTCTCTGCTATGGGATTGCACAGCAGTCCATAGCAAAACATTTTCTTTACTTCGCAGTCATTGGATTGGGAAATTTCTTTCTCGATAAATACATCCACATCAACCAATCCAAGCAGACAGGCAGCGGTAAGCCCTGCGTTCGGGTTGAACTGGAAATCAGCTAAGAATTCTCTTTCGACTTCATTCCACCCTATTTTTTGGATCAAATTCAAAAGCTCAACGCCTGTATCTGCAGCTTCAACAAGATCGATGCTTTCTTCCCCATTAAGTGCTGTTTGTATCGATAAATTATCTTTTCCTGTTTTTGGCAAGTTATTTTTGATGATCGTGGAAAGATCACGATTCCAATTCTTTTTATCCTGTAAAAGAAATGCAAAATAAACCGGTTTCCAGTTTTCCAGGTTTTTTAACCGGTTTACGTCCTTTTCCTCGTTCTGTTCCAGATTCGAAAGTGCTGTGAGAACTCTTCCATCATGCAGAAGGCAAGGAATCAGTACCTGTTTTTCTTCCTCTTGGAAAGTATTCTCGATGAACTCGAGGAATTTCGCAGGTATCATAAGATCCTTTCTAGAGATTCGTGATCAGGTAATAAGCTACCCCAAATAAAATAAATGTGATCAGAACCAGGAATACACCTATCCCAGCTTTTGTTTTGACCATTTGGTTGATCGTATCCAGCAAGGAAGAGGTACTTCCCATTAATTCCGAGACATCATCAACAACGCCCTTTTCCATTAATTTTGCGGATTGTTCGGTAATACTGTTAAATTCGTCGCTTTTTACCTTGAAAGCCAAAATAATGATGCCTACCAGGAAAGTAATAATACCCATTACAGCTAAAATGATCGCCAGTGTCAGGGTAAACTCATTCGCATTTATCGTGATCATAATATCTCCTTTTCATGAGATATTGTTGCAATATTTATGCCACCTTTTCCGTCATATCAAGCTGCAGATCAGCTACATCGATCTTTTCCCCATCACAGAAAAGCATGGCGCGTTCTAATGTATTTCTTAATTCCCGAATATTCCCGGGCCATGAATAATTCTTCAAAATTTCCATGGCAGGAGCCGTGACATCGATGACATTCAAGCCCAGATGAGGATTCAGGTCCTTGATAAAGTACCCTACGAATTCCGGTATATCGTTTTTGCGCTCTCGCAGCGGCGGAAGTTCCAGATCTACGACTTTCAAACGATAATATAGATCCTGTCGAAAAGCCTTTTCCTTGATCAATTCTTTGAGGTTCCGGTTCGAAGCCGCCAGTATCTGTACATCGACCTTCACCATATCCGTGCCGCCTACCCGCCGAAATGCCCTTTCTTCGATGGCACGCAGCAATTTTGCCTGCATCTCAAAAGGCATGGAAGAGATTTCATCCAGGAACAGGATCCCATCATCCGCAACTTCCATTAACCCATGCTTCCGGGTTTTTGCATCCGTAAAACTGCCTGCATCATGTCCGAAAAGTTCCGATTCCAGTAAAGTTTGCTGGATCGCAGCGCAGTTAATAGCAACGAACTGTTTGGAAGCACGCGGACCGGATTTATGGATATAGCGCGCCAGCACTTCCTTTCCTGTTCCTGTTTCTCCCGTGATCAGAACAGATACCATGGCTCGTGACGCTTTTAACGCCTGCGATACCACTTTCTTCATCTCTTCATTGGAACCCAGCACAAAATCGACCGAATCAACCTGTTTTTGCCGGTAATGCTCAATTTCTCGCCGCATCTGGATCAATTCACAGGCACGGGCAATGGAATTCTCAAGTACTTTGAAATCCGTGATCGGTTTGGTCAAGAAATCGTGTGCGCCGTTGCGCATGGCATCTACAGCCATCTCAATATCCCCATATCCGGTGATCAGAATGACCGGCGGTTTGTTCTGCTGTTTCTGCAGTTCTTTGAGCAGTGTTTGACCATATCCATCCGGAAGCTGTACATCCAGCAGAATGATATCCCCATTGCCCAACTGCAGCTGTTTACGTGCTTCTTCCAGAGATCCTGCCTCGAAAACCTCAAAATCCTTTGATTTCAGAAATACATGCAGGTTCTTCCGCGCGTTTTCTTCATCGTCTACGATAAGAACTGAATAACTCACCTTATTCTCCTTCTTTTATTGGCAGCGTAATATGAAAAACGGTTCCTCCCGGGAAAGATTCCACAGAAATTTCTCCGTTGTGTGCGGCGATGATCTCTTTGCTGATCGCGAGTCCTAAACCTGTCCCTTTCAAGCTGAACGAGACAAAAGGTGTGAAAAGATTCTTTAAAATCTCTTCAGGAATTCCCGGACCAGTATCCGATACGTTTACTTTGATCGATTTCTCCTTGTCTTTTTCGATCTTTATAGCAAGCGTTCCTCCGTTTTGCTGTTTCATCGCGTCCACAGCGTTACTGATAAGATTGGTAAAAACCTGTTCGAGGGACCGCAGATCTCCAAGTATCTCAGGCAGGTCTTCTTCACACTGGTACACCATCTTCACATTATTCCTGACCAGTTTTGCATCCCACTTATCGAGCGCATTTTTTACCAGCAAATTCAAATTTACCGGTTTCAGCTTATTTTCCAGCGGTTTTGCGTACGAGAGAATCGAATCCATCAAATGGTTCAAGCGCATGCAGTCATTCATCATGCGGGTGATCATATCGGTTTGCATCTCATTTTCACCTACCAGACTCTGCAAGGTTTGCAGCCCCGTCATCATATTGTTGATCGGGTTGCGCACCTCATGCGCGAAAGTCGCTACCGATTTTCCTAAAGCAGCCTGATGTTCCAGCTCCTTGAGGTTCTTCTTCAATCCATCCACTTCTCTGGTAGATTTCACCAGGATGATAAATTGCGTATCGGAATTCTCCTCATTCAGAGGGATCACACAAACTCGCACCGGTTCTTTTCCCCCGTCTCTCCTTCGAACGGTCAGGAAATTTTCATTGATTGCTTTTCTTTCTTCAAAAGTATCCGTGAAAACCGTGGTGAGGCTGGGTTCGGATATCAGATAAGAATCCACATCCAGAGCCTGGGCTTCCCATTGAGAATAACCCAACAGTTTCTCCATGTTCTGATTGATCTCAAGAATGCCCTTCTCTCCATCCAGATAGATCACTCCCTCATCAACAGCTTCGGTGAGAGATTGAAGAGTTTTCTTGATCCTTTCTACATCACTCTCAATATCGGTATGAACGGTCTTTTGTTCATATAACGCCGTCCCATATTCAAACAGCCCCATGAATTCTTCAACGATCTCTATAAGAGAATCATCCCGTATGTAATCGCTCCATCCGGCAATCAATATCGCGTTTTCATTTTTATCCGTGTGAAAACGCTGCACGATCAGAGTATTGATCTGCTTCTCTCTCGCAGATCGTTGAAGCTGGTTGATCGCCCTGTTCCCCTGCTGCCATAGATGATACTCTGATACGCTTTTCAGCTCTTGAACGGGAATCTTTTCAGGCATTCCCATCAATTTCTGATTGGAAAAACCAGAGAGGATGAATTTTTCATCTTGTTCTATGTAAATACTGAGAAGATCAAAGTGAAAAACCTGGTCAAAAATATTCAATCCTTTTTCACAGAATTCCGAAAAAGACTTTTCTCTTGTCTCGATCAGTGCGGCAGCAGGGTGAAGAATTGCTTTCAATTCTTCATAATTCTGAAAATCTTGCTCATTTTTTTTAATAATCGTATAGACCTTCCAGCGCTGTTTATCATCCAGAAATTCACGATTGATTTCGATTTCCATCGCACTTCTGTTTTTTCGCAGCACCTTGTATAGAATTTTTCCCTTCTCCGA
>ENA-ORXD01002824-ORXD01002824.1-sediment-metagenome-genome-assembly--contig:-NODE-2824-length-10863-cov-4.566011_pt1 | contig 10863 bp, 10 predicted proteins | sample MGYA00237862_ERZ511471 | MGnify/ENA metagenome assembly ERZ511471 | reverse complement strand
GAGGAGCTGATGGCTGAGTTTGCCGCCACTGCCGTGACCGAGAAGGATAATGTCGGATTGCATGAAAATAACTCCAGTGTCTCCCCTGCATTTCAGGAGAGGATGCTTTCCATCAGTTTGAACCGTATTTATATTCCGCTGCGCAGGTCCCTTCACTGGACACCATACAGGCCCCGACCGGATTTTCGGGGGTACACATCTTACCGAACAAAGGGCAGTCCTTAGGGGTGATCTGGCCCTTGAGGATGGCGCCGCAGCGGCAGCCGGGTTGCTCCCGGGCCGGTTCGACCATAATCGTCAGGGCGGTTTCAGCATCGAACGAGGAAAACTCAGGGCGCAGGCGCAGACCACTCCCCGGAATCATCCCAAGGCCACGCCATTCGGCGTCACACGGTTCGAAGACTTCCCCAAGCAGGGCTTGGGCCTTGCGATTCCCTTCCGGTTTGACAAATCGCCGGTACTGGATATCGACTCGCGCTACGTTGTGCAAAATCTGCTCTACGGCCATGTCGATTCCCTGCAGAATATCCAGAGGTTCGAACCCGGTCACAACGCAGGGGATATGCCGATCCTCGGCCAGAAAGCGATAGGCGTCAGCGCCGATTATTGCGCTGACGTGAGCTGGGCAGAGATAAGCATCGACTTTGAGTTCAGGGTCGGCAGTCAAGGCTGCCATTGGGGCTGGCATGGTCTTGTGGGCGCAAAGCACGAAAAAGTTCGTCAGTCCTTCGGCTTGGGCGGTTGTGATGGCGCCGGCGATGGTCGGCGCGGTTGTTTCAAAACCGACCCCCAGAAAGACAATTTGTTGCTGGGGATTTTTTCGGGCCAGGGCCAATGCGTCGAGGGTTGAATAAACGATCCGTACTTGGGCACCGCCTGCCTGTTCGAGCAGCAGGCTGCTGCTGGACCCGGGGACCCGAATCATGTCGCCAAAGGTGGCAATGATGGTGCCGGGGCGGCGAGCTAGCGCCACCGCACGGTCGATGTAACTGACCGGGGTCACGCACACCGGGCAGCCGGGGCCCGAAACCAGACGGATTCCCGGCGGCAGCAGGCCGCGGATGCCGTGCTGATAGATCGCCATGGTGTGGGTTCCACACACCTCCATCAGGGTGATAGGAGCGGTTCTCCCTGCCGTGTGCTGTGCCAGTCTTTCAAGATAACGGCGAGCTACCTGAGGATCGCGGTATTCTGTGCCGAAGCTCACGTCGGCCCCCCGCCTTCAGATAGGATGGCACGAAACATGGCCAAAGTTTCCTCGGCTTGGTCTGGGTCCAACTTCTCAATGGCAAATCCGGCGTGGATCAGAACAAAATCGCCAACTTCGACATCTTCCAGCATCATCAGGCTGGCTTCACGCTTTACCCCATCGATTTCACACCGCGCCACATTACCGCTAATTTCCTTGACCTGCATCGGTACCCCAAGACACATGGTAATCTCCCGGTTAACTGGCCTTGAGGCGTTTCTGGGTCACCTGCTGGCGCAACCAGCCGTACCATTCATCCATGCCAGCGCCGGAATGGCAGGACAGCTCGATGATCCGCATGTCGGGGTTGATCTGCCGGGCGTAGCTGAGGCAGCGATTCAGGTCGAACTGTAAGTAGGGGAGGAGATCAATCTTGTTGATCAGCATCAGATCGGCTGCACGGAACATGTGGGGATATTTCAGCGGTTTGTCTTCGCCTTCAGTGACCGACAGAACGGCAACTTTGTGGTCTTCTCCCAAGTCAAAGGACGCTGGGCAGACCAGATTGCCGACGTTCTCGATCATCAACACATCGAGATGGTCGAGGTGAAAATGCTCCACGCCGTGGGCCACCATGTGGGCATCGAGGTGGCAACCTGCGCCGGTATTTATTTGGTGCACCGGCACTCCGGTGGCGGCGATGCGATCGGCATCGTTGGCCGTCTGCTGGTCGCCCTCCAGGACAGCGAAGTGGAATTCGTTTTTCAAATCGCGCAAGGTCCGTTCGAGGATGGAGGTTTTACCCGATCCCGGCGAACTGACCAGGTTGAGGGAGAAGATGCCGTGTTGTTTGAACATGTTACGGTTGCCAGTTGCCAGACGGTTGTTTTTTGCCAGCAGGTCTTCCTCGATGCGGATAGTGCGCGAACCTTGATCATGCTGATGGTCGTGTTTTTCATGATGTGAGTGTTCATGACCGTGATCATGGTCATGATGGTGATCGTGATGATGGTCTGTTTTGCTGCCGCAGCCGCAATCGATGCACATGACTATTCGACCTCCATTTCCTTGATGCTGAGTTCCTGGCCGGACACGGTTTCCAAGGCAAAGCCGCCGCACGCCGGACAACTGAACGTTGTCGTGTCCAGATCGATATCCGCTCCGCACTCCCGGCAGCGACCGCGTCCTGGGATGCGTTGAATGATCAGTTGAGCCTGTTCCAGAAGAGTATTCTTACAGCACACCTCAAAACAGAATTCAACAGCCTCGGCGATGACGCCGGACAGATCCCCCACCGCCACGGTCACAGACAGTACCTTTTGTGCTCCTTGGTCCAATGCATGCTGTTGAGCAATATCGACGATGTTTTGGGTTATGCCGAGTTCGTGCATTAAAGAAATCCTTGATGTACAGGAAGTATACGCGACGTTTGCTCGAATATAGGGGCAGGTTCAGGAAAAAATCAAGGGGCATGACCCCTCGATGGCGTATACGTTACCAGGTGTATCTCATTGCCTGGCTTGGAAAAAATTTTCATTGATGGAAGACATTCCGCTCTGTTATGGTCTAACCCTAGAGCAGACGCAAGTCCATGATAAAGCGGATGTAAACGTCATGACGTTGCTGTTGGGTCATGGACCCAGGATGGATTAATATGGAAAAGGGCCGCATTTACATTGCCGATGGTGACAAGGAAACCCAACGTTTCCTGCGAGATACCCTTGCAGGCAAAGGGTATCTCGTCGAAGTGTTCGCCCACGGTGGACAGCTGCTCAAATTCATTGAAGATCATCGCAGCGAACGCCCCGATCTCATCCTGCATGATGAAAAGACCCCCGGACCTGAGTGGGGTGAAGTGCTACGTCGCAGCCAGGCGCTCCTCCCCGAGACAGCCGTCATCATTATGAGTGGGCTCGCCACCGTGCGCAAGGCGGTGGATGCTATCCGGCAAGGTGCCTATGATTACCTGATCAAGCCCTTCTTTGCCGATGATCTTTTGAATACCGTCGATCAGGTGGTCGAACGCAGCCGCCTGGTGGAAGAGAATCGCTCCCTTAAGGCCGAGATCCGTCGCCGCTTTGATCCGAGCCAGGTGGTATTCCGCAGTCAGGCCTTTAAGAGGGTTATGGATCTCGCCACCAAAGTTGCTCCATCCGACGCCAATGTGTTGATTCAGGGGGAGAGCGGGACCGGTAAAGAACTGATCGCCTCAACTATCCATTATGGCAGCCGGCGCAGTGATCAGCGTTTTCTCACCATCAATTGCGCTGCCCTGACTGACACGTTGCTGGAAAGCCAGTTGTTCGGGCATGTCAAAGGTGCATTTACCGGAGCAATAGCGACCCATCGAGGTCTGGTTGAGGAAGCCCACAAAGGAACGCTTTTCCTCGACGAGATCGGCGATATCAGTCAGGCTCTGCAGGCTAAGCTGTTGAGGGTGCTGCAGGAAAAAGAGTTTATCCCGGTCGGTGCGACCCGCGTTCGCCAGGCCGACGTTCGCTTCCTGGCCGCCACCAATAAAAATCTGGAAAACGAGGTGGCCAACGGTCGCTTCCGTGAAGACCTGTTTTACCGCCTCAATGTCGTGACTCTGTCCGTGCCTCCTTTACGCGAACGCCGCGAAGACATACCGCCGCTGGTGGAACATTTCATCGCGAAATACGCCAAGCGTGGACAACAGGGGATCAGCGCTCAGGCCATGACTCAACTGCGCGGCTACGACTGGCCCGGCAATGTCCGCGAGCTTGAGAATGTCATTGAGATGGCGGTTATCCTCGCTGATGGTAAAAACATCGACTCGGATCATCTCCCGGTCAAAGTGGCCGAAGGGCGCCCCGTCGAGTTCGCTTTGCCGCAAGACCAGATGACTCTGGAGGAATTAGAACGCCGCTACATCGAGCAGGTATTCCGTCAGACCCGTTTTCACAAAGTCCGCACCTCGGAAATCCTCGCCATCTCCCGCAAAACCCTGGACCGCAAGCTGCAGCAGTTCGGTATCGCCAAAGACGAATAGCTCCTCCTTTTTGCGCTACTTCCTCCCTATTACCCTTCTCAATATCTTTAAACCACGGCTTTAACAGTTGAATCTCCCTGCTTGTTCGCACTGATTCATCCTTTTGGAAGTTGTGGCATTTTGGACAAAAGGGAACAAACTGGGACATTATGACGTATACGCCAGGGTTGGTGTCTGGGTCATATGTATACAGATTGATTTGTAACTTGTTGGTTTCATTGAGTCTCTCCCAATAGCTGGAATGCTGGGCATATAACTTGCCGTATACCGCCCTGTTTCAGCACCCATACCTGGCCGGTGATCGGGATTCTGTGCCCAGGCCTGCCGGGATAAATATTCCAGATAGGAGAGAGTGTATGGCAACAAAGATTACGATTGATCCGGTGACTCGCATCGAAGGCCATCTCAAGATTGAGGCGATGGTCGATAATGGTGTGGTCAAAGAGGCCAAGAGCTCTGGGATGCTCTACCGCGGCTTCGAAGAAATTCTCATCGGTCGCGACCCGCGCGATGCCGCCCGTATCATGCAGCGCATTTGCGGGGTTTGCCCGACCTCCCACGGCCTGGCAGCGTCCTTTGCCCTGGACGAACTGTATGGCGTCAACGGCCTGATCACCGACAACGGCCGCATCCTGCGCAACCTGATTCAGGGCGCCAACTTTGTTCAGTCCCATATCCTGCATTTCTACCAACTTGCTGCTCTCGACTTTGTCGACGTCACAGCAGTGGCCGACTACAGCGGCAGTGACCCGACCCTGAATAAAGTCAAGGATTTCATCGCCCGCGGTCATCTTGGCCCGTTTGTGCCACGCTACGAGGGCGACTATCGCCTGACCAAGGAAGAGAATCGTGCCGCCGTGGCCCATTATGTCCAGGCTCTGAACATGCGCCGCCTCGCTCACGAAACTGTCGCCATTTTCGGCGGCAAGATGCCTCATAACATGTCCATCGTCGCCGGTGGCGTCACTGCTGCCCCCACCGTGGATAAAATGACCGCCTTCCTCGGCCGGATCAATCAGCTCATCGATTTCATCAACACCTGCTATCTGCCTGACGTGCTGATGGTCGCCAAGCGTTACAGCGATTACTTCGGCATCGGCGCCGGCTGCAAACAGTTCTTGTCCTTCGGGGTGTTTGATATGGATAGCGACCCCGACCTGACCAAGCGCAAGCGCTACATCCCGCAGGGGATCGTCAAAGGGAGCGACTTGAAGCTGCGTCGTATCGATCCGGCCCTCATCACCGAAGAGGTCGAGAGCAGTTTCTATGTCAATCACGGTGCCCAGCACCCCTATGATGCCATCACCCAGGCCGATCATCGCAAGCCGGGCGCCTACAGCTGGTGCAAGTCGCCGCGCTACAATGGCGAGGTTCTGGAAGTCGGTCCCCTGGCCCGTATGCTGGCCAGTTACGCCGCAGGGGACAAAGAAGTTCAGGCCATGGTCAACGGTGTGCTGGGCGAGTTCAAAGCTTCTCCTGCCGCACTCTTCTCGGTACTCGGCCGGCATGCCTCCCGCGCCATCGAAGCCAAACTGGTGGCGGAAAAGCTCAAAGGTTGGGTCATGCAGCTTCAGCCCGGCGCGCCGACCTTTACCGATTTCAACCTGGACGTGACCTCCCGCGGAATGGGACTGCACGAAGCACCCCGCGGCGCTTTGGGACACTGGATCGTTGCCGAAGGGGGCAAGACCAAAAACTACCAGGCCGTCGTGCCGACCACCTGGAACGCGGGGCCTATGGACGCCCAGGGTCAGCCCGGCCCCATCGAACAGTCCCTCATCGGCACCAAGGTCAAGGATAAGAACAATCCCTTCGAGCTGGTGCGGATCGTTCGTTCCTACGACCCCTGCCTGTCTTGTGCCGTGCATGTCATCACCCCCAAGGGGGAAGATCTCGGCCAGTTCGTGGTAGGGCCCCAGTAATGAACGGCATCGACCTGAATCGTCCACCAGTACTGGTCATGGGCGTTGGCAATATCTTGCGCCGGGATGACGGTTTTGCCGATGCGGTGCTGAAAGAGTTGGAACAGCAGTCGCTCCCCGCAAGTGTGGAACTGTTCGATGCCGGAACCTCTGCCATCGACTTGATGGATGTGTTCGACGGGCGGGAACGACTCATTGTCCTTGATGCCGTACGGGGTGGCCAACCGGCCGGAACCTTGTATCGCTTCAGTCCTGAACAGGTTGAGGCCGGGGCTCTGCCCATGAACTCCCTGCATCAGGTCGGTCTGCTGGAGACCCTGAAAATCGGGGAACTGGTGGACTGCAAGCCGCGGGAAACCGTGGTGATCGGCGCCCAGCCGGCCGACACCGGCTTCGGGATCGGGCTCGGTCCCGAAATGCAGCAGGCTGTCAGTCGTGCAGTGAAACTGGTGCTGGAAGAAATCGCTCACTATGCAAATTAACGCTGAATCGTTTTAAGGAGAGACATCATGCCTGTTACAAGACGCAAGTTTTTGCAATATTCCGCTGGCTCGGCCGCTTTGCTCGGCGTGAGCCTGCTTGACAACCCCATGCTGCGCAAGGCTTTTGCCGCCGCCATCCAGGAAACTCCGATCATCTGGCTGGCCGCCGGTGCCTGCAGCGGCTGCAGCGTTTCGCTGCTCAATGCTCTGTCGCCGCGGATCCAGGACGTACTGCTCGACCAGATTGTCCCCGGCCATCACACTGAACTGGCCTTCCATCCGACGGTGATGGCCGCTGCCGGCGACCTGGCCATGCAGGCCATGTACGACACCGAGGAACGGCCCTTCCTGCTGGTTGTGGAAGGCTCGGTGCCGACCAAAGACGGCGGCGTCGCTTGTGAGGTCGGGGAGAAGAATGGCCACGGCATCACCGGCCTGGAGCATGTCCTGCGGCTGGGCGGCAAAGCCAAAGCGGTCATCGCCATTGGCAGTTGTGCTGCCTTCGGCGGGATTCCCAAGGCAGCTCCGAATCCGACCGGCTCCAAAGGGGTTATGGAAGTCTTCAAGGAAAACGGCATCGTTACCCCGACCATCAATCTGCCCGGTTGCGCCGCTCATCCCGACTGGTTCATCGGCACCGTGGCTGCTGTGCTGCTGAATGGGCCGGAATCGGTCAAGGTCGATCAGGATGGCCGGCCGGAAATGTTCTACAAACCGCTCATTCACGACAACTGCCCCTTGCGCGGTCACTTCGACGCAGGGCGTTTCGCTGAAAAACCGGGCGATCCCTTCTGTCTTTACAAACTGGGCTGCAAGGGGCCGATCACCCACGCCAACTGCCCGGAAAAGAAATTCAACGGAGGAGTCAACTGGTGTATCGACAATCGTCATCCCTGCATTGGCTGCGCGGAACCCGATTTCCCTTTCAGCCAGACTTTGGCCGGCACGGTCGCAATTGCCGATGCCACCCCGCCGTCTCTTTATCCGCCAATCCTGACCGATCAGACCAAGCCGATCGATGTTACGCCTGCCTATGCGGCCCTTGCAGGTGCGGCAGCCGGGGCCGTTGGAGCGAGGGTTTTCAAGAAGGATAAAGATGCCGATCAGGCCGCCGGTGACGGGAAGGAGTAGGGCATGGACATCAGTCGCAGAAAATTCTTCAAGGTGACAGCCGCCGCCGGCGGGGTCGCTGCCTGCGCAGCGGCGAAACCGGCGCTGGCCCGGGAAGCCAAGGAGCCCGATCCAAACGGCTACGGCATGCTCAATGACTCGGCTCGCTGCATTGGCTGCAAGGCCTGTCAGGTGGCATGCAAAAAAGAAAACAAACGGCCGGCCGAATCGTCCCTGCAGGACGAGTTGTACGATTCGCCGCGTAACATGTCAGACCACACCTATACCCTTATCAAACTGTTCAAGGACGAAAAGAACGGCGTGTCCAGTTTCGTCAAGCGCCAGTGCATGCACTGTGTCGATCCGGCCTGCCAGTCGGCCTGCATCGTCGGTGCGTTGAAGAAACAGCCGGACGGTTCGGTGAAATATGATGGAGACATGTGCATGGGCTGCCGCTACTGCATGGTCGCCTGTCCCTTCAATGTGCCCCAGTTCGAGTGGCATAAGGCGATTCCGGTGATCACCAAGTGCACCCTGTGCAGCGAAAATCGCCTGGCCAAAGGGAAACCGACTGCATGTTCCGATGCCTGCCCGGCTGGCGCCATTGTGTTCGGCAAGCGTGGCGACCTGCTGAAAATCGCCCATGCCCGCATCGAGGCCGAACCCGAGCGTTATGTCGATCATGTGTACGGTGAAAATGAGGTCGGTGGGACCAACGTCTTCTATCTGACCAAAAAACAGGTGGCATTCGCTTCGCTGGGACTGCCGGATTTCGATTACCGCCCTGTGTCAGGGCTGACTGAAAGCATCCAGCATCGTATTTTCCAGTACTTTATCCCACCTATCGCTGTGTACACCATTCTCGGGGGGATTATGTTTTATAACCAGCGGCGCAAGGATCTTGCTGCCCAGGCTCACGGAGGTGACGGCCATGAGTAGACCTGCAGTGCCGTTACGGCAGAAATTTTTTACCTTCAATGTTGCCGTGCTCCTGTTTTTTATCGGGGCCGGGGCCGTTTTCGCATATTTCCGTTTCTTTCATGGGTTTGCTTCGGTGACCAATCTTAATCCAGGATTCCCGTGGGGGATTTGGATTTCGTTTGACGTCGCCTGCGGCGTTGCCCTGGCCGCCGGTGGTTTTACCACAGCGGCAATTGTCGAGATTTTCGGCCAGGGGAAATATCATGCCCTGCTGCGACCGGCGACTTTGACCGCCTTCATCGGCTACTTTTTGGTGGCTTTAGCGGTCTGTTTCGACCTCGGCAAGTATTACAACATCTGGCACGCCCTGGTGTTTTGGAACGGTACCTCGGTGTTGTTCGAGGTGGCTTGGTGCGTCATGCTTTATCTGACCGTCCTGGCCATCGAGAACCTCCCCGCTGTGGTGGAACAGTACAAAGGGAACGTCCAACTCCCCGGCACCCTGGGAATGTTTAACCGGCCTGGCAATTGGGCGATGGGCAAAGCTGACGTTTTTCTGCGTCGCACCATGGCCTTCTTCGTGATCGCCGGGGTTGTTCTGTCCTTCGGCCACCAGTCCTCGCTGGGCACTCTGATGCTGATTGCACCTTATAAGTTGCATGAACTGTGGTATACCCCGCTTTCGCCGCTGCTATTCCTCACCTCGGCAGTCAGCGTCGGTATTCCCATGGTGATTTTCGAAGCCACCCTGGCCACAAAGTTTTTTGGACGCAAGCCGGAAACCGAACTGCTTGGCGGCATCGCCGAATACATCCCGTCGTTCCTCGGTACCTACCTGCTGCTGCGTCTCGGTGATCTGGCCTATCGCGGGGTCCTGGCCAAAGCCTTTGATGGGAGCATTCAGGGTTATTCTTTCTTGGTCGAACTGTCGCTGTTCGCTATTCCGTATTTCCTGCTTAAACGGCCGCGTATTCGGCAGAGCGGAACCAAGCTGTTCCTCTGTGCCTGTTCGGTCATCCTGGCCGTGGTCTTGAATCGCTTCAATGTGTTCCTGATCGGCGTTGATCCCGGCAGCGGGTACAATTACTTCCCCTCGGTCGGGGAGGTTGCAGTCACTCTGGCGTTCGTCGCCTTCGGTGTTCTGCTTTACAAAATAGGCGTCAATTACCTGCCGATTTTGGAGGCGGAAGAACCAGACCACGAGCCGGCCTGAGACTAAAGGTGAAACCTCCGGCCCCCATTTATATGGGGGCCGGTTGCCTTTTGGGAGAATCCCCATCGGTTTGTCCAGGTAAACTTGACGAACTGACCGACCATCCCGTAAGATATGCCGAGTAATCCGGTTAACTATTCCCCGGTTTGAGGTGACCCTGTTCTCCATGACCGATATTCTCAGTACAGAGGCAACAACTGACCCGGTCGGTGCTAGACGTTGGCGCCCCATGAGTCGGCCCGAAATCGATCAGTTCGTACGCTCTCTGATGAGTGCCTTTGAGGTCGTCGGTGTTCAGGAAAAACGCGGCCGCTTGAGCCTGGCTCGTATAGAAGACCCTGCCTCCCTGCGGCTTGAATTCCCCCCGGCGGTTCATTCCCCAAAGAAATTCTTGTTCCCCAACTGGGAAAAACTGTTTCGGTTTCGACTTGGCGGCAAAGTCCTGCTCGAGCCGGAAAAGGCTGCCGAACCGCGGGTAATCTTCGGCATCCACCCCTGTGATATCCATGCCATTCGCGTTCTTGATGATTGTCTGTTCGAAGGTGAGGCCGATACCGCCTATCAAGCCAAACGAGAAGCCACTGTGTTGATCGGCGTCGACTGTGTGCCTGATAACCACTGCTTTTGCACCAGCATGGGGACTGACCGTGTCGCCTCCGGTTTTGACCTGTTTTTCCATCGAGTGAAGAGTGGCTATTTGGTGCAGACCGGCACCCCGCGCGGCGAAGCCTTGCTGCGTCAGTATGCGCCCGCGACCTACCATCGCCCTGGTGAACCACCGCTGCCGCTGCAGGTCAAACAGTGCTACCATAAGCTCCTTTTCCCTTATGAATCGTTGAGTGCGATTCTGCAGGATGCTTACGACGATCATTTATGGAATGAAGTCGGTGGTAAATGTCTCGGCTGCGGCGCCTGCAATCTGCTCTGCCCATCCTGCTACTGTTTCAACGTGACTGATCGGCTCGATATCGACCTGGAAGGGGGGGAGAGGGTTCGCACCTGGGATTCCTGCC
>ENA-ORXD01002822-ORXD01002822.1-sediment-metagenome-genome-assembly--contig:-NODE-2822-length-10873-cov-3.987217_pt1 | contig 10873 bp, 9 predicted proteins | sample MGYA00237862_ERZ511471 | MGnify/ENA metagenome assembly ERZ511471 | reverse complement strand
TAGGTCCAATTCGATCAATTCATCATAATTTGGTTCGGTGCTGTTGGCAGAGCGGAACAGGTTTTGTGCCTTGAAAAATGCTTCAACCAGGGCGGCTTTTTCTTTTGAGCGTCCTGTAAGATGGAAATACTCGATGGTGCGCTCATCCACTGGGAAATAGGTCATGGTGGCGCCGCTTTCCGGTGTCATGTTCGAGATCATGGCGCGGTCTTCCAGCCGCAGGTTCTTCACACCCTCACCGAATACTTCCACGAACTTGCCTACTACCCCATGCTCGCGCAGGCGGTTGGTAACCGTGAGTGTTAGGTCAGTGGGCGTGCAGGCTTCGGGAAGCTGATTGATTAATTTCAATCCAACCGTTGTGGGAATACTGAATTCAATGGGATATCCCAGCATGGCTGCCAGCGCTTCGATGCCGCCTACTCCCCAGCCAACCACTCCCAATCCATTGATCATGGTAGTGTGGGAATCTGTGCCCAGCACGCAGTCGGGGACCAGTGTCTGCTCTCCATTGCTGTGATCGACTGCCACCATTTCTGCCAGGTATTCGAGGTTGATCTGGTGAATGATGCCGTTGCCGGGGGGAACAATATGCAAATTTTCAAAGGCTTGTTCGCTCCAGCGCAGGAATTCATAGCGCTCATGATTGCGTTTGAATTCTATCTCTTCGTTCATCTCTTTTGCCCGTTCACAGGCTGTAAAATCTACCTGCAGAGAGTGATCGACCACCAGATCGGTTCGGATGACTGGATTGATCATTTGCGGATCAATGCCCTGCTTTGCAGCGGCTGAGCGCAGGGCTGTCAGGTCGTTTAATACCGGGATCCCTGTAAAATCCTGCAGGAGGACCCGATAGGGCAGAAAAAGAACTGAATTATGCTCCGGATTATTTTTCTGCTGCAGTCTGGTTACATGCTCTTCGGTGAAGCCTTTCTTTCCGCAGTTGCGCAGCAGCCCTTCCAGCAGAATACGCATGCAGTACGGCAGCCTGTCAATCTCTCCAAAACCCTGATTCTGCAGGGCGGGGAGACTGTAGTATGCGTACGATCGACCGTTTATGACAATGGTCTTTTTTAACGAATCAAATGCATTTTTCATAATGATAGCTTCTCTCTATTCCATGTTTTTCATAACGGTTTTGCAGAACTGTGCAGTACCTGTAAGTGTGCTGCTGGGTAATTGAGCATGCAGGTCAAAAGTGACCGTCCCTGCCTGAATGGTCTTTTCGATGCCTTTGCGGATCAGGGAGGCAGTTTCGCGCCAACCCAGAAAATCGAACATCATGGCTCCCGATAAGATCAGAGAGCTGGGGTTGGCTTTATCCTGCCCGGCGATATCTTCTGCCGATCCGTGGTTGGCTTCGAACAATCCCCAACCATTTTCGTAGTTGATGTTTGCGCCGGGCGAAATACCGATCCCTCCTACGAGGGCAGCAAAAGCATCTGAAAGATAATCACCGTTCAGGTTGGGCGTTACGACCACATCGAAATCTGCCGGTGTCGAGATGGCTCTGGCGAAAGCGTTGTCCGCGATCAGGTCATCCACGTAGATCTTCCCATTTTCTAGCGCATCTCGTTTTGCCTGGTTCGCCTTTTCTTTTCCCACTTCATCCGCGATCTTCATCCAGGTGCGTTTTGAAAAACACTGCTCATTGAAATCAACTTCAGCTGCTTCATATGCCCAACTGCGGAAGGCGCCTTCGGTGTATTTCATGATGTTCCCTTTGTGAATGATGCTGACTTTTTTGCGTTTGTTTTCTACAGCCCACTGTATTGCGGCAGTCATGATGCGCCGCGTAGCTTCTTTGGAAATAGGTTTCAGATCGATACCGACTTCTTCGCTGTAGCGCAGTTTTTTAAATTCTGTTGGAAATTTCTCTTTCAGCAGATTAAGCAGGCAGGTGTTTCCCTCCGTGTTGGCGGGAAATTCAATGCCGGCATACAGGTCTTCAGTATTTTCACGAAAGACAACCACATCCACCCCTTCAGGATGCGTCAGGGGAGAAGGCAGCCCGGGGAACCAGACAACCGGTCGCACGCAGCTGTACAGGTCCAGCTCTTTGCGCAGGGTAACATTTAGAGAAGTGTACCCGCCACCGACAGGCGTTGTCAGCGGACCCTTGATGGCGACCTTGTGCTGTTTAAGCGCTGCAATGCTTTGCGCAGGGAGATATTCCCCCGTTTCTTGGTAAGCTTTTTCACCGGCTGCAACCTCAAGCCATTCAACTTTTCGGGAACCAGAATATGACAGTTTGACTGCCTGATCCAGTATTTGTCGTGTGCCTTTCCATATATCACTGCCGATTCCGTCTCCAATGATAAACGGGATGGTGATCTCCTGTGTGTCTTTATGCATGGCGCTGTGTTCCTTTCGTACAAATATTCACATTATTTTAATGCCATCCAACCACTTGAAAAAGTTTTCGCATTTGTGTAAAATATACCATATTAACTGGGACACCGTCCCAATAAATGGAACAAAAAAAAGAGGAGCCATGACCACTGAAAAAGTTCAAATTCTTCAACGCGTGATTGATATTCTTGATTGCTTCAGTCTTGAACGACCCGCCCTGGGTGTACGCGAGATTTCCCGCGCCGTAGGTTTATCAAGCAGCACAACGGGAAGGTTAATGTCGGCAATGAAGGATCTGCGTATTCTAAGCCAGGATCCGAATAACAAAACGTATTCCATCGGTTCCAGGGTGTTAACCTGGGCGGGCATCTATACGGCAACTTCTGATCTGCGGGCAGTGGCGCTGCCTGTGATGGTCAATCTGCTGGAAAGAACACGCGAAACGATCAGCCTGTATGTTCTGGAAGGAAAAGAACGGGTCTGCATCGAACGGTTGGAAAGCCCAGAACCGGTGCGCATCACTGCCAGAGTGGGTCGTCGTATTCCCCTGTATGCCGGTTCAGCCGGAAAGTGCATGCTGGCGTTTATGCCGAGGGAAAAATGTGAAGAGATTTTGAATCAAACCGTGTTAACCCCATTAACACAGGCAACTTTTCAGGATAAAGACGCGCTCCGAAAAAATCTTGAAGATATTCGTAAAGAAGGCTGCGCGGTTAGCTATGGGGAATGGATACTGGAAGCTTCTGGTGTTGCAGCTCCCATCTTCAACGAATTTAGTACTCTTATTGCTTCGCTCACCATTTCTGGTCCGGGTCAACGATTCACGGAAGAAAAGATACAAGCCTATAAAGATCTTGTGAAAGAAAAGGCAAAAGAGATTTCAACGAAAATTGGATATATCCCTCGCGAAGGTTGATTGGAGTAAAGAAGCAATGGAGCTTGCAAAGAAATTAGAAGCGAAGATCAGGGAAGTATACGATGAAGTTCGCTACATGATCGCGGTTTCTGGTGAAACGGTCATCAGCCGGGTTTCACTCCGTCAATTCTTTAACGGGAATCGCGGGGTTGACCTGTTAATGAGTGATATTTCATATGTGGATCCATTTAATGGGCTGCATTATCGCGGATTGACCATCAATCAGGCATTGAGTGAGCTGCCTAAACCGGTTGATTGTGAGTTCCCGTATGCGGGCGGCTTATTTGCGTTTCTGCTTACAGGAGAACTGCCAACCGAAGAAGAAGCGCTTGAAGTGGAAAGCATTTGGAAAGAAAGGGCAAAGCTCCCCGATTATGTGATCGCGATATTGAAAGCCATGCCGTCTGATACCCACCCCATGACCATGCTTTCTCAGGCAATTCTGGCTTTACAGCGGCAGTCGAAGTTCACACAGAATTATTCCAATGGACTGCGTAAAGAGGATTACTGGAAAGCAACGCTGGATGACAGCTTTGATCTCACTGCAAAAATGCCGTCTCTGGCTGCTGCGATCTACAACATTAAATACGGAGATGGGTCCATCTGTGATATTGACCCGCATCTTGATTGGAGTGCTAATTTTGCACACCTGATCCATAAAGGATGGGATCTGCAGTATCAGGACCTATGCCGCTTGTTTTTTCTATTGCATGCCGATCAGGGTATCGGAAATGTTTCGGCGCACGCAGCCTGCCTGGTAAATTCCACCTTATCTGATGTTTATTATTCCTGCTCCGCTGCCATCAATGGGCTGGCAGGTCCGCTGCATGGGAGGGCAAATCAAGATTGTTTGAGCTGGCTGTTAAAAATTCGGGATAATTTCAATGGGAAACTGCCGTCCATTGAAGAATTAGAACAGTTTGTATGGGATACGCTTAATCAGGGCAAGGTGATCCCGGGTTATGGGCATGCGGTTTTGCGCTGTACGGACCCGCGGTTTGCGGCGCAGTATGAATTTGGAAAAAAATATTTCAAGGACGATGATCTGTTCAAACTGGTGGATATGGTTTATCAGATCGTCCCTCCCATATTGAAGAAGCAGGGTAAAGCCAAGGGTATCTGGCCGAATGTGGATGCCATCAGCGGAACGCTGCAGTATCATTGCGGATTGAAAGAATTTGATTTCTATACCGTGCTGTTCGGCGTGGGAAGATGTTTGGGAATTACTGCTAATTTAATTTGGAATCGCGCTCTGCTGCTCCCGCTGGAACGTCCTCAGTCTATTACCCTTGAAATGGTGAGAGATCGACTGCATGACTCTCTGGAATATCCGGGTATTTCCCCCGACTTGCATTATTGATTTGTTTTGAGCAGTTCTTCATGGGTATAATCACAACGGCAGGAAAGCATGCAGGTAATTTGTGAGTTATGTGGTCGAAAGGAAGAATATGATCCGGCAAAATGGCGCTGTGACTGCGGTGGCGCCTGGCTGCTGTATGCTTCTCCATCCCTGCAAATAGGGTCTATCGACAAAGAAAACAGATCGATCTGGCGCTATGGCTCATTTTTCCCCGTTCAACTGAGTAAAAACCCCGTTTCTCTGGGAGCAGGATTCACTCCGCTTTTACCCTGTACTTTCTATGGCAGAGAGGTTTTTCTAAAGCTCGATTATCTTATGCCCACCGGGTCGTTCAAAGATCGCGGTGTGGAGCTGATGATGAATGTTCTGGATGCCTACGGGGTTGATAGTATTGCAGAAGATTCATCCGGCAATGCAGGAGCGGCAGTTGCGGCGTATGCAGCCCGTCTGGGCATGCAGGCAGATATCTTTGCGCCATCCCATGCTTCTCCTGTGAAGCTTTCTCAAATTTCTCTCTTTGGAGCAAGCGTGCATACCATCCCCGGTGAACGGGAAAATGCCTCTATGGCTGTGCTGGAGGCGGTGGAAAAAGGGAAGGTTTATGCTTCACACGCATACAATCCGGTTTATTTATTGGGGCAGCAGACTGCCGCGTGGGAAGTCTGGGAGCAGAACGGCTATCACGCACCAGATTGGGTGATCGTGCCGGTTGGGCAGGGGGGAAACCTGCTGGGTTATTTTGAAGGATTTTCCGCATTACACAGGGCAAACCTGATCGATAAAATACCGGAACTGATCGCTGTGCAGCCGGAGCGCCTGGCGCCCATCTGCGATGCGCTGCAGAATGATTGGCAGAATTGGGAACCTGTTTTTGCTCCTAAGCAGGGCAGCATTGCAGAAGGTCTGGCGATCACAAACCCTGTGCGCTGGAAACATATCATCGAAGCGCTGAATGGAAGCAAAGGAATCTGTATCAAAGTAAAAGAAGAAGATATTCTGCCTGCTCAGAAAATGCTGGCTGAGAAAGGCTTTTTCGTGGAGCCTACCAGTGCAGTGGTGATCGCGGCGTTGAAGAAAGCTATCAATTTAATAGAAAGGGACCAGACGATCGTCGTTTCATTGACCGGCAGCGGATTGAAATCCGCTTCTTTTCCCTCAATGTGAGATGATTGGATCGAAATTTATTCCATGAAACCCATCTTTTTTACCAGAGGCGTACCGCCCAAAGAAAGTATTCCCTGCCATGAACTGGCTGTCTGTGCGCATGAAGTGATCGAGAACGAAGGCTCTGCTATCCTGCAGTATGCTTCTTCAGCTGGTTATCTACCTCTTCGTGAATGGATCGGTAAGAAAAAGGAAGTACCTGCAGAAAGGATCATCCTTGGGCAGGGTTCACTGCAGATCCTGGATATGATCCTGCGCTGCTCTCTACAGCCCGGTGATGCGGTTGCAGTGGAACAACCCACCTATGATCGGGTTTTGACCTTGATACGGCGTGCAGGGCTGCGTATTTTCCCGTTGAATATGGAAAAGGATGGGCTGGATCTGGACAGCCTGGAAAACAAATTGGAGAATGGGGAACAGATCCGCTTGATCTATACCATCTCTGATTTTCAGAATCCCAGCGGTATAGTGATGTCTTTAGAGAAACGAAAAAGGCTTGTTGATCTGGCAGCTCGTTATCATTTCTCGATCGTGGAGGATGCACCCTATCGCGACCTGCGTTATGAAGGAGAAGAAATCCCATCCCTTTTTGATCTTGCGCCAGATACTACCATGCAGCTTTCCTCGTTCAGCAAACTGATCAGCCCCGGATTGCGCGTGGGGTATGCGGTATTACCGCAGAACCTGATAAAAAATGTGGCACATTATGCAGAAGATACGTATATTAACCCGAGTTATCTAAACCATGCCATTGTTTATCAATATCTCCAGCAGGGCTGGATGCATGATCATCTGGTGTTCATAAAAGGGATGTATCAAACACGTTTATCCTGCATGCTTAAAGCACTGGAAGAAAATATGCCTGCCCGCTGCACCTGGACGCATCCGCAGGGAGGATTCTTTGTTGGAATGTGGATCTCATCTGATGGGGGACCGACATTTTTGGATCAGGCTGAATCGCAGGGACTGCGCCTGACCGATGGACGCGGCTTTTTCGTCAATGGGGGTGAAGACTTTATCCGCCTGCCTTTCTGTGCTCTTACTGAAGAGGAGATCATGCAGGGGATAAAAAGGCTGGCAGAATTGATCCCTTCCTGATCTATAACACGTATCAGATCTCTTTGGATGCAAAAATTAGAGAATTGTTAGATATACAAAGCATACTTTGAAAGCAGTGCTTTTTGTGTATTATTAGGATAAAGATTATCAACCTGATAGAAAGTAGATTCAAGGGGAAAAAGCTTCTGGCATTATCGGGAAGAATTTGCAGTGATATTTCATTATAGATTCCTGAGCCTTTTGTAGAAAAAGCGGACTGTATAATGGTCATAGATAGCGCAGTTCAATAGGGGATGAGGTGAAAATGGAGATTGGATTTGTTGCAGACTCTACGGTGGATTTACCGGATGTCATCCTTGAGAAAGAAAAAATAGAAACAATTCCCCTGTACATCAACATTGGCGATCATGGTTTTCTCGATAAAGTAGAGATGTCCCGGGAAAATTTCTATAACAATCTGTCAAGTTTTTCTCAGCATCCCACAACGGCAGCTCCCGGTATAAATACTTTTGTCAATGCGTATCAGAGACAGATCGAAAATGGATATTCTGAGATCCTGTCTTTCCATATTTCAAAAGCCCTGAGCAATACGATCGATATTGCCTGGTTGGCAGCCAGGAAAATTGATAAAGTGCCTGTCCATGTGATTGATTCCGGAAATTTATCTATGGGAACAGGACTGCTGCTGCAGCTGGCGGTCAGAATGGCTGAAGCCGGAGAAAAGGTAAAGGAAATCCTTCGGGCTGTACAGGATGCTGTGAAGCGGACGCATACTGTGGCGATCCTTGATACGCTTGAATACCTGCGCCGCAGTGGACGGATTAATAATATCCAGTTTGGGTTGGCAAGCATACTGTTTGTAAAACCGATCATTCGCATGAATGACGGCAGAGTGGAGCTTGAGCGTATTCGTACGAAGAAAAGGGCGATGAATCGTATGATCCAAATTCTTGAAGGGTTATTTCCGTTTCAAGATTTTGCTTTTGTCCATACGAACGCTCCTGAAAAGGTTGAACAATTGAAAAGAACTGTTTCTAAATGGATCCCGGTTGATCGAGAAATTCTAACGGGTGAAGTTACTCCTGTGATCGGTTCACACATCGGTCCGGGGGCATTTGGTTTCGCTGCAATTACATCAAAATAAATAGATTTTTCCGGCTTCGAGAGAGGAGGAATGTTGATGAAGTTTGCAAAGGTTTTCGTGTCGATTGCAGTCCTGGTCATGGGATGGGTTCTCATTCAGGGGTTCATAAAAGGCGATCTGCAGGCTGAAGGTTCTATCATTGGGGGATTACCGTGGGGGGTGGTTTCTCTTGTGGATGTGTATATCGGTTTTTTCTTATTTTCCGGGTGGGTCATCTATCGAGAGAAAAGGATTGGAGCAGCCCTATTGTGGGTTCTTCTCATTATGATTTTTGGTAATTTCATCACGAGCGTGTATACGCTACTGGCTCTATTTCAAAGTGGAGAAAGTTGGAAAAAATTCTGGCTTGGTAAAAATTTTCAGATGTAAATAGAAAGGGGAATGATGAAAAAGAAAAATATAGTTTGGAAATGGCTTTGTGTGCTTTCATTTTTGTTTACGATTGCAGTAAATGGGTATGCCAGTACAGGGAGAATAAATGGAACAACCACCGCTGAAGTATCTGATTCCTTCGATGTTCTCTTTGTGCCAGCCGGGTATGTGTTCAGCATCTGGGGTGTGATCTATCTTTTTTTGATTGCCTTCTTGATCTACCAGTTCACTTCAGGGCAGAAGAATGATTCGCGTTTTCTTGCGATTGCCCCTTATTTTGTTTTGTCCAATCTGGCAAATGGCTTATGGCTTGTTCTCTTCCATTACCAGTATCATGCTTTCACCATCCTGCCCATGCTGCTGCTCCTGGTCTGTTTGATCCAGATTTATTTAAAACTGCAGGAAAAGAGAAGCACAGGCAAAGCGTATTATTTCATGGAGCTGCCTTTCAGCATCTATCTGGGCTGGATCAGTGTTGCGACGATTGCCAACATGACCCAGTTCCTCGATTTCATCGGTTTTTCCGGTTTTGAAATAGCGCCTGAAATTTGGCTGATCATCGTGCTTTTAGTAGCGGTGCTTCTTTCATGGGCGATGAACAGAAAATTCCATGATCTGGCATACAGCCTGGTATTGATCTGGGCGTTCATAGGAATTGGAATGCGGTTCTTGGAAAACGATATGGTAATGATAAGTTCCTTTACAGCCGCGGCGCTTGTGCTGCTTATTTTCTTGTTTACAAAGAAAAAAGTGAAAAAATAAAACTGCAGTTGATGGATAGAACGCAGAATAAAAAATTTCGGTTTTTATGCCGGAATTTTTTGTGTTTACAGTTTGGATGTGCAGTGCGGGCAGCGTGTTGCTTTGATGGGAATATCGGTGAAGCAATATGGACAGAGTTTGGTGATTGGTTTGGATGGTTTTGGTTTTCCATTGGCTATCCGGTTGATCTGACGAATGATGAGGAATAGGGAAAATGCAATAATTACAAATTCGATCACGGTATTCAGAAATATGCCATAATTGATCGTAACCGCGCCGGCTGTTTCTGCTTCTTGCAATGTTTTATATGTATCGCCGCTTAGTGTAGCAAAAAGGTTGCTGAAATCTACTTTTCCAAGCAGCAATCCAATGGGGGGCATAATAATATCGCTTACCAGAGAACTGATGATCTTTCCAAAGGCAGACCCCATTATGACACCAACCGCCAGATCGATGACATTTCCACGCTGGATAAAATCCTTGAATTCTTTTAGCATTATAAATTCCTTCCTTTTTCTTCATTATAAAATGAAGCGGAGGATTTTATTATGGGAGAAATAAATACTAACTTGTTCTTGTTGTGATTTGTTGTAAACTATCTAATAGAATGGGTTGGTTTATCCCGCCAGATAATATTGTCTATTCCATTTGAATTTATATTACTTTAAAATTATCTTAGAAGAATTTATGACATGAATAACACAATTTACGCATTGGCTCGCTTTGCGGTTTCCCTGTACCCATTCCTTTATGCTCTGGCAATTGCTGTTGGATCTGTTTTTGCATTAAGCGGCTTTACAGATATTATTTTTGATATCTATTTTATTTTTCGTTCTATACGTCGTTTTTTTATATCACGTACCTGGCAAAAATTAACTCTTGAAAGGCTTGAGGCGCGCGAGCAGCAGAAAATTGCTTTGATCATTGCCTGCTGGCATGAAGAAGCGGTAATAGCCAAAACGCTCACCAATGCTTGTGAGTCGATCCATTATCGCAACTATGATATTTTCGTTGGCACTTATCCCAATGATCCCGATACGCAGCGGGAGGTGGATAAAGTATCGCGCAAGTTCCCTCAAGTACATAAGGTTGTCACGGCAGATAACGGTCCTACCAATAAAGCTGCCAATCTAAACCAGGTCTTTGAAGCGATCGAAGATTATGAAAGAAAAACGGGATTGCAGTATGAGATCATTATCATGCACGATTCCGAAGATGTGATCCATCCATATGAGTTCCTTGTATCCAATTATTTGATACCCCGTATGGATATTGTACAGGTCCCTGTTTTTCCGATGGCTTTGCCTCTGCGGCATGTGACGCATTGGACTTATGCAGATGAATTCGCAGAAAATCATACGAAATTGCTGCTGGTTCGCGAAATGACAGGAGGGTTTGTCCCTTCTGCCGGAGTCGGCACTTCGTTCACAAAACGCGCTTTTGAACTTTTTGCGCTGGAGAACGAGAAGCGCATTTTTACTCCCGGTTCGCTGACAGAAGATTATGAATTGGGATTGCGCATGAACCTGCGGGGGTATAAGGCTGCTTTTGTGTTAATTCATCTACCCCCTGAGAGCACTACCGGGGAAAAAGTGAAGCGTAGAACTTCTGATTGGGTTGCTACACGTGCGGTTTTTCCGCTGGAATTCAAACGTGCGGTCCGCCAGAAAACACGCTGGAATATTGGGATCATTTTACAGAGCTGGCAGAAAATTGGATGGATGGGAAATGCGAATATCCGCTG
>ENA-ORXD01002820-ORXD01002820.1-sediment-metagenome-genome-assembly--contig:-NODE-2820-length-10876-cov-4.803593_pt1 | contig 10876 bp, 6 predicted proteins | sample MGYA00237862_ERZ511471 | MGnify/ENA metagenome assembly ERZ511471 | reverse complement strand
TCCGAAAATTTTGAAAGAAGCCATCATGAAATAATAATGCAACGGCGGTTTATCGGTTCGTAAACGGTCATTAAAAGTTGGTACAACCAGATCGTTGCGGGTAAACATTTCCCGGGCACATTCCACATTTTTCGATTCATCGAGAATGTATATCGGATTGTAGCGGATACCGGCCGTATAAATAAAAAAGGCTGCAAAAAATAGAAATATAGGAAGATATTTACCTGTTTTCATTATTGTTTCTAATCTTAATTCAGTGGCAAAAATACATGCTTACTGGCTGTAATCATGGTTTTTAACTGATTTTTCTTGTTTCTTTTTGGCGATTCGTTGAGTTCCAGGTAATTAAAAATAGATTTATGATTATCTTTAAATTCCTTTACAATTATTATGTAACATTTTTAAACCTTTTACTACCAATAGAATCAAAGAGACTGATCTTTCTAAAACGTTCCTTTCCTGTGAAAATGCAAACTCTTGACTATCCGCTTATTTAGCGAACTACATCTGAATGTATTTCACATCCACGGAATCGTTTTTCAAATATTAGCTTTTTGGCAATCGATTGTTAACACCTCAAAATCTACACGTGTGAACATTGAGATTAGAGATCTGAACAAGATTTATCCGAATGGAAATCATGCCCTGAAGGAAGTTTCACTTGAAATTGGGAATGGCATGTTTGGTTTGCTGGGGCCTAACGGTGCTGGTAAATCAAGTTTGATGCGTATTCTGGTTACCCTGATGAAGCCGTCCAAAGGCCAGGTACTGGTGAACGGACTTGACCTGCAGAAGCATCGCCGCGAAATAAGGCAAATGCTGGGCTATCTGCCTCAGGACTTCCGTTTTTTCGCGAAACTGACAACCTGGGAGTTCCTGGATTACAGTGCCCGGCTAGCTGGTATTACTCAAAGAAAAGCCCGGTTGGGAGCCGTTGAACAGATGCTGGAAGAGGTGGGATTGTACGAAGCCCGTAACCGCATGGCCAATAAACTGTCGGGAGGTATGAAACGCCGTCTCGGTATTGCGCAGGCATTGATTGGCGAACCCAAAATTATTGTGGTGGATGAGCCTACGACAGGCCTCGACCCGGAGGAGCGAATTCGCTTCCGGAATTTGCTTTCGTCCATCAGCGAGCGGGAAGTTATCATTATTCTTTCCACGCACATCGTGGGCGATATTTCCAGTACTTGTACCGATATGGCTCTTTTGAACAGTGGTTCGCTGGCTTATCACGGCTCTCCGGATAAGCTAATCGAAAAGGCCCGTGGTAATGTGTGGCAGATTTCGGCTACAGAAACGGAATACCAGGAGATACAGGAAAAGTATCCTATCATATCATCCATCCCGGCAGAATCGGGATGGGAAGTTCAGGTGGTTGCCCGCGATGTGAACGGATACGCCGGGGAACAGATTGAACCAAATCTGGAACATGCTTATGTGAATTTCATGGAGCATGAATTGAACCAACGCTGGCACGAAGAATAATCGTTTGCCGGAAAATATCTTGAAATCCTAACGCTAAAGAAACAACGATCATGGCATCACTTCACCATATTCGTACTGTAGCCACCTATGAATCCAAGACCCTGTTCCGCAGTTGGTTCTTCCGGATTTTTGCCATTCTGGCACTGGTATTTGTCTTCTTTTTCAATCTCTTTTATCAAACCAAAGTCGGATTCCCGTTCGATGATATGGTTGCTTTGCCATCGAAGGTTCCGTTTATGAACCTGTATATTATTAATATGGCGCAGGCCATCATCGCCATTTTTCTGGCATCCGACTTCCTGAAAAGGGATAAAAAGCTGGATACCACTGAAGTTATTTACATGCGTTCCATGTCGAACGCCGATTACGTGATAGGGAAAACACTGGGAAACCTGTATGTTTTCTTGTTATTGAACGTGATCGCACTGGTAATGGTTGCCGTTTTTAACCTGGCGTCGCCATACAGTTCTTTCCGGCTGATGCCTTATTTCTATTACTTCTTCCTCGTAAGTGTTCCAACCCTGCTGTTTATTCTGGGATTGGCCTTTTTGCTAATGTCGGTTATCCGAAACCAGGCGCTGACATTTATTCTGCTGCTGGGATACATCGCTGCAACGCTATTTTATCTTCAGGGGAAATTCCACTTTCTGTTTGACTACATGGCTTATCGATTGCCGCTTACCTGGTCCGATTTTGTCGGCTTTGGTAATCTGAACAGCCTGTTGATGCAGCGGGGAATCTATTTCTTTCTGGGGGTAGGATTTATTTGTCTAACGATTTTATTACTGAAGCGGTTAAATCAGTCGAAGACGGTAAATGGCGTCGTAACGGTTATTGGAGCTGGTTCGCTGATTTTTGCTCTCGTGTTAGGGTTCTTCTATGTGAACCGTGTATCGCAGTTCGATAATCACCGGAAGGAGATGATTGCGCTGAATGATCAGTATGCTCTGGCACCGGTCATGCAGATGACGCGTTGTGATCTGGATGTAAAACACAAAGGGAATACGATTTCCGCTGTAGCGGATATGGAACTGAAGAATTCTACCAACGAACCGGTGAAAGAGATTATTCTCACATTGAATCCGGGACTATCCGTAACAAATGTAGAAGGAGCAGGATATCAACGTGATCAGCAATTATTGAAAATTCAGCCGCAAACAGCGTTGGCACCGGGCGACTCAGTGCGAGTGAAAGTGAGTTATGCCGGTACGATTGATGAGTCGTTGTGTTACCTGGAATACGACCGGGAAAGACTTGACAAGATTACACTGGATGATAATGCCACCATTGATAAGCGACATGCGTTTGTGCAGAATGATTATGTGTTATTGACACCCGAAGTGCGCTGGTATCCGACACCGGGGGTGAGTTACTCTTCAAAAGGATTGGGGTGGTTACATAAAGAATTTACCCATTTTTCACTTGCTGTGGAACCGGCCAGCGATAGCCTGAAAGTCTTGTCGCAGGGTGAAAAAACAATTGGTCAAAACGGTACAATAACCTTCCGGGATAAAAAGCCCTTGCCGCAAATTTCGTTGGTGATGGGAAACTACCAAACTCGTTCCATCACAGTTGACAGTATTCAATATAGTTTGACATACCTGAAAGGGCACGATCGGTTTGATGAATTTTTTAAAGAGATAAACGACTCTCTGGCGCCGGTCATCCGCGATTTGAAGAATACTTACGAAGCAAAGATTCAGCTTCGGTATCCGTTCAAGCGGCTCGTACTAATCGAAGTACCGGTACAATTCTATTCCTATTCGCATATCTGGACAGCCGCTCGTGAGCAGGTTCAGCCTGAAATGGTTTTCCTGCCGGAAGGCGGTTACATGGTTTCCGGAGCTAATTTTGCTCTGTCGAAACGGTGGGCTGAACGAAGAAGCCGGCGAACGAACGAAAGTATTACCGAACGGGAATCGGAAGAGAACCTGTTTCGCGATTTTGTGAACCGTGCACTTCTATCAGTTGATGAAGGCCGGGGATTCCAGATGCGTATTGGTGGCCCTGGACGAAATGCAGATGATAATCCCAACCCTTATCTAATCTTCCCCGATTATTATTCTTACGTGAATGAAATCAAATCGCCGAAATATCCGATTATGAACCGTGTGATGGAATCGTATCTGGTGGAACGTTCATCAGATGAGGGACCAGGTTTCATGCGTAATTTCATGGGAATGTCGAGCGATGAGAAAGGGAATATGGAGTTACAGGATAAATCGTTCGCGCAGGTGTTGCAGGATCAGGACGATCCGGATATTGTGGATAATATTATCCAAACGAAAGGTGAATTCCTTTTCTCGCTGATGAAAGCATCGGCAGGAGAGAATAAATTTGACAACGTATTGAATTCCTTCCTGGAGAAAAACCGTTTCCGGGAAACCGGAATTGACGACCTGAAGACGGATTTGGCCGCCTCGTTTAATCTTCAGCTCGACGATTACCTCTCATCCTGGTACAACTCGAAGGAACTGCCAGGATATCTGGTAACCAATGTAGAAGCTGTAAAAGTGCGTGACGGCGATCGCACGCCTACCATGGTCACTTTCCACTTGTCCAATACCGGGAAAGAACCGGGTGTAGTGAAATTCACTTTCAGGTTAGGCGGCGGTGGTCCCGGACGTGGACGGCGCTTCGGTGGTGGAGGTGATGAGGAAACTGTTGAACGAATTGTTGCTGTTGCGCCTCATCAAACCAAGCGGGTTGGCATGTTGCTCAACGAAGAGCCCCGAATGATGATGGCCAATACTTTTGCCTCAGCGAATATACCTTCAGTGCTTACGCAACGGTTCGAAAAAATAGAACTGGATGAAAAACGGGCTCCATTCGATGGCGAAGAGGTGATTGATTATGATAATGGAACGGCTCCGAATGAAACGATTGTCGATAACGAAGATCCTGAATTTAAAATGATACAGCCGGAATCGGGCAGTTTCCTGAAGAAGATTTTCCAAAACCAACTTATCGATAATGAAGATCAGAAATACAAAGGATTGAATTTCTGGCGACCTCCGGTGGAATGGACTTTAACTACCAATACCAACTTTTACGGAAAGACAGTCCGTTCGGCTTATTATACCAAAGGTGGCACCGGCGATCGGGAAGCTATCTGGAATGTCCCGATTAAGGAAGCCGGATATTACACCGTATTTGCTTATGTTCCCAAAATCAATATGCGCTGGCGCGGAGAAGATAAAGGCGAATACACATACACCATTCATCATGACGACGGGGAGGATCATCCGGCTGTCGATATCAAAAACACCGACGGAGGCTGGGTAGAACTGGGCGCCTACTATTTTTCACCTGATACTGCCAAAATTGAATTAACTAATAAAACCGAAGCCAGTATTGTGTATGCCGATGCAGTGAAACTGGTCAAAGAAAAATAACCTGTTAAATCCATGAATAAACTAAAGTATATCTATTTACTGTTGTTGCTGGGAGTGACGTTGCCACTTCATGCTCAGAAAATTCTGACGCTTGATGATGCCATGGCCATAGCCGTGAAGCACAGCCCCGATTTGATAGCTTCCCGGCTAAACCTGGAACGGACAAGCGAGTCACTGAATGCGAAGCGGGCTTCCATGAAATCACAATTTTCATTGAGTCTGAATCCATTGCAATACAGTCAGAGCCGATCGTTCAACGATTTGATTTCGCAATGGAATACCACCGAGAATTTTAAAACGTATGGAACATTCACTGTACAGCAACCCATTGGGTTGACCGATGGAACCATTTCGCTGAATAACGAATTTGGCTGGATGAACAGCTATAGTGCCTATAGCGGAGTTCGTGACAAATCGTTTTATAACAATCTATATCTCAGTATTACACAACCGCTTTTTACCTATAACAGGCAAAAAATGGAGTTGAAACAGCTCGAGCTGGATAACGAAAATGCCATGCTGAGCTACGCCATGCAGCGGTTGAATCTGGAGAAGATGGTATCGCAGTTTTTCTACGATGTTTACCAGGCGCAAATGAGCTTGAATATCAAAGAGGAAGAATATAAAAATACTCAGAAGAGCTATGATATCATTAAGAATAAGGTAGATGCCGGACTGGCCGCTGAGGAGGAATTGTACCAGGCTGAAGTGAACAGGGAAACGTCACGCTCAGACCTGGATAACCAGCGGGTAACACTGGAGAATTATAAGGATCAGTTCAAGCAGTACATCGGAATGGATATCAATGAAGAAATTACCGTAATGGCCGATGTAGAGGTGAAGCCAGTTTCGGTGGACCAGAAAATGGCCATCGACCACGGATTATCTTCCCGCATGGAAATTCGTCAACGGGAAATCAATGTAGAGAACTCGCAGTTTGATTTGATCCAGGTGAAATCGAACAATGAATTTCGCGGGGATGTGAATATCACTTATGGATTGCTTGGGGATAACCAGAATTTGAGAAATGTATACGATAATCCGACCCGGAATCCACGTGTTAACGTCGCATTTAATATTCCGCTGTGGGACTGGGGCGAAAAGAAGGCCAACATTCGGGCGCAGGAGGCGGTCATCAAAACGCAGCAACTCAGTCTGAATAATGAAAAAGTTCAGATTGTTCTGGATATTCGTCAGGTGGTGAGGAGCCTCCAAAACATGGAGAACCAGATTGGAATTGCCAAAATCAATGAGAAGAACGCTCAGATGACGTACGATATCAACCTGGAGCGTTACCAGAACGGCGATTTGACCAGTATGGATCTGAACCTCTATCAGTCGCAGCTTTCGGAAAAGAAGATGGCTTACGCACAATCGCTCATCAACTACCGTATCGAATTGTTGAACCTTAAAGTGCAGACACTTTACGATTTTGAAGCTAAAAAATCGGTTGTCCCGGAAGAGTTTCTGAAGGAATATCACGATAGCCAAACCAAATAACCACTCTTGAAAATCTTGTAGAAATGAAGATCTCTAACAAATGGCTGCTCGTCGCTCTTTTGTCTGTATTAGCGGCATGTGGCAATCAGAATAACCAACTGGATAACGAACTGGCCATCCCGGTTTCGGTTCAAGATGTGAAAAAGAGTACTATCGTGCAGTATGTCAGTACGACCGGTACAACCAATGCAGCGAGTGAGGCGACACTGAATACCGAAATGGCCGGCGATTATTATCTGCTGCGTAATGCGAAAACGGGTCATCCGTTCCGATTGGGTGATAAAGTGCAAAAAGGGCAAACCATCATCAAGTTGGAAGATGAGGAATACAAGAATGGAGTGTCGTTGGAAACGAAAAAACTGAATTTTGAGATTGCTCAGCTGGAATATGAAAAGCAACAATCACTTTATGAAAAGGGTGGCGTTACCCTTCGGGAAGTGAAAAATTCGGAGGTATCCCTGAGTCAGGCAAAGCAGGATTACGAAAATGCGCAATTGCAACTGGCCAAGATGGATATCAAGGCTCCGTTCACCGGAATTCTGGTCAATTTACCTGATTTCACGAATGGAACCCGCGTTGCCACCGGCACTGCTGTGGCCACTATCATGGATTACAATACACTCAATATGGAAGTGAACCTGCCTGAAAAGAATCTTTCCACCGTTAAGGTCGGACAGGAGGTTAATATCACCAATTATACGCTTCCGGAAGATACCCTTTCGGGACGAATCAGTGAGCTTTCGCCAGTGGTGAGCAGCGAAACGCGCACCTTCATCGGGAAAATCCGCATCGATAATCCGGAACTGAAGCTGCGTCCGGGAATGTTTGTCAAGGCTGATATTCAGGTGGCCCGGAAAGACAGTGCCATTGTCATTCCTAAAGATATCATCGTATCGGGTAATAGGGGCAAAACTGTTTACATCGTGGTGAAAGGAGCTGCTCAGCAACGTACCATAGAAACAGGACTGGAGAATGAGAACCAGGTAGAGATCATATCGGGCCTGAAAGCAAACGACCGGGTGGTAACCAAAGGTTTCGAGACATTACGGAACCGGTCAAAAGTAAAGGTAGTTAAGTAGTTATTCCGGCTGCATCCGCTGACCAGGAAAAACATATTTCTATGAGAAAACTGACGAATTTTTCGGTGAATTATCCGGTTACGGTACTAATGGCGGTGCTGGCAATACTTTTGCTCGGTATCATCTCGTATCAGAAACTGGGAATTGACCTGTTTCCCGATTTGAACTCACCCAGGCTGTATGTGGAGATAAAATCGGGTGAACGTCCGCCCGAAGAGATGGAGACGTTGTTTGTAAAAAACATCGAAGCGCTGGCCATCCGGCAAAGTAATGTGGCACAGGTTTCCTCAATTATCCGCACGGGTTCGGCGCAAATAACCGTCGAATATACCTGGGGAAAGGATATGGATGAAGCGTTTCTGGACCTGCAAAAAGCATTGTCAAACTATTCGCAGAACAGCGAAATCGACGAACTGAACATCACCCAACACGATCCGAATACAGCTCCGGTAATGATTGTGGGACTTTCCAACGAATCGATTACCGATATGAACGAGCTGCGGAAAGTGGCTGAAAATTATATCCGCAACGAACTGATACGACTCGAAGGAATTGCCGAAGTTGAGTTGTCAGGACAGGAAGAGCGGGAGGTTCGTATCGATACTGATCCCTATAAACTGGAGGCGTTCAGTCTGACGATGGATGATTTGAGTCAGAAGATTGAAGCATTCAACCGAAGCATTTCCGGTGGTTCCATTACGGAAACAGGTATGCAGTATATCGTGAAAGGGGTGAGCATGCTTCGCGATATCGATGACTTTAATAACCTGGTGGTAGGTTATAAAGCTCCGGTGGCTGGAGATGAGACAGCCCAGAAAGCGCCCATTTTCCTTCGAGAAGTAGCCCATGTTTCCTATCAGAACAAAGAGCCCGAAAACATTGTCCGTGTAAACGGAAAACGCTGTATTGGCCTTTCTATTTACAAAGAGACACGATTCAATACGGTAAAAGCGGTTCAGGATATTAACAAAGAACTGGACAAAATCACGAAAGCACTTCCGGGATACCAGTTCACGGTAGTGAGTAACCAGGGGACGTTTATCAAAAGTGCCATTAATGAGGTGAAGAATACCTTGTTAGTTGGTGTTGTGCTGGCCGTGTTTGTATTATTCCTGTTTCTGCGAAGATTTGGAACAACACTCATCGTGAGTTTGGCGATTCCCATTTCCATTATTGCCACTTTCAACCTGATGTATTTTAACGGGTTAACTCTGAATATCATGACGCTGGGCGGACTGGCGCTGGGAGCGGGGATGCTGGTGGACAATGCGATTGTGGTGATGGAGAATATCTTCCGGAATCACGAAAGCGGACTTTCAGTACGAGAATCCGCTGTAGAAGGAACGGCTCAGGTCGGTGGAGCTATCACGGCTTCCACATTGACAACCATAGTCGTTTTCCTGCCCATTGTGTATTTGCATGGCGCTTCGGGTGAGCTGTTCCGAGACCAGGCATGGACTGTGGCGTTTTCGCTGTTATCTTCATTGGTCGTAGCTATTTTCCTGATTCCGATGATGTATTACCGCATTTACCGGAAGAAAGAAGCTACCCTGAAGTTTCGTTCTGTTCAGGTGAAAGGATATGGAACCTTCCTTACCCGAGTTCTCTCACATCGTTGGTGGGTGATTGGCGGAAGTGTTGTGTTACTTGCTATTGCGGCGCTCCTGTATCCTTTTATCGGGAGTGAGTTTATGCCAAAAGCTGAGAGCCGTGAATTTACCATTGAGGTGAAAATGCCGGAAGGGACACCGCTCGAACGGACCTCGGAGGGTGTGGCTTCGATGGAAGCATTACTCAAAGAATTGTTGGGCGACAATGTGCAATCCATCTATTCGCGCATTGGTCCAAGCTCTGATTTATCAGCTACCACCGAAAGTGTTTTCGAAGGTGAAAATACTGCGGAGGTAAAAGTTGTATTGAAACCCAATGCGAAATACAATTCCCGAAATGTAGTTGAGGCTGTTTCAACATGGTACAAGGATAATCCGCAATTCGAGGTGAATTTTATACAGGATGAAACGGCCCTGCAAAGTATTCTGGGTACACAGGATGCTCCCGTAGTTGTGGAGGTACAGGGTGAAGATCTGAATGTGATCGATACGCTTACAAAGCAGGTGATGAAGCGACTTCAGAACGTCCCCGGGTTGTACAACATGCACACGAATATTGAAGATGGCTACCCGGAAGTGGATGTGGAAGTAGATAGATTGATGGCCGGCATGCACAACTTAAGTGTGGAGCAGGTGGTGAGTCAGATTACGGCTCAGCTGGAAGGACAGGATGCTGGTCAGATGGAGAAGGAAGGCGAGATGCGTGATATCACCATTCATACACCGAAGATGAGCCTGGCGCAATTTCATAACATCGAACTCAATAGCAGCGGACAAGTCATTCGGTTGGATGAGATTGCGAAGCTGAAACAATCGGTTTCGCCCAAAGAGATTTACCGTTTGAACCAGAACCGAATTGGTAAAGTAATGGCCGATTTGGATAAAAATGTGCCACTGGATAAAGTGGTGGCTCAAATGCGTAGTAAGTTGACCGGTTTGCAATTTCCAACCGATTATAAATACAAAATTGCCGGAGAAGAACAGAAAAGGGAAGAGTCGATGAATAATCTGAAGTTTGCCCTCTTTTTGTCCATCATTCTGGTCTATATGGTGTTGGCATCTCAGTTTGAGTCGCTCATCCATCCATTTGTCATCCTGCTCACCATTCCGTTCTCGATTGTGGGAACCGTACTGTTGTTCTTCATCATGGGACAACCGTTCAATATCATGGCATTAATTGGTGTCATTATGTTGGTCGGAATTGCGGTAAACGACTCGATCATTTTTGTTGACCGCATTAACCAGTTGTGGCGCGGAGGAATGAATAAACGGGAAGCTATCGCGGTAGCAGGACAACAACGTATCCGGCCTATTATCATGACCAGTTTGACGACTGTTTTGGCGTTGTTGCCACTCACCTTTGGATTTGGTGAAAGCGCGGCACTACGTTCTTCGATGGCGCTGGCAGTTATCGGCGGATTAATTACCAGTACCATTCTGACATTGGTGGTAATTCCGGTTGTATATGATCTGTTTACCGGAAAAACCATTCGTAGTCTCGATACAGTAACTGACGAAGAGGAGTAAGGAATTTCCGGGAAAAGGACAGTCTGAATGGTACTGATTTAAACCTGTTCGGACGAGCTAAACTTGCGAACGAATGAACTTTATTATAAATAGAAAAACCCTTATCAGCATGTTATTCATTGGGCTGAGTTTGCTGGGATATATCTCCTGGCGAAATCTTCCCATGGAACTGTTTCCCAATGCTGAGCTGCCCGTACTTTTCGTTCAGGTGAATACACAGACGGAGGTGGACCCGAAATACATGGAGAACGAGGCGATCATTCCGTTGGAAGGCGCC
>ENA-ORXD01002819-ORXD01002819.1-sediment-metagenome-genome-assembly--contig:-NODE-2819-length-10878-cov-12.168688_pt1 | contig 10878 bp, 15 predicted proteins | sample MGYA00237862_ERZ511471 | MGnify/ENA metagenome assembly ERZ511471 | reverse complement strand
ACCGACCACTCTGCATAGTAACTCCGGTCAGGGAGTGATGAGAGCACCTCAATCACTTCCGAGGACGGGGTTCCCGGATACCCGCTGACAAAACTGACCGGAGATTCGAGGCATCCGTGCGCAATGGCCTCATTCCCGAGAAGATATCGTCGTTCCATAGTTCCTCCAGGACGTCGTCTCCTGGAATAATACTGATTCGAATCCTTATATAGTGATTCGGCTCATATTTCAAAACCTATAAGAGGATCCGCGGATTACGTAGTAAGGCCAGTTCTTGGGCCCGTAGCATAGCCCGGTGGTGCGCCCGGCTGATAACCGGGAGGTCATGTGTTCGAATCACATCGGGCCCATTTCCCATTTTATTAATTACCCACAAACGACAACCTTCAGGTATGAAGAAGAGTATGGTAATACTGCTCTCTCTGGTCCTCGTCATCAGTCTCGGGCTTTTCCTCGTCGATATCTATGTCGGACTGATGGGGCTCATCATCTTCGCCGCCCTGTTCATGTCGGTCAAGATAGCCGAGACATCGAAAATGCACCCCGATATCGGGGTACGTCTCACCGATGATGCAAAGGGAATCGAGCTCCGGAACAGGGGGAATGCACCGGCTTACAATATTCACGTCGCTGTGGTGCCCATGAATATCGAGTTCGATGTCCCTTCCCTCAAAGAAGAGGAGCGTCACCTCTATTCATTCGGGACGATGGTGGAAGAGGCCAAGGTTGTGGTGACCTTCGAGAATGAACGGGGTTTCCGCAATTCGGTGACCTTCATCGTCTCTGCGATGGCCAAAGACGATGACGACCTCCTCAAACCCGTCTTTCCCCTCTTTGGCTGGAAAGAGAATAAATAGGGAGCATCCAGTGGGATTACTCACCATTCTTCCGCTCTTTTCCTGAAATAAAATCGAGCGTAATCTTCAGGGCGCCGATCAGCTCGTCCTGGCCCTTGAGATAATCATGGAGGGCATGGTAGAGCATGTAGAGGATCTCCACCCCGTACCGCGACATGGCTTCCTCCGGGGAGATTTTGTTCCGGTATGAATCAACCAGGAATCCGTCAAAGGAGTACATAACCTCGTAAATCTTTCCGTCTTCTGACAGGACACAGAACTGGTCATCGACCTTTTTGGTCGTATTGTCAGGACGGAATTCAGCGGGATCGGTTTTTCCCAGCACGATCATCTTATTCCGGGAAAAGACCGTGTCATAGAGCTCCCCTTTCGTATCCTGCTTGCCGCGCTCGAGCAGGTTCATGCCGATCGTGGGGATCAGCGGTTTTGCGGTTTTGGCCATCCGGGAGAGGAGGGCTGCTTCCTTCTTTTGTACTTCCTCAGAGAGTGCACCCTTCTCGCCTTCCCGCTCCCTGATACGATCGGCCAGTTTTTTGAATCCTGCCTCGATCTCATCCATATGAATATCTCCCGCGTGCCATGAAAGACACCGTTAGGTGTAATCGCCATTAATCTTTTCGTCGGAGAGTCGGGCGTAGTACCTCTCCGATGCGCCATCAGTCAGAACTGGTACTCACGTTCCGGATAAGCCGGACCGCTCACCGAAGAAGAAATATGTCCGGTCCTCCGTTATGCGGGCCGTCAGCTCTGAACCGACCGGAAGGTCCTGGTTCAGGACGATCCCGGTATAGGTATCATTGCGGGCAAGGACCGTTCCCTGTTTTATCCGTTCCGTGACCAGAACCTGATGGATGCTTCCGATCAGGGGCCGGTTCAGCTGCCGGCAGATTTCCTCGGCATGTCGCTGGATAAGACGGGAACGATCCTTTTTCACGCGATCAACAGGGGCTTTGAGTGCGGCAGCCGGTGTACCGGGACGGGGAGAGTACCTGGTGATGTTGATCTTGGACGGGAGCATCCTCATGAGAAGATCGATGGTTGCCTGGACATCCTCTTCTTCTTCCCCGGGGAATCCCACGATAATATCCGTTGCCAGGGTGATATCGGGATTCCGTCTCCTGAAGGCCCTGACAATCCCGATCATGTCATCCGCCGTATACTTTCGTCCCATCCTCCGGAGGATGCGATCCGATCCGGACTGGACCGGTATATGAGCGAACCTGAAGAGATTCCTGTTCCCGAAGGATTCGGTGAGAGGGTCGAGCATGGGGAGTATAGTAGCCGGATTCATCATTCCGAGCCTGACCCGGAACGTGCCGGGGATCTCCCCGATCCGGTTGAGCAGGGCGGGCAGAGACTCCCCGGTATCCTGCCCCCAGGCACTGCAGTCCTGGGCCGTCAGCCGGACTTCCGCCGTTCCGGACCGGACCGCCGCACGTATCTCTTCCATGATGACGTTTCCGGGGTAACTTTTCAGGGGACCCCGGGCAAGACGGGTGATACAATAGGTGCAGGAACCGGGACAGCCCGTTCCCAGCTGGACGATGCCTACCTCATGCCGGAGAGCAGTACTGCTCTTCCGGCATGCTCCTGCAAGAGATGGAGAGGAGAGAAATACCGGGTTGCATACCGAGAGGATCTTCTCACGCTGCACGCGTGCCATGCACCCGGTTACATAGAGCGGCCTCTCCCTGAAACTGCGGAGTGTCCTGAGCATCTTCCGCTCGGTCGCCCCGACCACGGTGCAGGTGTTGACAACGACAGCATCGGCGTCATCAGGTGAGCTGACCATGGTGCACCCAAGCCCGCTCAGCACTCGTTCCAGGAGCCTCGAGTCGCCCTGGTTGAACGTGCACCCGAAAGTAAGGATTGCGACCTTCTTACCCGGAAGATCCCGGAGCTGACCGGAACAATTCCCGTCCGTCACGATGACCACTGATCCCTTCACTCTGCACAAACTCAGTTGCTCCCAGCCATCATCAATTACCGGATCGGGGACGGACGGGACACCTGCCGATTCCGCCAGAGCGGCGGAATTTCTCCGGATATGAAAATGCTTAACCGATGGTATTGTCTATCATCTAGTGATGATAACCATCGGGCTGCTCGGATGTGGAAATGTCGGTCACATTATCGGGAATTACAGGGGTAACTGGAAGATTGTTGCACTCTATGACCGGATTTTCGAGAAGGCAGAAGAGCTTGCCCGGTTGACCGGCGGAAGGGCGTATGGCGATTTTGAGAGTTTCATCGAGGCAGACTTTGATCTCGTCGTGGAAGCAGCATCGGTGAAGGCTGTGCGCACCTATGCAGACGCCATTCTCCGCCACCGGAAAGACCTGGTCATTATGAGCGTCGGAGCGCTCGCTGATCCGTCGTTCAGGGAAGAAGTTGTTTCCGCAGCCGGAACGATGGGGAAGAGGGTGTATATCCCCAGTGGAGCTATATGCGGTCTCGATAACCTGAAGGTAGCCCAGATATCCCCCCTGACCCGTCTGCTTCTCCGGACAACCAAGAGCCCGGCGTCGCTCGGCATTGCCGCCACCGAGCGGACCCTCGTCTTTCAGGGAAAGGCAAACGAGTGCATCAAGGAATTTCCACGGAACGTGAACGTCTCGGTCGCGCTCAGTCTCGCCTGCGGGAGGGATGCCGATGTCGAGCTGTTTGTGGATCCTGCCGTGGAGCGGAATGTCCATGAGATCTATGCCGAAGGTGCCTTCGGGGATCTGTACATCAGGGTCAGCAATCTCCCGAGCCCCGATAATCCTGCAACGAGCTACCTTGCAGCGCTCTCCATCCTGTCACTGCTGAATCATATCGATGATCCGCTCGTGGTGGGCACATGAGTATATCGGAACGGATACGGGCACTCAGGAACGAGAGGGACGCAGTCATACTCGCACACAACTACCAGCGGCCGGAAATTCAGGACATTGCGGATATCGTCGGTGACAGCCTGGACCTGGCAGTGTCAGCGAAGGAGACGTCCGCTGCAGTCATCGTGCTCTGCGGGGTCGACTTCATGGCCGAGACGGCCAAGATTCTCAACCCGGGAAAGACGGTCCTCCTGCCCGTAAAGGACGCCACCTGCCCGATGGCCCATCAGCTCACCCCTGATATGATCCGGGAGGCCCGGGGGGTACACCCGGATGCCTCGGTTGTCCTCTACGTCAACAGCACCGCAGAGAGCAAGGCGTTGGCCGATATCGTGTGCACCTCCGCCAATGCGGTCAGGGTGGTACGGTCCCTTGCATCGCGGGAAGTTCTTTTCGGCCCGGATTGCAACCTCGCCGCATACGTCCAGAATCTCGTTCCCGAGAAAGAGATCATCCCACTCCCCGCCGGCGGGCACTGCTATGTCCACGATGCCTTCACCCTCCATGACCTTGAGGAGGCCAGGAAGCGGGGGGGGAAGATTATCTGTCACCCTGAATGCCGCCCTGAAATCCAGGAGGGTGCAGATGTCATTGCATCGACCGGAGGGATGGTACGGGCCGCCCCTGATGCAGATGTATGGAATGTTCTGACCGAACGGGAGATGGGATACCGGCTGGGCACCCTCTTTCCCGGAAAGACCTTCTACACCAAGGAAGAGGCGATCTGCGAGGATATGAAAAAGACAACCCTGCAGGATCTCTGCCGTTCACTCGAGACCATGAGGTACAACATAACTATTGACCCGGAAATAGCAGACCGTGCCCGGGCAGCAATCGAGCGGATGATTGCCATCGGGAGGTGACCGGGCATGATCGATCCTGATTACCTCCTCTCATTCATCCGGGAAGATGCCCCGTCCGGCGATATCACATCCGACGCCGTCATCGTTGATACCCGGTGCCGTGCCCGTATCGTTGCACGGGAGGAGGGCGTAATTGCCGGGCTCGAAGAGGCAGCATTCCTTTTCAGGCACTACGGGATTACCGTGGAGCCATGGGTAGCAGACGGAGATACCGTCCGGGTAGGAACGACGGTCCTCGACCTCGAAGGGGCGGCACGATCCATCCTTCTCGTGGAGCGTACCGCCCTGAACATCATCGGGCGGATGAGCGGAATTGCCACCCGCACGAGAGGCTTTGTCCACCTGCTCAGGTATGCAGGGTGTGGCATCAGGATCGCGGCCACACGGAAGACCGCTCCCGGGCTCCGGATACCTGACAAGAAGGCGGTTGCAATCGGCGGAGGAGACCCCCACCGGCTCAGCCTCTCTGATGGTATCCTGATCAAGGATAACCATCTTGCGCTGGTCCCTCTCGCAGTGGCGGTTCGTGCGGCAAAACAGGTATCGTGCTACCGGAAGGTTGAGGTTGAGGTGACCACTCCCGAAGAAGCTGCGGCAGCTGCAGATGCCGGTGCCGATATCCTCCTCCTCGACAACATGACCCCCGGGCAGGTGAAGGCTACCATCAGTCTCCTCGAGGACCAGGGGATGAAGGGGCGGGTGCTCATCGAGGTATCGGGCGGGATCGATGAGGAGAACCTCCTCTCCTTCGCACTCCCGGGCGTCGATCTCATCAGTGCAGGCATACTCACCCACAGCGTGAAGAATTTTGATGTCAGCCTCGATATCGTTTCAAAAAGCCCCGAAGAGCCTTAAAATCCCTTTTTCCCATCGGATGATTACCAAAAACCTTATTATGCCCTGATCCCAATTCCGGATATCGGGAGAGTGGCATGGACGGCGAAGAAGTACCCGGGCTGAACGGAAAGTATATCGAGATCAATGCCCGCAGAAGGAGGATCCGGGAGTATATTGAACTTTTAAAGAGCCCCTACCTTGATACCCGGTGGAAAGCCGCAGAAGCCCTCGGAATCGTTGGTGACCAGACTGCGGTGCAGCCCCTCATCGAGGCACTCGATGACCAGTATGTCGATGTGTCATGGCTTGCTGCCAAATCGCTCGGATCCATCGGTGACCGCAGGGCGGTTGAGCCGCTCATCAGGGCGCTGAAGTCCGATGAAAAATGGCTCAGGATCGGTGCAGCAGTCGGCCTGGGGAAAATCAGGGACAGGAGAGCAGTTGAGCCGCTGATTGCTGCTCTCCATGACGAGAAACGTCTGGTCAGGAAGCATGCTGCATGGGCACTTGGCGCTATCGGTGATGAGCAGGCGCTCGCTCCCCTGAAAGAAGCACTCTCTGATCCGGACGAATCAGTGCGCACGGCAGCCGAACTTGCCATCAGGGTGATCACCGGGACGCAGATTTCCCCCCGGCAGGAGCCGGAAGAAACCGCTACTTCGACCGCCCCTGAACCGTGATATCCTCGTGCGACTGCACCACGATCTCCTTTTCCCCCTGGTATGTCCGGACAGTCCCGGTCACGCTGACGAAATCCCCTTCAGTGAGCACTACTCCGTCGGCAGCAGTGGCGGGAATGAAAATTCGGACGTCTTCCACCCGGGCCGTGAGGTGCCCCCCCGTTCTGGTCTGCTGCAGATCCCGGATCTCCCCGGTAATGCGCACAAGGACTCCGTCGGGAGTACTATCCCGGAACTCCTGTGCCATACTCGTTTTGTCGATGCCGCCAAGCGCTACTGTGGATACGATGATGACTGCGGTTACTGCACAGAGCAGACCGAACGCAATCCGTTCCTGGCGGAGGAGCATACCGTTTCCGTCTCCCTTGTGGGGTTATTAAATCGACAGGTTCATATGTTAACACCGTTAACACTATATCATGCACGACGTGAACCTTCCCCCGTCATCAAGGACCGTCCTGCATCTGCTCGATGAGGGCGGTGCAATGACCCACAAGGAGATTGTCAGCCGCAGCAATTTAGCGCCGCGGACAGTCCGGTATGCATTGAAGAAGCTCAAGGAAAACCAGCTGATCATTGAAAAATTCAATTTCAGGGACGCCCGGCAGATCATTTACGAGAACCGGGAACCCCAGCAGGTGCCTGCATGAAGGATGCGGGGTGTCACATCCAGGTCTGTGACATCATGGTCCGGAAGTATCTCCCTGCAATGCGGGCAGAGATGGTTCTCCGCCTTGTGCAGCGTGAAGGAATCAGCCAGAGCGATGCAGCAAAAAGGCTCGGGGTGAGCCGGGCGGCCATTTCGCAATACCTGAGCGGAAAGAGAGGTGAATCCAGGGTCGAGCTGTCCATGGAACTCAATACGCTGATCGACCAGTGGGCACACTCTGTAGCCGGGTCGGATGCCGGAATCACGGTATGCGATATCTGCCGGTGCACCATGAAGAGAGCCTAGAGCCGCCTTTTCATTACCATACACTCTTTCTCCTCCACATCCACAGCAGGACCAGCAGTGCAACCACCGCTGCTGTGATCCCTATCTTCAGCAGGTCGGGCCCCGGCACCCTGCGATTCGGCCCCCCTGCCTCCCAGTCATCCTCAAAAACCCGTGAGAAATACTCACCGACATCAGGGTGATCGATGATCACCCCGGCTTCCCGGTTGAATGTCGGCGAATTGGTATTCCAGTTGATGCTGCTGACCAGTACCTTCTTCCGGTCGACAATGACTCCCTTGTTATGGATCTTTTCAAGGTTGTTTCCGGCAAGGTCCGCACAGCGTGCCTCGAACGGGATCTGTTCCCGGAGGGCAAGGTCGTTCAGGACGGCAACAAGCTCATCGTTGTCCTCCTCTCCTTCAGTATTGTAGTAATAGGAGTCGAGCAGGACCCGGACCCTGACACCTCTCCTGGCGGCCTGCAGTGCACAGTCGAGGAAGGGATTGAAGGATCCATCGCTCTGGTTGGTTATGTATGCCTGTTCAATATCGATACTCTCCTCAGCCTGACTGATCAGATCCTCAACCAGGTGGCTCGTGTCCGGGCCAACGACCGGGATTACTGTCGCATTGGTGAACCGGACAGGGGAAAACTCTGTCTGGTATGCCGGCATGATCTGCTCATCCCTGTACGTTCCCGATCCCTGGGCGGGTACCACCCAGGGCCCTCCTGTATCATACCAGTACACCTCCCGGAAATAGCCGGCGACGCCGGGGTGCTCAAGGACGACTCCCCATCCCCGGTTTCCCGACAGTCCCGGTTCGGGAAAGCCATTCGCTTTGAAGTTTTCGCTGGTCACGAGCACCATCGCGGCATCAATCACCATGAATTTGGCATGGTCGAACCGGTAGGGAGCATGCGCCCGGTCATCCGAAGTCATGAGAGAGACCGGAATCCCACTATCACGGAGTATCCCGATGATCCCCTGTTCCTCTTCGGTGATTCCCCCGACGGGTCCCCCCTCAAGGAGGACCGTCACCTCCACGCCCCGCGACCGCGCATCAATGAGAGCCTGCGCCATGGCGGGAGAGGTAAATTCGTAGACGTTGACCAGGATAGTATCCCCTGCCGATTCCACGGCATCCTCATAGACTTCCAGAGAGCAGTCCGGTGCGGTAAAAGCCACCCCGTCAACACCGGAGAAGACTGCAGGTGCGAACCGTGACTGGCCGATCATCAGCACGCGGGGATCCCAGGTACCTCCTTCAAGGAAATGCACCTGCCCCTGCCGCGCCGCCACATCCCGCGGCCATACGATTTCCTGCACCAGGCGGTTGTGCTCATAGAGCATCAGCTGATCACCGGTGTTCGAGAGCTGGAAATTTCCACTCCTGACTACATCGGGCACCGACACGCTGTAGTCAAACACTTCAAAATCAGGATTTTTTCCATGCGTAAGCAGATATGCCGCGCCATCCCGGGCGATGACCAGCTGTCCCGATATGTAGGAGCCGGCGGGGAACCGGAATCCTCCCTCACCATCCGATATGACGACCCCTTCGAGGCTGCCTGTTCCCTTTAGGACCAGGTACTCATCAGGATCCCCGGAAAGGTACGGGTCGGGACAGAATTCAATAATCTGAAACGCAGCGACTGGTGAGATGAGCAGCAGGATCAGGAGAAAGGAGAGCCTGCGCATAGCACACCGGTTCGGGGGCCCAGGTTATTAATTTCGCGAAATGAAATCTCCTTGCATGGATGATCCGGTGGTGGTGAAGATTGGGGGGAGCCTTGCAGATTATACACGGCCACTCCTCAAAGTGCTTCGTTCTTCCCGGCGGCCGGCCCTGATCGTCCCGGGTGGGGGCAGGTTCGCCCGCCTCGTCAGAGAGAGTGGCGTTGAGGGTGATGCTGCACACTGGATGGCAGTTTGCGCCATGGAGCAGTTCGGCTGGCTCATATCCGCGCAGGGGATCCCTCCTGTCACAGACCTTCATGTTCCAAGCACCCTTGAGGTGCTCCTGCCCTACCTCCCGCTTAAGGATGCAGATCCACTTCCCCATACATGGGAGATAACTTCGGACACCATTGCAGCCTGGGTCGCCGCTTCTCTCTCCCTCGACCTGATCGTCCTCAAGTCTGTTGACGGGATTCGATCGGGTGGCGTCCTCATCGATCGGGTCTCCCGGGAGGTCGGGACAGATGATGTGGATGCGTCGTTCCTTCCCTTTGTTCTGTCGCACGGAGTCCGCGTGGTGATCCTCAATGGAAGGGTCCCGGGAAGGCTGGAATCGTGGCTGCAGGGATTCCCGGTGACCGGCACGACCATCGGATTTTAAATCCCTCAGGAGAGATAATGTAAGGACCGACAGAACAGGAGTCGAATAAATGACGATCCGCAAGTGTACATCATGCAATGCCCCCCTTGCTCTTGAAGGGGCGACAGAATTCGGGTGCCCGAAGTGCGGGTGCGAGATCATGCGATGCGTACGGTGCAGAGAACAGAGTATCCCCTATGTCTGCCCGAAGTGCGGGTTCAGGGGGCCCTGAACCATGGGTAACGTGGCACTCATCATCCGGGTCATGCCCGAATCTCCGGAAGTTGACCTGGAACAGCTAAAATCACAGATGAAGGCTACCATTAAAGGCCTGCACGATATCAGGGAAGAACCGATCGGGTTCGGGCTCAGAGCGCTGAAAATTGCGGTGGTTGTCAGTGACGCTGCAGGCGAGAGCGATTCTGTTGAGGCCGAGATCAACGCCCTTGAGGGTGTCGAGCGTGCGGAAATCGTCGAACTGACCCTTACCTGATCACACCAGATACTATATCGTTTCCTTCTGGAGGATGGCCATCAGTTCGGCCGTAATCCCCCGGACCTTTTCTACCGAGGCCTTGAACTGGACCACTTCCTGCTCGTCAATCCTGATCGGGACGGGAAATACTCCGTTCCGGTTGATACGGGCCGGGACGCCGATACAGACGTTCCCGATATCATGAACCTCGCTCATGACGTATGCAGACACCGTGAGGATACGGTTCTCGTTCCCAAGCACGGTCCTGACCAGCGTGGCGATGGCTTCACCCGGGCCGAATACGGTCGCACCCTTGTTCCTGATGATGCTCTCTCCGCTGTTCTTCACGGTCTCGACCATCTCTCCGACCGGAAGCCGGGAGAACGCCGGAAGGTTGCTGATCTGGATTCCCCCGATGGTGGTCGCCGACCAGAGGGGGACCATGCTGTCGCCATGCTCACCGATGATCCTGGTATGGACTTCACTGACATGAACTTTGAACAGCGAGGCGATGAGTGATTTCAACCGCATTGAATCAAGGTGAGTGCCGAGTCCGAACACACGGCTCGGATCAAGTCCCGAGTACTGCAGGGCAACAGAGGTCATGACATCGACGGGATTGGTGACCATCAGGATGATGGCGTCAGGAGCATGACATCCGACCTCGCGCGATATGGAAGCTACGATACGGGCATTTCCGAGGGCAAGGTCAAGGCGGTCCTGACCCGGACGGCGGCCGATCCCCGCAGTGCACACCACGATATCCGAATCCTGCAGTTCCTTTGTGTCGGTTGTCCAGTGGATATCCATGGAGTTTCCGCAGGCTGCAAACGAGTCCTTCAGGTCCTGGGCGATCCCGCAGAGGATGCCCTCGCGTCCCTCACGCCCGATCAGGAGTATCTCGTGAACATGCGGAATTTCAGAAATGGTATGGGCGGCAAATGTGCCGACGTTGCCGGTCGCCCCGATAATCGTGACCTTCGCCATACAAAATCACATCGTGGGGACACGTTCTCGGTCGACCGAACGTTTCTG
>ENA-ORXD01002818-ORXD01002818.1-sediment-metagenome-genome-assembly--contig:-NODE-2818-length-10887-cov-3.606568_pt1 | contig 10887 bp, 5 predicted proteins | sample MGYA00237862_ERZ511471 | MGnify/ENA metagenome assembly ERZ511471 | reverse complement strand
ATGAAGTCCGAAAGACCTGAATTTCTTGATCGTTGCTGTAGTTGCGGATTAATTAATCTGTGCCTCTGGTGTCCGGCGCACGCCTATCTCGAAACAGGGGAGCTGGATGCATGGTGCAGCTACTTCTGCGATGTGGCCCATGCCCGGGTCCGGGTATTACGAAATGGTATGCATGATTCAGGGAATCGTGACTGAACATGGATTCAATCAGGGCATTTGCTGAGACGTTTTCCCTGGCCCTCCGCCTCGTCTGGAAAAGCTCCCGCCGCTGGACGATCGTCAACCTCTCCCTCGTTCTTTTTCTCGGCATTCTCCCGGTTGTCGCACTCTATATCACTAAGTTAATCATCGACAGTGTCACCAATGCCATGACGGTCGCCGACAAGGCCCCCTATATAGAGCAGGTCGTATTTCTCATCCTGCTCGCCGCCTTTATTGGCCTCATTCTCATTTTCTGCCGATCCCTCTCTGAACTCGCAAAAACAGCCCAGGCATTGGAAGTCACCGATGCGGTCTATGACATTATTCATGCCCAATCGATTGCCGTAGACCTCGAATACTACGATAACCCCGAATACCAGAATACGCTTCACCGTGCACAGAAAGAGGCTTCTTACCGTCCGACCCAGATGGTAAACAGCCTGGTTATGATTGGACAGACGGCCATCAGTCTCGGCGGAATTGCCATAATCATCTTTTCCTTTAACATTTGGCTCGGTCTTATCCTTGTACTCGTGGCGTTTCCGGCTGTATTTGTTCGGGTGAAATATTCCCGGAACATATATTCCTTTTTTCGGGAGCGGGCTGAATCAGAACGTCTAGCGGAATACTACCACACGATCATGACCGATCCCGCCCATGCCAAAGAGCTCCGCCTCTTCAACATCGGCCCCTTCTTCAGTGATCGGTTTAAGGCGATGCGCTCAGACCTGCGTGAGCGCCAGATTGAGATAAGCAGGAAGAGATTCTCCCGTGATGTAGCTGCCCAGGCTGTTGCCACGGTTGCGCTTTTTGCCACGCTCGGTTACATTGCCTGGCAGGCCGTCCTCGGGTTCCTGACCGTGGGGGATACCGTTCTCTACTTCATGGCCTTCCAGAGCGGGCTCGTCTTCCTCCAGTCGATACTGTTCGCCCTCGCCTCGCTGTATGAAGACCACCTCTTCGTCACCAATCTCAGTCAGTTCCTCGCAATCGAACCGAAGATCCGGGGGCCAGGCACTCCCCGGCCCGTTCCTGAAACATTCCAAACAGGGGTGGCTTTCAGGAACGTCAGCTATACCTACCCGGGAAATACTGCTCCCACCCTGCAGGATATCTCGTTCGCCATCGGACCGGACGAGGTCATTGCCATCGTCGGTGAGAATGGTTCGGGAAAGACCACGATCATCAAACTCCTGTGTTATCTCTATCGTCCTTCACAGGGAGTGATCACCGCCGATGGTGTCGATATCAGGGAGTTTGACCCGGTGCAATGGAGGAGCCTCGTCACGGTCATCTTCCAGGACTACATGAAATACCAGATGACCGCCTGGGAGAACATCTGGGTTAGCAGTGTGGACACCGAGCCGAACCTGGCTTTAATCGAGGAAGCTGCCCGGTGGTCGGGAGCCGATTCCGTCATCAGCAATCTCCCGGGAGGATATGATGCCATGCTTGGCCGGTGGTTCCAGGAAGGGCATGAATTAAGCCAGGGAGAGTGGCAACGGATCGCACTTGCCCGGGCGTTTTACCGGAATGCGAAGGTGGTCATTCTCGATGAACCTTCTCATTCCCTCGATTCACGGGCAGAGGCTAGACTCTTCCGTGAGTTCCGGGACCAGATGCGGGGACGCAGCGCCGTCATCATCAGCCACCGTTATTCGAACGTTCGGTTCGCAGATCGTATCCTGGTCCTGGAGAACGGGCGGATTTCAGAACAGGGAACGCACGAACAACTCCTGGCACAGGATAGAGAATATGCCCGCCTCTTCAGGGAACAGACAACGATGCATATGGACAACAGAGCGAATGAGCGGACCAAACAGGGAACCTCCTCTCCATGAACAACGTGGATACACCGGGCGTATCGCCGGAAATGGAGGTGCTCCTGTGGTCCATACGGGTAGACGGAGAGGGAGATGACCGTCTGCCAGAGCTTCTGAAAGCAGTTGACCAAGAAGAACTCTACCGGCTTGCTCAAAGGCATCAGCTGACAGCTTTTCTCTATCACCGCTTACAAACCCATCCCTACTCCTCCAGTTTTAATGGAATTACCCTCTCCTTCAAGAAGGCGTACGTAACAAATATGTATCGGAACCTTCTCTATACCCGCCAGCTCGTCTGGATTATCGAGTTGCTTAGGCAGAGAAGTATTGAAGTAATTCCGTTCAAGGGAATTGTCCTCGCTTACCAGGCATACGGAACATCAGATCTCCGGCACTGTGGTGATATTGATGTATTGGTCAAAAAAAGAGATCTTCGGAAGATTATAAGTTTATTCCAGGCAGCAGGGATGAATCCAAGCCATGAATTAACCCTTAAAAATGGACTATATCTGAATATAAAAAGAGGGATGGAATTCACCGCACCGAATCGAATTGATATCGATCTTCACTGGGGGATGTTTGATAAATTCACCAGATTCTCTTCGGCTGAGGAGTATTTTAGAAAGTTTGAGCACATGAAAATTGACGGGTTTGATGTACCCACATTATCTCCTGAAGATACGCTTATCTTAGTGGCGGTACATGGGACAAAGCATCTCTGGGGAAATCTTAGATGGATAAATGATGTTATCCATCTCCTTCATTCCAATCCGGATCTGGATATAGGATCCGCCTTTTCCTCTGCCGAATCGTTGCACTGCAGGCGAATGCTCGTTTTGGCACTTTATCTGGCCGAAAAACTCGGCGGTGTCCGGTATTCGGATGATATTAACCAAACGATTACAAAGGAAAATTCGTTTTTAAATCCAGTAACAGATATCATGCTTCAGATAATAGCAGGGAGAAAAGCCTCCGCATTTGAACAACTGTATATTTTTACGAAGTCCCGGGATCGATGGCGGGATGCATTTTGGTTTGCAATAAAATTTGAATTCAAGCAAGCACGGAAAATTATCTATCAACTTAAAGGATATTCACCGGAATTGTAGGAAGGTCACAAATTATATTCTTCCGGCAATTATGGAAATATTCTTAATTCCAATACTCAAGCATCTTTTATCCAGGTTTCTGAGGTCGGGTATGTCTGCTGGAGAGTCACACCCAACAGGTACTGATAAGCGTATCTCATTGACCCCTTCCTCAAGTTTCAAGTTCGTCGTGATCGGGATGAAAGACCAGGCGGGAACGATTTCTGTTCGTACCAGGTAATCATTGACGTATAAATCAAGAGTCCGATCACGATAGAAACTCAACGTAGAGAACTGAAGGCTTGCATTCTGTATCCCTTGAGAATAGATCAGGAGTGTGGCATTATCAGTCATCCATCGGGAGGGGGCTCCATCCCAGTTCTCTTCCGCATGCCATCCGTTAAAAAAAGTTATTGAGAGATTCGTCTCCTCATCGAAATTGACGGGTTTCATCCAAAATGTGCCATCGGTTATAACCTTCATATTATAGAGATAGTATCGATTATCAAAGTAATCAGGCCGCATGCCTGACATCGAAAGCAGGATTGACTCCCCTTCATTCAACGTGACAGATTCCGATACACCACCAAGGGTTGTTAGAATCCGGTTATTATTTGTCTCTGATCGCAGCATTACCTGGATGGTTTCCTGTTCCTTGTCAGATATTACAATAAAATCAGAATTGCCTCTGACAAACATTGCTGTATCCTGGTTATCGACCTGACCCTGGATAATATACCAACGATTATCTGAATTTATCGTGATTTCATTATTCCATAAGGGAAGATTCAGTATTTGGGTATATTCAATGGGAAGGAATTTGTACGGGGTATGCTTGGTTATAGAATAGGGATATTGGGAATTCCCGATGGGGTCCGAAATAACCGGAAAAATAATGATGAGAGAAATTATGATAAAAATGACAATTTTCCTATAATCGATATACCCGATCAGGAAAAGGAATGCTGGGTAGATCGCGAAATACCGATTCCCGACGGCATGATGCCCTCCGAAATAATTATTCCCATGAAATATGAGGAACACTGCAATATAGAGGCATATCCCTGAGAGCACAATGAAACGGTCCTCATTTCTTTTAATTACTTCGTAGATGAAGCATCTTTTACACGATTTTTTAAATATATTCTTAAATAATACTCCTATTGAAAAGAGACCTAATAATGTCAAAGGATAATACCAAATCATTCCTGTGAACCGACCAGAAATGTAATAAACAAAATTATATGCTGTCATTCCAAGTCTGGTAATATTAACGATCGATGGAACATCAGATAATAAACCGGAGATTCGCCCCTCCTCACCTGTACTGAATGTAGATATTCCAGGTTCATTAGTACTATTATATTCGCCAATAAACGGAAAATTGGAATCATATCTGTACCTCTCTCCACCATAGAACGATTCATTTCCGGAAACAAAAAAGAAGTAACCATAGAATAGCGATACACCAATGGAAAATATGAGAATCATTAAAAAAATATTTTTAATACGTTGATTATAGAGTTCGAATGCAATAAGAGGAATAAATAAAATAATATTTGGCAGCTTCGCTACGGTTGCGATGCCAAAAATGAATGAAACCGCCAATAAATACCGGTAATCCCGGTTTTCATAATAGAGAAACCATAGGAAAAGTCCTGCTGAAATGAGAAACATGTTGTAAATTTCAGGATGGACCCAGAAAATATACACAAATGATGCAGATAGCATGAAAAATGATGCTGATGTGATGAGAGCAGGCATATTTCCATTTTTTTCTCTCAAGTAGAGGTAACCGATAAGAATCATGCCCCAGAACAGTATCGCATTAAAAACAAGTATCCCCGAATTTCCCATTATTTTAAGAAATGGTGCAGCAAAGAATGCATAGGAAAATTCTTTTGAGAAAAAATAGCGCCCATCATCAGTTTTCGTGAGGAATAATCCTCCGGGAAGATTATCGAATTTATTTTCAAGAACTCTGTTGATATCTTCAGGTGAATACTGTATATCAAAATCTTCCCCGATACTTGATATCTGCATGTAGTATGTAGCTGTGTCACCCCAATTATGAAGAGGAGTCAGCAATGCCAGGGATACAAGGAGGAGGAGGGCAATGCAGAGTATCAGCTTGCTACTATCCATCCGCATTCGGCATTTCCCTGAAATACTACCTATACCAACCAGTTCTTTCATTTTTTTTGATTTGCACTAGTTCACTCATCAATTTCTCTTAATACCAACCTATTTGAAGTCCTCGGACGAGTTGATGTCCGTTTTATCCCAAAAATACAGTTCCACATGGGTATCGTCAATTCCCTCACCATGTATTTTCTGAAAATGGGAATCGATGTACTGAATAATCTCTGGTTGAATATGGTATGATTTGCGGCTTTCCCATGTAACCCAAATTCTGTCGTATTGAGCTGTTTTATTTAAAAATTCCTCAAAAGTATATCTCTGCCTAGACTCCAAGGACTCAAATCTCACATTTCCAGGAATTGAAATATAAACATCTCGAAGATACTGGGCAATCAGCAGGTCTCCTTCACGATATTCCTCATTGAGTTCTTTATATCCCTTTCTGAAATGTCCAAATGAATCACTAGCATAATACACGTTTTTTATGGAAGGGGCGGTCATGGTGAAGGTGAAGGTACAACACTGCCCAGGTGCAACTGTAACGCCACTGGGAATTGTTATCCGGTCACCTGCCGACATCTCATACGGACCAAAAAGGTATGCGTCGCCACTTGTGCCACCTACTGTCCCCAGCCGTATGCGGTCTGCCTCCGACCACGGCATGGTACCGGTGTTCTTCATAGTAATACTCACGTTGTAACTCTGGCCACGGGTCATTGTCGCGGGAATGGTATTGCCGACCACCGTAGCGTTCACGGCGCCGCCTCTACCGACAACCACTGTCCGGTCCAGGGTCTGCCCGAACCACTGGTGGCCATCCCACACCATCCTGTACTGGGGTGTATAGGTTCCATGAGCTGTCGGCGCAGTCATAGTCAAGGTAAATGTATGGCTCTGACCGGGTGCTACTGTAACGCCACCGGGAATTATTATCCGGTCACCAGTCGACATCTCATACGGACCAAAAAGGTATGCGTCGCCACTTGTGCCACCCACTGCACCCAGCCGGATGAAGTCTGCCTCCGACCACGGCATGGTGCCGGTGTTCTTCATGGTCACGCCTATGGTGTAACTCTGCCCTCCGGACATGGTCCCGGGAATGGTGGTGCTGACTACCTCGGCATTCACCGTGCCGCTTCCTCCGACGATTACCGTCTGGCTTAATGTCTCCCCGAACCACTCATGACCGTCCCATACCATACGATATTGTATTGTATATACACCGGGATCGAGTGGAGCGACAAGAGTGCAGTTGAAAGTGTAGCTTTGCCTAGGATCTACCATTATCTTATCAGTTATTATGATACGGTCCGTGCCGAAGACCCAGGCACCCCCACTTTTATCCCCGACACCTCCGAGTCGGATACATTCCTCTTCAGACCAAATCATGGATCCGGTATTTTGAACGGTAATTGATATATTATAGCTTTTTCCACCATCCATAAACACAGGTATAGTATGGCTGACCACATCTGCATCAACACTGTTATTGCCTGAAACACTGATGCTACTATGAAGTGTCTCTCCGAACCACTGGTTCCCATCCCAAACCATACGATACTCAGGACGATAATCGTGAATTAGTATTCCAGACTGCCCCGCTATCGAAACAATCACCGCAAGCAGAGTTATTATAGAAAATACTAATTGCCATACGTTTTTTTTCTTTTTAAAGATATAAAATGAGATTAATGCCAAACCTGGTAAGAAAAGGAGCCATGCCCAGACGGAATAATTGGAAATGTACATATAAGAATAGTAACGATTGCTGAAAAAAACAAAATATACCAATGCTGAAAAAGTTAGACAAAAATAAAATAGAAGTCTCCTATTTTTACACATTATAATCGCTGTTGCCGCGAGAAGGAGAGCGGATATATAGATTCCAAATGGATATTCGATCAGAGCAATGATATATTGGAATTTCTGCGACGCAGAGATGCTAATAAAGAAAAAAATTAGATTTATTAATGTAATTCCAAAATAATTTCCAATTATCACACCTATGAGCGTTAATGAGAGGAAACCTGATAGGTATATATAACGTGTCTCTTTAAAGTAAAGTGCCATGATGATAGCGAAGAGAAATACCCCAGGACCGATAATTAGGGTATTAATATGGAGAAGATAACTGAAAGTTAGAACGATCCCCGCCGCAATGAGATATCGATAATCAAAATCGAAAAGGCCGAAAATCCGTTGTAATGACGGCCATTTGTCGAATTTCCAAGGGCATCTACCCTCCAGGCCGCAATAGAGCAAATAACCTCCAAGGACAAAGACAGGAAGGAATACAACATACATCCGGGCATATTGTGATAGGAAAACCATATTTGGGCTGAATGAAACTAGTACGGCAAGCATCAGCCCAATCACCTTTCTATCGGTTGCATGCTGACCAATAAAATATGAGAGTGGAATCAGAATAGTTCCAAAAATAAGGCTTGGTATCCGTGCTGACCATTCAGAGAAACCGAAGAGTTTGAATGACACAGCAATCATGAGAGAATGAGGCCATGCACGTTCATAGAGGGATGTTGAAAGGCTGTCTGTTAAAAAGTCCCATTGATAGAAAGTTCCCGATTGAAGATATCCATAAGCTGCGCTTATCACAGGATACTCGTCTTCGATAAATTCCATTGCTCCAAGTCCCTTTAATCGGAGCCAAAATCCTATCAGAGTGATAATAAACAATAATCCACAATAAATCCAAGTCTGGGCGTACAACCAGGTGCAAATAATACCAAGGAGAGGCTTAGAATTTACATATGGGAAATGCCAAAAAAATAGTTCCTTTCTCTCTGCATCTTGTTGTCTTTCATATTTGGCATCATTCACGTAATCTTCCGTGATTCCCCGTGCTTGTACCAAAATAAAAACCGAAACCAAGACTAGGATTATTACTGGAACTATCATTGGAACTGAGCTGGTAATCAGTGCACATATACAGAGAATTACCGTAACGATTGCTGCTGCAATCGCCACCTGCTTCAATGGGGGCTCAATATGCACAGAACTCTCCGTTTATAAATGACGATCTATCGCAATTATAATTTGTGAAATGTTGGATAGATTATGTATCTTTCGGGAATTAATTTACAGGATATGGATAAAATCGTAACTGAATATATTTTACAAATTTTGAGTTGAGATGATCATCACATATTTCCCACTAATTTTACATAGTGATACGTGACGTATCAATTTATTTTCATCATCCAATAAAAATTTCAGTGTCTTCAGAAATTTCACCACTCAAGATCTTGTAGCTGAAAAATGATACCAAATCGATTTGGAAAAAATAGTTATCGTTTCAATCAAATTGTCAATAATGACTCGTTTTTTACATAAAGACGAAACATACTGTAGCATTGTCACGTGATATAAAGAAGAATACTCTGAATACAGCTTGAGCAGAATTCATTGTCGAACCACTGCAATTTTAGGTATATTTAGGGATGCCTTGCTAAAAATCCGTGTACGGTTACTTTATTGCAATCCAACGAATTATCTCTGATCATTGTTGTGATATAACCTTTTTAACTTCTTGTAAGAAATCTAGGCTTGTTTGCCGCATCTCAGCCAGTTTCTTAGTTATCATTGGTTTGTAGTCCGTTTCCCAATTCAAGCGGATGGCTTCAGCGCGCTCGAGAAACTCGCTCATCTTGAAATCAGGTTGAAATACATCCATGTAACAATCCTGCATTTCAAAATCCTGGATCACAGAAAATATTTTACTGTTTTTGATTGTCTTTGGAATATACGGTTCTATTGCCATGAAGGGAGTATTTGTTTTCAGGTTGAACACCGTGCCGTGAAAACGATCAGTGACACAAAATGAAAAATAGCGGAATGTATCCGCCCATTCGTGGGCATCCAGCACATCTCCAAGGTTTACATCCGCGTAGGGGTTATACATACTGGTCGCCACAGTCTGGAAACCTATGGAGCGGTAATATTCGCATAGTTGCCGGGAAAATTCTGGCTTCCCGTAGAAGACAAGACCAAGGATAGGGCGCTCAAGATCGATACCGTTTGCTTTTAATATTTTTTCAGCATTTGTCGGTTGAATATCATATAGGAATGTCGGGTCAGGGATTCTATAAACCGGAACCTGATCATTGACTTTACTATCCATGACAATTTCATAGGTGATGTGATCGCGTACACCAATGATGGAATAGGTGTTGAGAATACGTTGTATATCGGGCAGGTGCTTATAGACAAGAGAGAGATCGGATCGATGTCCGGAAGTGGCGTAAGCAATTTTAACTGCTTCAATCTTATCAGATAACCAGAATATATTTGGGAAATTGGTGATTTGTTTTTGCTCAGTTTTTATGTCCCAAACTACCATACCGACAACAAGTGCGTCATAATTTTGCTTCCGAATGAAATTAACCATACCTGAATATCCAATCGGATAGATGGCGGTTGGTTTATCCAAACAAGCATATTTCTCGTAAAACCGGTTCATCATCAGGTGTCTTTTAATATTAAATAATGGATTGAGAGGATGGAATTTTAGCATTCGACTCATCTCAAAATACATCCATTTACGGGGCACAAAGTCAAGAGTCTTCACATCATAATCAGGCAAGATTGTGGTCAAGTTCTTGTTAATAATCTCTGTGAACAGGCAGGCACCGGGATTCATAGAATGCACTGTGGTAAGGATACGTAACTGCTTCATTTCGATAAGTCCTCAATTAGTATTCCTTACAGCTCTACTCCTCCAAGGACTTTCCCTTCAGTCGAACAAGGAAGAAGGAATGGCGTACAACGATATACCACCACTTTTACTGGCTTCTCCCCATAACGTGCTAATAAAGTCTTCTTTACATCCCTCCATTCCGCGAACACTTCTACATAGGGAAACACAGATTTTAACTCTTCATGCTTCAATCCAGACGAGCAAACAAACAGTCGGTGCTGCTTCTGAAATGTGATTCTGGTTGTCGTTTTAAGTTTCGCGATAGGTCTCTGGAAATCAGCCAGTCTGAAGTGCCGGAGACGGCGTAAGACTCTTGCGAAGAGCTGGTATGACACTGGAAACAACTCATGCGTTCCCAGTCCCCGGGGGCAGGCAGCAATCACGATTTTAGATGCATCTTTTTTAGCCAGATCCAAGGCCCACATTCCTCGATCATGGGCAACTTGCCAACTTATATCGAAGGGGTACATATCGATTACTACTACATCCGCATCAGGTTTCAAGGGTACCTGATACATCGCCTTTGCTGCACGAACTCCCTCTTCGTATGCCAACTCACTATCTCCGGCAAAAAGACCATTGATATGCCGCTGGTTATCAAGGGTAACATTCACGATGAAGTTAAGTCCTATTTGCTTTGCCACTGCAGCCATCTCTTGTCGTAGTCTACTATGAATCGAACCGCCACGCACACACGATCCTGGAAGATAATCATGCATCATCCGGATAGTCTCAGTTCCACAGACTCCTAGAAGAATGATCTTTGGGCCACCGGAAAACCCGGCTGCAGGATGTGGACAGATGCAGCCCAAACCGATCTTAAGGTCGCACTCCATCAATGTCCTGTTAATGTGCAGAGGAAGTCCGGAGGGAGAAAAACCGAGGTCAATCAAGTTCCGTTGAGATCGGAAGAGCGTCG
>ENA-ORXD01002817-ORXD01002817.1-sediment-metagenome-genome-assembly--contig:-NODE-2817-length-10888-cov-2.332624_pt1 | contig 10888 bp, 13 predicted proteins | sample MGYA00237862_ERZ511471 | MGnify/ENA metagenome assembly ERZ511471 | reverse complement strand
CCGCTTTGCATTCCCGGGATGCCTTCAGGTCCATGAGCCACTGCTTGATCCGGTTTCGGTCGGGCAGGGTGCCGACGCAGACGATACGCCCGTTGATCACCAGGGCAGGGACACCCATGAGCCCGTATTTTGCAATTTCGTCCGGGTCTGTCACATGAGAGAGATCTCCCGGCATCTTGAGTTCGGCCAAGACTTCGCGGACATCCTGCTCCATCCTGTCGCAGTTGTGACAGCCCGGGCCCAGGACCTGGATACGAATGCCGCCGGCAGGCGCTTCGTCCGGCGCCTCGCCGGTGAAGGTCTTGAACGCCCGCAACAGGGCATCCTTGTATTCCTCCGCCATTTTCGGCGGGATGTAGTTCTGATCCGCAATGCCCTGATAAAGGATCTCCCGGCACTCTGCCTCCGTTTTGCCCGGTGCCGTCTGTGCCAGGTCCTCCATTACCTTTTTCAGCCCGACAATCCCGATGGACCGTTCACCGATGGTGACCTGCACGATATCGCCTGCCATGAGATCCTCCTTTCAATCCCCGTTTGCCAGTACGCATCAGGCCGGCTCCCGCCGGCAGAACGCCTCGACGGCCTTGCGGATTGAATCGCGGATCACCCGGACCCTCGCGATCTTTTCCTCTTCCGTTCCCTCGACCCTGGAGGGGTCCGTGAATCCGAGGTGAACGTGCTTTGCCGGCCCCGGGAAGATGGGGCATGCCTCGGCCGCCGACTTGTCGCATACGGTGATGACCCAGGAAAAAAGGGTGCCAGACTTCAGGACATCGAAGACACTGCGGGTCGCCTTGCCGGAGATGTCGATTCCGACCTCTTTCATGACTGCTACGGCCAGCGGGTTCAGCACCCCCGGCTCGAGGCCTGCACTTTCGGCCTCGAAGCGATCGCCGCAGAGATGGTTCATCCAGGCCTCGGCCATCTGGCTCCGGGCGCTGTTGTGGATACAGACGAAGAGGACTTTCCCCTTTTCCATAAGGTGTCTTTCTCGGGGTGAGCGCTACGATTCCTACCCCTTGAGTTTCTGGTAAAGTCCCGTGAGCTTCGTCCGGTAGGCGCTGCGGATCATTGCCTCGTCCTCGCCCAGCGGCTTCATGGGGATGAGGTCCATCACCTCGTTGGGGGTGAGTCCCGATTCGTCAACGGTCTCGAGGGCGCCCTTGATCATCTTCTTGATCCCTTTCCAGGCCTGCTTGTCGGTCAGGCCGAAAGACGTGCCCAGCTCGAAAAGCTCGAAGAGCTGGAACCAGAGGTAGGTGGGACCCATCGCCGTGATGATGGCATAAGCCTCGAGTTTTCCCTCGTCCACCTCGGGGCAGTCGCCCAGCTTTTTGAAAAGCCTGGAGAGGTCTTCCTTTTCCTTTTTCGTGATCCCGGGGCCGAATGCGCCGGGGTTGTAGCCTTTGTTGACGATGGACGGTGCATTGGGGATCATCCGGACGATCCGGTCGAAACCGCCGAGTCCCTCCGACAGGGCTTTGATCGTGTAACGGGGGGCCAGTGAGACCAGCACTGCGCCCGGCTGCAGCGCCGACTTGATCTCGCCCAGGCCGCCCCCGATGGCCGGGGGGTGAAGGGCGAGAAACACAACATCCCGGGCCGCGGGCCTCCCGTTGTCGCCCTGCGCGATCTGCACTTTCGGGAATTTGGCCTTGATCTTCTGCAAAGCCTCAGCGCTTGCGTCGCTGACGACGACGGTTCCTGGAAGCATCCTTTTTCGATGGAATGCCTCGAGAAAGATCCGCGTGATCCTTCCCCCGCCGATGAACCCCATCGATTTGTACGACATTGTAAAATCTCCTTCCGGACAGGGATCGTTCTCCCCTGTCAGACGTCGACTGGGGCGGAAAGGATACGCCTGCGATCACCTTCCCCGTCGCGGCGCAGTTCCTTTTCGTCCTTGCGACCGACTATTTGTCCTGGAGAAATTCCTTGATCTTCTGTGCGTCCAGCACCTTCCCGACGGCCTTCACCTTGCCATCAACGGCAATGCCCGGGGTCGTGAGAACGCCGTATTTCATGATCTCCTTGAGATCCGTCACTTTCACGATCTCGAAATCCAGTCCGAGTTCTTTGGCCGCCTTTTCCGACTCCTCGGCCAATTTCTTGCATTTCGGGCAGCCCGGCCCGAGGATCTGGATGGTTTTCTTCATGATGCCTCCTGTGGAAGGTTATTTTTCGTTTGATTATCCCGTAATAAAGGGATTCGCAATGAAATAGATCCCGAGGCACCCGATGACGACGCCAGCGCCCCTGCGGAACCAGCTCCCCGCCCCCTGCCATGCGCGGCTCTCCAGGAGGTTTCTCACCAGGGCCGTCGAGCTTCCCGCCACCATGATCGGCAGGCAGTGACCGACGGCAAAAAGGACGATGAGGACCGTCCCGGCGGCGATATCCCCCTGGACCGTGATGATGGCCAGGATGGGTGCGATGAACCCGAAGGTGCAGGACCCCGACAGGATGCCGTAGGAGAGACCCAGGCCCAAGGCCCCCGGTAGCCCCTTCATGCTGAATCGACCAAGCAGCGAATTCGACAGGGTGCATGACTCGACACCCAGCATTCCCAGGGCCACCCAGATCAGGACGGCCCCCACCAGGATCTGCCAGTAATTGCCCACGTCCCCCAGCATGCGTCCCAGCTGTGCGCAGATCACCCCGACCAGCGCGATGGTGATGAAGAGCCCGATGGTGAATGCCGCCGAATAGCCCACGGCCTGCCTCGGGTTGACGGCCTTCTCCTGCCCGGCCACGTAGGCAACCATGAGAGGGATCGATGCCAGGTGGCAGGGGCTGAACAGCACGCTCACGACGCCCCAGAGAAAACAGCCCAGGGCCGCCAGGGCCGCTGCACCCGTCATCCAATCGTTGAGGGTCAGAAAAAAAGGTTCCAAATGAAAAACGCAGCCCCTCTTGCCTGTTTATTCAACGCCCATCTTTCGAAACTGCTCGACGATCGCCGCTTCACTCATGAAGCCTGTGTGCCGGTAGCTCTCTTTGCCGGTCTTGTCGAAGAAGATCTGAGTCGGGATGCCATTAATGCCAAAACTTATAGCCGTTTCCCTGTGATAGCGGACATCGAGAAAGATGACGGCTGCCTTGCCGTCGTATTTCTTCTCGAGATTCTCCAGGATGGGCGCCATCATCTTGCAGGGAATGCAGGATTTTGCACCCACGTCCACGAGGGTGACCATTCCCTTGCTCGGGAGCGGCATGCCCGGGCTGAAGTCTTTCGCGCGCGCAAGGTCTGCGGTAATCAAAAGGGTCAAAGAAAGGGTGAGTGTGAACAGCATGGTCTTGAGATTCATTTGTACCTCCGGCAACGATTGGAACTCGGGCCCGACAGGGAACCACGATCAAGAAATCTTTCCCGCAAGCCATTTATTACCCGGGACTGAACGATGATCCTTCAGGAACCGCAGCAGCCTTCATCCGAACGGTTCAGCGTCGGAAAAACAGGGCCGCCCTTCATGCTGCCGCGCACGGCCTGCTTCACTTTCTCAATGTCGGCTTTTTCCAGGTTGGAATTCATGTTCTTTTCAATGCCCAGCTCGGTCAGCACGACATAATTGCGCAGCGGCACTTCGACATGCTCCAGGATCGCCCGGATGCACCCCACGGAGCAGCCGTCGATGGCCACCACGGATGGCACTTTTTGCGCATAGTTGACGAATTTCGGAAGGTGCGCCCCGATGGCCGCCAGGCAGAACATCTGCCCGAAGCCTTCGCGGGTCAATTCCACCGCAGCCTGATTCGACAGCTGGCCCACATTCGAAGCCCCCGAGCAGGCCAGGATCATCGTTTTCCGTTGTGCCATTTACTCATTCCTCCCTTTCAGAAATGGAACGGTCCTCACCCCATGAGCCAGCCGTAGCCGATACCGCTTATCGTGGCCAGCACCACCACGATCATGCAGAACGTCAAGGTCTTCTTGACCCCCATGATTCCCACAAGGGCGAGCATGCTGGGCAGGGATAAAGCCGGGCCCGCCAGAAGGAGGGCCAGTGCCGGCCCCTTCCCCATCCCGGAGCCGATGAGGCCCTGGAGGATGGGCACCTCCGTGAGGGTTGCGAAATACATGAAGGCACCGGCAATGGCGGCGAAGAAATTCGCCCAGAGGGAGTTACCGCCCACGAGATCGTGGATGTAATGCTCCGGGATCAAGGCCTCGTAGCCGGGCCGGCCCAACAGGAACCCTGCAACCAGGACACCTCCGGCCAGCAGGGGGACGATCTGTTTGACGAACTGCCAGGTCGTTTCCATCCAGCACGTGAGTTCGCTCCTGGTGAACCACAGCTTCAGCTCGATCCCGAGGACAATCAGCAGGGCGGCCGTGATGTACCACTTGATGCTGAAAATGAAGGGCCAGAAACCGGCTTCCCCTTGAGCGGGCCTTGCGAAGGCCGCAAAGATGAGGATCAGGACCATGGTCAGCAGATAGAAGGCTTCCTGTGTCAGGGAGCGCTGCTTGCAGTCGTCCTCCGGAAGGATGAAATCCCCCGTGTCGCGAGCGGCGTCCTCCTTGCGGAAGATGTAGGCCATGGCAAGGCCCGCGACGACGGAAAAGACGACGGCGCCGACAGCCCGCGCCAGGCCGATCTGCCAGCCCAGGACCCTGGCTGTCAGGATGATGGCCAGCACGTTGATGGCGGGACCGGAATAGAGAAATGCCGTTGCCGGTCCGATCCCGGCGCCCCGCGTGTGGATGCCGGCGAAGAGGGGCAACACCGTGCAGGAGCAGACGGCGAGGACCGTCCCTGAGACGGAAGCCACGGAATAGGAAAGGATCTTGTTGGCCTTGGCTCCGAAGTACTTCAAAACGGATGCCTGGGAGACGAAGGTGGCAATGGCGCCGGCGATGAAGAAGGCGGGCACCAGACAGGTCAGAACATGCTCGCGAGCATAGTCCTGGAGCATCATAAAGGCCTCGAGGCCCGATTGCCGGATGACGGCATGGTCCCAGGGGGTGTAATAGGCAATGAGAAATCCGGCAACAATCAGCAGCAGCTTGGTCCACTCTTTCATGACGGCATTCCTTGGTTCGTGATGGTGACCAGCATATCCCAAACGGGAAATATAACGGGTCAGGGTTTTTTCCGGATGATGATCTCGCGCTGGATTGTGGGAAGGGCCTCCAAGAGCCTCTGGATATCGGGTTCGTCGCCGAGCCAGTGCTTGAGATTCCCCAGCAGCGTCGCCGCATAGGGACTGCCGCCACCGCCGCTCAGGGAGTAGTTGACCCAGAGTCCTGCCTTCTTGGACAGAACAAGTCCTGCGTCCTCGAGCACTTTCAGGTGCTTGGACACCGTCGGTTGTGCGAGCCCGAGGGCGAACTGGATCTCGCAGACGCACATCTCCTTGTGCTGGAGCATCTTGACGACCTTGACCCGGTTGGGGTCCGACAGGGCCTTCATGACCCGGATGAAGTCCTTCATGGCGGCGCTCCTATATATTTCTATATGGCTATATAGTTATTTCTGAAGTCCCTGTCAACAGCAAAAAATCCTCTCTGTCCGGGAGGGTATTTTCGGGATTGCATCGAAGGGGGATACGGGTTATAGGTTGCCCGGAAAAGATGGAAGTTAGGAAGCTCGGAAGCTAGGAACTTCGGAAAATCGGAGACTTTGCGGATTATTGTTACCAAATCCAAACTTCTAAACTTCTTAACTTCTGAACTTCGTGCCCGCATAGAATGTGGATTTAGAGCATGCGACCACGGCAGAATGGCGTGCATTGAAGGGAAAGAGAGGAGATGACCGAACAGAACGACACCGAGCAGTACGAGCGCATGGCGCAGCTCTACATGAGGGAGAAACGCTACCCCGAGGCGATCGCCGTCTACCGGCAGCTCATCCGGACGAAACCCGACATGGATTCCTTCGTCCTGTGCCTGGCCTGGGCCCTCAAGGACAACGGCGAGGTCGAAGAGGCCGTGGCCCAGTTCGAGAAGCTCTTCCAGAAGGAGCTGGCGAGGAGGGTCTTCACGGGGTTTGCCTACGACGAGCTGGTGCGGCTCTTCCGCGAAACGAAACAGCACGACCGGCTCGTGGATGTCTGCGAGCGGGCCGTGGCCGTCCAGTCGAAGGACCTGGCGCTGCTCTACACCCTGGGCGATGCCTACCTGCGGGCGGGGCAGCCCGAAAAGGCGCGCAAGATGTTCCAGGGTCTTCTGGACGAAGAGCCGGATTCCTCCCATTACCATGCCGCCATGGGCAATGCCCTCATCGCCGCCGGCCGTTTCGAAGAAGCGGAGGAGTCCTACCGGCAGGCCATCGAAAACGACTTTCCGGGCAAGGCGGGAATCTTTCTGAACAAGATGGGGCACATCTATATGCTGGCAGGCGACTTTGAGCGGGCCGAAAGCGCTTTCCAGCGGGCCGTGGAGGCGTCGGGCGAGGATGCAATTTTTCGCTGTGATCTGGGGGATGCCCTCGTGAAGCTGGGGCGGGTGGACGAGGCCTACCGGTCCTATGGCGATGCCGTTCGCGTCAATCCCGCTTTCGAGGGGACTTACTACAACCGGCTCGGCAACACGCTCATGAAAGAGAACCGCGCCCCCGAGGCGGTCGATGCCTTCCATCGGGCGGGCGCGGCTGATCCGTCAAACGCTTTTTACAAACTCGCCCTTGCCAATGCCCTCAGCTCCTGCGGGCGCACCGACGAGGCGAAAAAAATCCTCGAGTCCCTTAGAACTCCGGCGGAGGGGCCTTGAGGAGCTTTGCGAAGCGGTCCTTTTCCGAGGCCTTTTCGAAGGCCTCCTCGGGGCTGATCAGGCGTCTCTGCAGAAGATCGGCGATCGCATCGTCCAGCGAGATCATCCCCATCCGCCTTCCCGTCTGGATCACCGTCATCAGCTGATAGGTCTTTTGTTCACGAATGAGGTTTGCCGCCGCAGGCGTCACCAGGAGGATCTCGAGGGCCGCGACCCGGCCCGGCTTGTCCATTCGTTTGAAGAGGGCCTGGGACATGACCCCCTTGAGCGATTCCGAAAGCGACGTCCGGATCTGGGACTGCTGGTCCGAGGGGAACATGTCGACGATGCGGTCGATCGTCCGCGTGGCCCCCATGGTGTGCATGGTGGACAGGACCAGGTGGCCCGTGTTGGCCGCCTCGATGGCGAGCATCGTCGTCTCCAGGTCGCGCATTTCCCCGACGAGGATGATGTCGGGGTCCTCGCGCAGTGCGGCTCTCAGCGCCTTGGCGAAGGACTGCGTGTGGGTTTCCACCTCGCGGTGGTTGACGATGCACTGCTTGGGGTGGTGCACGAATTCGATGGGGTCCTCGATCGTGACGATGTGGCACTTGCGGTTCGCGTTGGCGTGCTCGATGATGGACGCCAGCGTCGTCGACTTACCGCTACCCGTAGGTCCCGTGAGGAGCACGAGGCCGCGCGGAAGCATGGCCAACTGCTTCAGGACTTGGGGCAGCCCCAGCTGGTCGACGGTGAGAACCGTCGAGGGGATTTCACGGAAGACGGCGCCGATGCCGTTTTTCTGTTTGAAATAATTGCAGCGGTACCGGGCGATGCCGCTGACCTCGTAGCCGAAGTCCAGATCGCCGGTCTCCTCGATTTCCTTGCGCTGGCCGGGGGTGAGGATCTCGAAAAGCATCTCCCGCAATTCCTCGTCGTCGAGGGACTCATCGGCGATCTTTTCCATGTCGCCGCGGACGCGCAGGGCCGGCGGAGAGCCGGCAAAAAGGTGGAGGTCGGATGCGCCCCGGTCGTGCTGCAGGGCGAACAGGTCGTCGATTCTTGCCATACAGAAATCCCCTTTCAGGAAAATCACAAAACCGAGAAGCAATTGTGCAAGTTTTGTGCCCCTGACGTTTCATAACAAGTCCTTGACAGGTGATTTTCAGCTGGTGTATAAACGTAGCTCCTTTCAGATAGTTGGGTAAAGAGTGGGGATGTAGCTCAGCTGGGAGAGCGACGCGTTCGCAATGCGTAGGCCAGGGGTTCGAGCCCCCTCATCTCCACCATTTTTTTACCCTTACCAATACCGGCACGTAACCACGCCGTCGCCGTTCCACCGCAGCAGATTCCCTGCTGCACGATCTCCCCGGACAATCCAACTGCCCTCTGACAGCCGTTTTGCGTCAGTTATATTTCCGTCAGCAGAGCATCCCCCTGTCATTGCGCAGGCACGAAACGGATCATTCCATATTGGGACAGAAGCGAAAATCCCTTTTTTCTCCAGCAGATGTAAGGCGGTATGCCTTTTTGGCAAAGCTGCGGCACCCGGGACGGCATGGATTCCCCCGAGGTGATTTGCTCTTTAACCTGCTGATATCATGGGAGAAAGGAAGAGGCCGCTCGTTGTCAGCATCTCCGGCACACCTCATGCCTGAGTGGAGGGCAGGGCTGATGATTCAACCATGTCTGCAACGGCCTGGAATGGAGGTACGCAATGACGGAGAGAATTGACAGGACAGACAAGATGAAAGAAATCCAGCTCCGGGGTGTGGTCATACGCCCCCTTCTTCAAGGCATCCTCGGCGAAAAATATTGCTCGGCCAACCGGATCGTCGTGCTGGAGGACACGCCCTCTGCAATCAAGGTGGCCGTTCCGGAGCATTCTTTACCCTGTATCGACGAAATCCGCAAAGTGCTGCCCCGCCAGAAACGAATCGATCTCTACCTGGGAGATCAGATGGAAATCGAGTGGGTCTTTGTGCGGGGATACGATCTGTACGACCTCAATCATTCCTGCTGAAGAGCAGCAGGGTCATCGGAAAGGAGAATCACCTTGGCGCATGAACATTCCGATGCAGCAATCATGATGGATGCCACGGGGCACGCAGTGGACGAAATCGTCATCCTCGGTCCCCTTTCCGTGCAGAACGTGATGATGTCCCATGTCATCAGGCACCGATTCGGCATGGACTGCCGGATCCTTGCAGCTAAGGACGAGGATATGGACGTGCACATCGGGGATCTTCGCCAAGCCCTGATCCTCATTGATTGCGGAACGCAGGCAGTGGAGCAGTCCCTGCAGGCTCTGTCTGCAAAAACCGTCCCGCAGGATTGCATCCTGGCGCTTTACAACGTTAGGCAGGGTTCCGCGAATGCGCATTGGGCCGCCGACAGGGACCAATGCGACGTGTTTCTGAGATCGGAGAGCGTAGACAGAATTTTGGACGGGGTCGGACGCTGCCTGGGTTGAAGGGGCCCCGCACCGTTTCCCGGTGTCGTCACACGCCCATCCTCAAAAACCCGCATTCCCGCCTACCCCTGGTTCAAACCCTCCCGGCTCCACACGCACGTTTTATCCCGGTACTCTCCCGAGAGAGGGATTCTCTCCTCGCGCTCGTCGGGCAGGCAGGGTGACTGCCGAGCCAGACTCCCCTGGGAATTTTCCCCAGAGTGCGCCATTCGGTTTGACTTTTGCATTGAGAATCTCCTGCTGTCGAATTTCTTCAGTGGGAACGGAAAGAAACGATGAGCGAGCCACGCTATGACAGGATGTCGAAGAAGGCCCTGATCGACAGGCTGATCGAGACCGAAAGACAGCTGCGCACAGTCGGTGCGGAAAAGGGGCCCCGTAGCGCCAACCCCGATCCGGCATCGGTCCAAAAGGCTGCGAAACGGGCCAGGTCCGCCCGCCCCGCAGCCGCAGACGTCCAGTCGGCGTCGGAAAGCGATTACACGATTCTCGACAGGGACGGCCGCATCCGAAAACTATACCGGGTGGTCAAGGATATCCGGGACGACGCAGGCGAGCCTGTATTCTCGGAGGGGGCGCTGTACGAGATCAACTCGCAGCCCCGCACGTCTTCCGGCGGCGATCATCCGGACGTCCCAGGAGAGTCGGACCAGACGGAACTCATCTGCCGGTTTCGCCCCAACGGCAACCTGACCTATGTCAACGAAGCCTATTGTCGCTACTTCGGCGTCGAGAAAGAGGACCTGAGCGGCCGCAACGTTCTTTTGTCCATTTCCGAGGCGGACCGTGAAGAGGTCTATTCCCGTCTGAAGGACCTCCGGCCGGAGCGCCCCGTCGATACACTCGAATATCGCGTCGTGACCGTCTTCGGCGATATCCTCTGGAATCAGTGGACCTACCGGGCCCTTTTCGACGACAGCGGAAACATCCTGGAATACCAGTCCGTGGGCCGGGATATCACGTTCAGGAAGTACACGCAGGAAGTCCTGGAAAAACGGGGCACCATCCTGGAGGCCGTGACATTTGCCGCCGAGGGATTTCTGAAGAGCTCATCCTGGAGGGACCGGATCGAGAGGGTCCTCGAGCGTTTTGGCGCCGCCATGAACGCCTCCCACGTTTTCCTCTGCGAGAATCGCATCGGGGAGGGGGGCGAGATCGCCGTCCTTCGCAACTACGAGTGGCTCTCCCCGCAGGTGAAAGGCACCAGGAACCGTCAAAATGTTCTTCGAAATTCAAAACTGGCTGTCCGCTTTTCCCAGTGGGTCTACGAGAAGAGCGAGGGTCGGCCGATTTACGGCACGATCGGCCAGTTCCCCGACAAGGAGGTGGAAGACCTCTCCCTCGACAGGAAGCTCTCCATTGCCGTCATCCCTGTCCTGATGGGCGAGCGCTGGTGGGGCTACATGGGATTTGCCGATTACTCGGGCGATATCCGGTGGACCGAGGAGGAGGTCGCTCCCCTGGGGGCTGCATCCGAAATCCTCGGCGCCGCCATCGAAAGGGAAGAAAAGGAAAGGGACCTGAGGGAAAACCACGCCACCATCCGCGAGCAGGAACGGTTCCTGGCCGGGATCTTCGACGGGATCCGTGGCGGCCTCAGCATCCTCGCGCCGGACTTGACCATTCTGAGGGTCAATGCCTCCATGGAGAAGTGGTTCGCCCATGCTTCCCCGCTCGTCGGGAAAAAATGCTACGAGGCCTATCACGGCCGGAAACGGCCCTGC
>ENA-ORXD01002813-ORXD01002813.1-sediment-metagenome-genome-assembly--contig:-NODE-2813-length-10904-cov-8.678489_pt1 | contig 10904 bp, 9 predicted proteins | sample MGYA00237862_ERZ511471 | MGnify/ENA metagenome assembly ERZ511471 | reverse complement strand
GTCCAGGAGCCGGGAGGCGTGCCCCGCAGGGTGACGCCTCCCGGCGGTTCTGGCACAGCCGGCACGGGCCGAGCCTGACCCGCGAGGTCCGTGCGGGCGTACCTCCCGTACACGTAACAAAGAGGAGGCGGTGATGGCCGGTGAGCCTGCATCCTTGCGAACCGGTCATGCCCGCCGGTCCCGCCTCATCCTGACATCACAATTGAGCACTGATATGCAGATCACATATCGATCGCAGAACCGGGCGGGGGTCTCCGGCCATCAGACCGATGAGTTCAGCGTTAGAGCAATATTCAGTGCGAAGATCTTCACGAAAGGGGAGGAATGACCATGAGTTGATGCTGAGTATACGTTTTCCGGGAGTATTTGCAGGAATAAAGAAGCAGATGGGAGGATCAAAGTACTGAACAGATACTTTCGATAAGATCGAGAGAGCGCTCCGTTGACACTATCTGTGCTCCTTGTTTTTTGTTTGGTCGCATACACAGGGAGCAACGATTCTCATAGATCTTTGATTTAGTGTGGAATCAGTCTACGAGATGGTTTCAACGAAGATGTTGCAATCCTTTTTTTTCGTGGAACCTTTCTGCAACTTTGGTAATGGCACCGTGAAGGCGACTGTAAGCGCTCTGTTGCAATCCTTTTTTTCGTGGAACCCTTCTGCAACACAAATTGAGGTATCATGGACGAAATTGAGAAGAAAGTTGCAATCCTTTTTTTCGTGGAACCCTTCTGCAACTGATATTATAAATGGGATAGAGTTTGCGATCAGATTATTGTTGCAATCCTTTTTTTCGTGGAACCCTTCTGCAACAGAGTATTCGCACAACTTACGCTCTCAGGCGAAAAGTGTTGCAATCCTTTTTTTCGTGGAACCCTTCTGCAACAATGCAAGAAATTTATGCCTATGGTAAAGCACCGACTTGGTTGCAATCCTTTTTTTCGTGGAACCTTTCTGCAACTAATTGGGGCGTTGGCGAGATCATGGGCGACAAGGACGTGTTGCAATCCTTTTTTTCGTGGAACCCTTCTGCAACAAGTGCACTTCAAGAACTTCTGTAAAATCGCCTCTAAGTTGCAATCCTTTTTTTCGTGGAACACTTCTGCAACCGCATTCCGGCCCCCGACGGGTGGTTTGGAGGCAAATAGTTGCAATCCTTTTTTTCGTGGAACCTTTCTGCAACAAGTTGGCCCTATGTTGAAGAACAAAAAATTTTCGTTGTTGCAATCCTTTTTTTCGTGGAACCCTTCTGCAACATGACATCCTCATGGACGCGGAGTGCCGGGAGGCACTGTTGCAATCCTTTTTTTCGTGGAACCTTTCTGCAACCGTTGCAAATTTCCCCTGATCCGCAAAAAACCTTTCGAAAACGCTCCTTCGATCCTCCCTATTTAAAGTGAGTGAGGGGGTCGCGGCCCCCTCCCTTATATACTCACCCGCGTTTAAATAAACCCCTCATCCGATGATCAGGTAGCGCCGTTTCCGGTAATCGTTCTCATCAAACCCCCTCCCGATCACCACCTTCCGCGAAAGGCAGGTATCGCAGAGGGTAAACACCAGCACACTATCAGTCTCTGCCCGCTCCTCCCCCTCCCGCGGCCCTGCAGCCCGGTCCAGCGCCTCCCCCATCCGCTCAAACGTCGACGCCGTGATCTCGCCGAAAAAAACGCTCTTCTGGAACCGAACAAGCCCGAAATCCTTGCAGGTATCGGCGACCCTCAGCCTGATACGGTTGTTCGTGATATCGTAGACCACCCACGCAAACATCAGCGCCACCGGTAGAGAAACGGGCGGTACGGCCGGTCTTCATTCAGGAACCTGACAATATCCCGCATATTCGCCGTGATCGCACCGGAAAACATGGTCGTCGCCCGCAGATCTTCCGGTCGGCCGTTCACCGTCCGCCTGGCATCGGGCGTCAGATATCCCCCCAGCATCGAGATCACCCCGCCCGACTACCTCCACTACCTCATCAGAGGGCTCGCCGGCGGCGACGTGATCGAGGCCGGTGACCGCGACCTCCTGGTCCGCCACGGCCTCATCGAACCCGGCCGCTCCTCAGTCGTGCTCACCCTGTACGGCGAACGGTTCCTCGCCGCCTTCCTCGGCCGCACCTGACCGGCGTGCCGGCGGCGGGAGCGGCTTTACCGCCCCGAAGCCCCGGGACACTCCCTTCCCCAGGCCGAAATACTCAGGGATCACAAAATTAACCCTGAACTCCCCCACAAACCCGGTCATCCCGATCCCCTTATAGGTGACCGGCACCTGCTCCAGGTGCGTCGCCGCTCGCAGCCGCTCCTCCACCACGACCCCCAGGCCCTTCGCCATCGAGAGGATGTTCCCGACGAGCACGCGGTTGATCAGATCCTTCCTCTCCGGCCACGTCTGCATCTGCCGGTACCGCTCGTAGTTCTCCTCGTTGAACGCCACCCAGGGCGTCACGAACCGGTAGTGCCACATCCCGCGGGTCGGGTGGAGGGCCATCTCCTGCTCATAGGCCACCCGTCTGGTCACCCGGTAGGTCTCGGTGCCAAGGCGGAGTTCGTCGATCGTCCGGCCGATCTCACGGAGCGTCTCCGCCCCCTCCTCGATACCGAGGATCGCCGGCGTCCCCCCCACAACGCGGTACTGCACCCGCGGGTAGGTGTAGAGCAGGGCCGGGGCATGGTGGTGGAGGATCGGGCGGTCCGGATGCAGACCAGCCACATAGCCCCGGAGGTGGGTGGCGTCCTTCGTCACCGGCCGGTCGGTCTCCAGCACCAGATACAACGTCTTCAGTTTCATAGTCTCGCGAAGGTTGCAATCTCCATTCTTTTCCTGAACTCCACCGGCCCGCATGCCGATCCGGCGAGCACCAGCACACGGTCGTAGAGGGCTGCGGCAAACTCGCCGTCCACCGGGGTCAGCCCGTGTGCCAGGATGGAGGTGTTCCGCTTCGTCAGGAAATCCCTGACCGTCTCATACTCGTCCTCCGCCCCGGACCACCCCATCTTCTTGAGCAGGGTGTACTTCTCCCGGACACCGATGCGGAGGACGCTGTTGTCACCGGCCCGCCGGCGGCAGTCCCCGAAATCGGCCGGTGAGAGGTGGGGTTTCAGGCTCTCAACCCGCATGCCCCCGTTGATGTCATCGACGCCGTAGCCCAGAAGACGGATCTGTGCGATCAGCTCCACCGCCCGGTAGAGGCGTGCGGTGGCGTCGTCGTACTTGTGCTCCTCAATCCTTCTGGCGGCGTTGGCGAGGAGGTCCGCGAGGAGCATGGCCGCCTTCAGTTTTTCGTCTTTCATATTGAGAAGACTGCCCAGAAATCCCTTGTTCTTTGAAATTCTCTCATCGTTCAGGTCGCCGAGGATGGAAAACGCACCCGCATGGTCAAACCGGTCCCAGGCGGCATACCCCCGGAAGATTTTGAGGAGTTGCTCCTTCTCCGGCAGCACCACCGTCTCTTCAAGGGTGCGGATCGCCGACTCAAAGCGGTAGGCGTTGAACTCACCCACCGCCTTCTCAGAGAGGATATGGTCATATGCCGGGAAGAGCGTCTGCTCGCGGATGCGCTCTGTCCTTGAAATGCCGATCCCATCCTTCCCCCTCTCGGCCTCGACGATATAGAGGGGAACATGGTAGAGGGTGGCGACGATCGCCGCCGCCGCTGTCATCGACTTCGTGCCCGAGGTGTAGTCGATCCGTTTGTTCCCCTCAACCATTCGCACCGCCTCGTCAATCGTCTTGATACAGGCGGCGATGTTGTCGATGTCGCGGATCTCGAGGAACTCGCACGGGGGGATCTCTTCCCCCTTCATCTCCCGGTACTCCGCCTCGATCCCCTCGACCGTCGCCCGGCTCAGATCAGAGCCGAAGAAGACCACCCGCTCCGGGCGGTGGTGGTCGATGGCGAATGCCAGACCATGAGAGATGGACGGGCGACCGGTCCGCTGATCGATGTGCCCGGTCCCCACAGTCATGAACAGGGTCACCATTGCACCCACCCCATCGGGGAGAATTTCAGCGTAAACTCAATTGTCTTGGGATAGGGGGGATCAAGGGCATCACCAGAGAGGTAACGGTCGTATTTGCCAATCTTCATGTTGTTGACAATATCCTGGGCGAGGTCCTGGTCCTTCTCCTCGATGATGTCAAAGAGCGTCTGGTAGGTCGTCCCCACACCAAACCCGATTCTGAAGAGGTCGGTGGTCCGGTGCTCTGCTTCGATCTTTTGCAGCCCCCGGTCGCATTTTTCGTTTTTCCCGCGGTCCACCAGTCTCCGCTCCTTTGCGAGGGCGGCGTCCACGAACCGGCGCATCGCCCCCTTGATATGGGCGAAGACCTTCTCTTCGGCGGCCGGCAGGTCGTCGAGATCGCGGGCCGTGATCCCGAGCACCGGCAGGCGATCCTCCAGGATGTTGAGGTCTGACGAGTCCAGTGCGCCCCGGATTGCCGGCGCGAGCGTGATCTCGCACTCGTACTCCCCCATCACCGTCTCGGCATAGGTCATAACTTTTGTGTAGAACCCGTTCTCGGTGAGCGAAAACGTCTGTATCCCGTCCAGGCGCAGTTTCTGTTTCGGACCCCTCGCCGTCGGGATCGCATGGGCATCAGAGACCTGGAGGAACTTCAGGAGGTCGTACTTGGGATCGTCGTCGGACTCGCCGTTTTTCGTCTTCGTCGAAAAAATACGGCCTTCATATGTTTTTCCGATACTCCCCTTCACTTTCTTATTATCGGAACGGGGATCCTTCTTTATGGTCTCGACAAACGAGGGATCGTTTCGCGCCACATCCCAGAGCAGGGCCGTCCTGATCGATCCCTTGATGCTCGAACCGGGAATATAAGGCTCGTCAAACCCGGTCTTGATGCACTCCCTGATCTCTTTGACATTCGGGACGCTCACCAGATTGGTGTTATTCAGCGCGTAGCGGTCGATCTCCTCATGCTCCCCCTCGTTGAGGAAACGGTTGAGTTTGAAGTCCCTCGCCTCCACCTCCCAAAGAAATGCCTTCCTCCGCCCCTCCGAAAGGGCACGGTACAACCGTTCCGTGGAGACGCGACAGACGGTCGGCGGGCGAACGAAGAACTCACCCGGGCCGTAGCGGATGCCGGTCCCGATATGGACCGGGGTCTGTGTCTTGAGCCTGATCTTCATTCTGACCACCTGAACGGCACCGGGAACGCCATCCCGTATTCGACCACCGGCCTATCCTCCCGCACCCGTTCGATCGAGCCGTAGGAGGCGGCACCGGTGTTTTTGAAGACTGATCCCTCCTTCAGGGTGAGCACCGATTTTCTCACCTTTCCGTCGCCGGAACGCCCGCGGACCGGGACGATCTCATAGGAGATCTCGCCGCCGAACGCACGCAGATCGGCGGGGATGAAGCGGGAGAGGGTCAGGAGGTGGTCCTCCCGGCCGGTCGGCAGGAAGTCCGCCTCTCCGAACGAGAGGTCGAACGCCCCCATCCCGGCGGAGATCCGGCCGCCAAGGCCGCGGTCGGCAAGGAACCTGAGCGCCGCGAGCACCTCAGACTCGTATTCACGCCGCCGGACGTCGAGGAGGAAGTACAGCCCGGCGTTTTTGAAGTGCTTCCCCTGGGATGAGAAGAAGGCGTCAGAACCCGAGATCATACGATTCACCCGGTTGTGGGGGCGCTGCCCCTCCTGGATGCCAAACTCCTCCATCTCGCCCTTCCAGAGCAGCCCGTGCCGTTCGGTCAGGGTACCCATCCCGGCGATGATAGCGCCGGCCGAGGTCCGCCCGCCAGCCCAGGACCGGAAGAGATCGGCGTCGATATACCGGACGCGTTTGTAGTCCTTGACCCGGTCCAGGTCCTTCTCCGGGATCCGGGGCGGCGGCAGGATCGGGCGGGGCAGGAAGTGCCGCTTTCGTTCTGTGCCGACAAACGGAAAGGCCGAGGTGAGCAGGAACGGGGGGTCGGTCTCGAAGCACTCGATCATCTCCCCCACCGGTCCCCCCAGTTCGGCCATGGCGGCGCAGATCGCGCCGAAGATGGTATGGGAGGGGAGTTCGGTCGGGAAGACGGACCGGGGTGTCAGATACACCGCACGCATGCCGTTCTGCCCCCTCATGCCCTGTTCCCGTTGAGGACCTTGAGAATGGCGCCGGGGGTCGTCGCAGCCGCAAACCGCTCGTCGACTTTCCAGCCCTCGCCGGCCCGATAGGACTCCGGGCTCTTCCACGCGACGCTGATCTCCTGGAAGGCGACCTTGCCGTAGCCGCGGCTTCCCGCCTTGCCGAGGTAGGTGTCCTCGACGAGGGTGAGCCCCTCGAAGATGTACGCCAGCCTCTTTTCGTCCTCTTCGCCGTAGACCGAGAAGATCATCTCGAAGTCGAAGGCCGAACCGGCGGGGACGCGCTCGATGAACCGGGGTTTGGCCACCGAGTTGATCCGGTTCAGGAAGTTTTCGCCCTTGATCTCGGTGCCGTGCACGATCCCTTCCTTTTCATTCCACAGTTCCCGCGTGCGTGCGTCCGGGAAGGCGTCCCTGACGATCAACCTGGTCGGGCCGGTTTCGCTGCCCTCGGTGGGTGCGTCCTTTGCGCCGCGGCCGAAGGCGATGCAGAGGTCGCAGTCCCCTGCATCGCAGGTATGCGGTTTTCCGTCCTTCTCGAGCCAGCGGTCGGTGTACTTCAGTTCAAGGGAGGAGCGCATCTTCCCCTTCAAGGAGGAGCCAGGGATGATGGGGATGTTCTCGATCCGGTCATAGATCACGGGGGCGTCTGTTCCTCCGATGCCGAGGACGTCGTTGCTTCCACCGATGTGCAGGCCAGTCAGACATGCGATCTTTCCTGATATTAGGTAATTTTTCTGGAATATCATCCTCAATCACTTCCCATGGTGGTATTTGTGGTAGGCGACAATTGATTCGAGCAATTTGACAAAGATCCTGTAGTTTTTCTTCTTCTGGTCGTCGTCACCGACCGGCACCTTCTGCATGGCGGTGGTAACGAGGGTGTAGAAGTCGTCCGGGATAAGATCACGGCCCTTTGCATAGGCGAGGGCGGGACGGAGCATGTGGAAGTCGGCCTCGATATCAACCCAGGGTTTGTCGGTGAGTTCAGACTCGATCTTCTTGACAGCGTCGAAGACGCGTCTGAGTTGAGTGGTTTTGAGCTCCCTGAAGCTCTTTGCCGCCTGTTCGGCGATGCCGTCCTCTTTTGCGATCTCTTCGATGCCGATATCGCCCAGGGATTTGACCGCCCGGACTTTTCGGATATATTCCTTCTCTCCACCAGATCCGCCGTCCCGGTCATAGGACCGGCCGCCTGGTCTGTAGTCTCCACCTGAGCCACTCCCATAACTGGGGCGGCCGCCTGTTGATGCCTGGTTGTTCTGTCTGTATGCCATGTTCACATGCTCCGTGTTCGCAGGATCGTCCAGGTCAGGGGGAGGTGCGCCCATCCGAAGATCGGGACGATCAACCGCTCGATATCATCTCGTGTTTTCGACGTTCCGTTCGCTCTGACGTTACGCGCCAGTTGGTACTTCAGGTACGGGAGGTAGCGTTTCCGGCGCGTTCGCTCGTTGCACTGCCGGTCCGGGGCCTGGTCGCCGAGATCGGCGAAGGTGTCGTCCCAGAGGGCGTTGATGGTGTGGATGAACGACCTGGTGATGACGCTCTCGTTCAGGGACGCCTCAAGCCCCATCCCGGATCTCATCAGGGTCGAATACCCTTTCTCGTAGCCGTTGTCCTGCCAGGGAAGCGATTCCCCGAAGATCACGATCCTGTTGCGCCCGTCCTTTTTCGCCCGTTCCAGGCATTTCTCGGCGGCTTCGACCGCCACGGCAACGGGAAGTTGCGGTGGAACGACGGCGATGCCGGCGGAGATGGTGATCGCCGGGTTGGCGCAGACGTAGGCGGCGAACTCCTCCTGCACACGCTGTGCAAACCTGAGGATATGGTCCCAGGGGCCGAGGACGAGCAGGTCGTCACCGCCCGAGAAGATCACGTAGAGGCTCGGAACGAAGCGTTTCATGCAGTCCGGACAGGGCTGTGCCGCGGGGTCGGTCCACTCGTAGAAGACTGCCGGGCGTGTGGGGTCGTCCTCGTCAGGCACGGTGATCTCGCGGGCGTGCTCCCGGCACGCGGGGCAGAGCATCCGGTAGACCCCGAACTCGCGGCAGAGGGTGTTGAGGTAGCCGGCGAAGAAGTATTCGAGGCGGGTGCTGAGGGTGTAGACCCGCGAGATGCTCCGGTCGTCTCTGGGGAGGCCGGAGGCCATGATCCGGCCGAGACGGTCCACGTCGGCCTTGAAGATCCCGATCTTCTGGTCGCCGCCGGCCAGGTGGGCGAGGTCGCCGACGGTCAGGATGCCGGCGCGGCTGAGGGGGACGGTGTTGCCGAGGTACATGAACCCGGATTCCCCGGCCCCGTCGACCAGGAAGTCGGTGGCGGGGTTGATGGCGATGACGGCCCGGTCGGGTGCGGGGTCAGGGGAGTCGCTGAGGTCGTAGGCGGCGGCAAGGCCGAAGTCCTCAAACGAGAACCTGAGACCCGGCCCCCTGAGGAGGTAGCGGGCGCGGGCGATGGCCGTCCCGAGGTCTTCGTGCGTCCTGCACTCGGGGCAGGCACCGCCGGGTGTGAGGGGGAGGCCGCAGACCGGGCAGAGGTCGGCGATCTCGTAGACCTTTCCGTGCGCCCGGAAGACGGGGTCGCAGTCGATGAACTTCTGCACTTTTTTCCTGCCGATGATGGCGTTGAGCCGGTCGGTGAGGGAGGAGAAGTCTTTCATCTCCTCCTCCGAGCAGGGGAGGTGTCCGACGGCGAGCGAGAGGGTGCCGCCGTACTTCTGGAGCAGGGCGGCGTTCACGGTCCGGCCGATGCGGTCCACCGCCTCCCGCGTCTCCCGGGTGTTGGGGAGGAGGAGGAGGAAGTTGCCGCCGGTGTTCCAGAGGATGCCGGCCTCGGTGCCGCCGGCGGCCCTGACCATCGCCCTGGCCGCGGCGTCGGTGAGGAGGCCGAGCCAGAAGGAGCGGCCCCTGAGGCGTTTTGCCATGCCTTTCCGTGCGTCCTGCGGGGTGGCGACGCCGAAGATGAAGGACTGGATGCCGGAGAGGTCGCCCTGGACGAGGAGGAAGGGGTTGTCCTTCTCCCCGAGCGTGAGGCAGACGGCCAGGGCGGCGGTGGTCCGGGCGTGGTCGTAGAGGGGGACGTCGGGGACGTTCACGTAGGTCGCCGAGGGGATGAGGGAGGTGTACTTTCTGAGGAGGGCGAGCGCTGTCCCGAAGGCCGGGGGGCGACCGGCCGCCCTGTACTCCCGGGCGAAATCGTTCCAGAGGCTTTTGTAGGCGGGCTCGTTTTTCCAGAGGTAGGGTTCTCCGCCGGTGGTCGGGAACGTTCCTTCCCGTTCGAGGGAGAGCGGCCGTAAGAGGTGGCTCCACCGGGAGCGGGAGGGAGGGACGGGGACGCCGTCGAGGTGGACGGAGGGGAAGACGCTGAGGAGGAGGTCCTTCTCGGGGTCGCCTTTTCCCTCGCGGGGTTTCCGGTCCACGGCCGAGGAGAGGTGGTCCGCCCTCTGGATGATCCGGGCGGCGGTGGGGTTGTCCGCCGCCGTGGGGTGGTGGTGGTAAAGGACCAGGTCTTCCACGACCGGGTCGTCCACGAAGGCCCTGACGAAGTCGGCGCTCCACTTGGCGTGGGCGCCGTTTTCGCCGTAGTCATCCCTGGAAAGCCCGCCGTATCGGCTGTCGTGCTGCACGCCGGCACGCTGGGAGAATTTCCCGATGTCGTGCAGGAGGGCGGCGAGAGCGATCTGGTCAACGCTGGGCTGTGTGGTCATGATGGTCTCGTTTTGTGTGTGGTCATGCTTGCGTTCCGGTTTTTGAGGTAACGGGAGAGGGAGCGGGCGGGAGATGCCGGTGGCCGGGCGTGATGAACACTGAAAAGGATATGCCGGGTATTTCTGGCGTGGGGGGGGGGAGAATGTGCCCTGGTGGGGTGCGGCCTAACGGACCCTTCACTGTTGCCTTAAAGGTTGTTCCGATTGTACTGACGGCACAATCAGAGCAATGGTCTTTTTACTTCAATGAATATTAAATTTTTTGATTTATGCCCGCACATTTATCAAACGGGTTGTTATGGTACCGTATGCCGGATGAGCCGGGGGTACGCGGCCGTCTCCGAGGTGAGGCCCCTATTTAAACGCGGGTGAGTATATAAGGGGAGGGGCCGCGACCCCCTCACTCACGTTAAATAGGGAGGATCAAAGGAGGGTTTTCGAAAGGTTTTTTGCGGATCAGGGAAAATTTGCAACGGTTGCAGAAGGGTTCCACGAAAAAAAGGATTGCAACAAGTGCTTTGCTCGCACTTTCTTGACCCTATAGTGTCGTTGCAGAAGGGTTCCACGAAAAAAAGGATTGCAACTCCTCTACATTGAATGTTTTGCGCTTTGAAGCCATTTTGTTGCAGAAGGGTTCCACGAAAAAAAGGATTGCAACACTAATCGAACTTCGGGCCACCCCAGAGAGCAGAACATTGTTGCAGAAGGGTTCCACGAAAAAAAGGATTGCAACGGGAACCGAAGTTCAACCTGTCCAAGCGACTCATTGGGGTTGCAGAAGGGTTCCACGAAAAAAAGGATTGCAACATTTTGATAATGGCGATTCATAGAGTTGCCGGGATTCAATGGTTGCAGAAGGGTTCCACGAAAAAAAGGATTGCAACTTCTCTAAAGCGATACAGTTCTCACAGGTTGATTTAAGTTGCAGAAGGGTTCCACGAAAAAAAGGATTGCAACGGTTCGTCGTCGGTGAAGGTGCCGGAGGTCTGTTTGAGGTTGCAGAAGGGTTCCACGAAAAAAAGGATTGCAACAAACCCGATAATTGAAGCGATGGAGAAACGGTCTGAGTGAGGCGGCCTCCCCGGAATGCCTCTCCATACCATTCCGGATTTC
>ENA-ORXD01002812-ORXD01002812.1-sediment-metagenome-genome-assembly--contig:-NODE-2812-length-10905-cov-3.263391_pt1 | contig 10905 bp, 8 predicted proteins | sample MGYA00237862_ERZ511471 | MGnify/ENA metagenome assembly ERZ511471 | reverse complement strand
GGGCGTGGCGCAGTCTGGTAGCGTATCTGAATGGGGTTCAGAGGGTCGGAGGTTCAAATCCTCTCGCCCCGACCATGAAAAAAAGGCTCCCTCAGCCCGAAAGGGACGGAGAGGGTTGAGAAAACGGATGTCCTGACATCTCGTTTTCATCTCAAGCAAGCGGGCGGTCAGTCGACAGGAACGATTGACCGCCTTCTTTATTAAGAGGTGTTGACAATCGGAAAGGCAGCGAATATATAAGAGAACCGTTTTTCAGGGATGCGAGAGTGGCGGAACTGGAAGACGCACTGGACTTAGGATCCAGCCCGCACTGCGGATAGGGGTTCGACTCCCCTCTCTCGCACCATTTCAACCTTCAAAAAAAGGAGTTCGAGCGTGACAAGCGGAACAGGTGCAGCCATCAAGATCGAAGAGATCAGCCCCGTCAAGAAGAAAATTTCCTTCGAGATTCCCTGGGAAGAGGTGAAGAAGGAACTCGACGCCGCTTACCGGACGGTGGGCAAGAAAGCCAGGGTCAAGGGATTCAGGCCCGGCAAGACACCACGGCACATCCTGGAGACGTATTACAGGGAGGACGCTGAAGGGGAGGCCGTTTCGAGCCTCGTCCAGAGATCCTTCGAGGAGGCCATGCAGGCGAACAGCATCCTGCCCGTTGCCAGGCCCCAGATCGAGCAGAGCGGGATCCAGCCGGAAAACAGCTTCACCTACAGCGCGACGGTGGAGGTGGAGCCCGTCATCGACCCCCAGGGATATACCGGACTCGAGCTTCAGAAGGAAGACGCGGCGGTGACCGACAAAGACGTGGATGCCAGGCTTGAGGAACTCCGCAATATGTACAGCAGCCTCAAAGACGTGGAAGGGGAGCGTCCCGTTGAAATCGGGGATTTCCTCCTCATCGACTTCGAAGGCAAACTCGGGGGGGAACCCCGCAAAGAACTCACCGAAACCGGTTTCCGTATCGAGGTGGGTTCGAAGCGGCTCGTGCCAGGCTTCGAGGAGGCTCTCGTCGGTCTCAGAAAAGGAGGGTCGAAGGAGTTCACGGTCAAGTTTCCCGAGGATTACCACGTCAAGGAATTTGCCGCAAACGACATCACGTTCAACGTGACGGTTCAGGATGTCAAGGTGAAGGTCCTTCCCGAGTTGGACGAGAATTTCGTCAAGAATTTCAATCAATACGATAATCTTGAGGCTCTCAAGACGGATCTGCGGAAATCCCTCGAGGAGGAAAAGGGCTCCGCGGTGAAGGCAAAGCTGCAGAAGTCCATCCATGACAAACTCCTTGAAAAGAACCCCTTCGAGGTACCCGAGGCCTACGTGGAGCGCCAGATCTTCAATATGATGGTCGAATATCAACGCCGTATGGTCATGAACGGCATGGATGCCGACCGTGCTGCCAATGTGGCAGCAAACTTGCACGACCAGTTCCGGGACGAAGCCGCCCGAATGGTCAGGGCGGGGATTCTCCTCCAGAAGATTGCCGAGAAGGAATCCCTCGCTGTCAACGATCAGGAAATCGACGACCGGATTCGCGAGACGGCCTCCCGTTACGGGCGGGATTTCGAGACCATGAAGCTCTCCTACGAGAAGGATAACCTGATAGATCGCCTGAAAGATCAACTACTTGAGGAAAAAACTCTTGCTTTTATCGAGTCCAGGGCTAATATTAAATGAAATGCCGAGATTACAAGGATAGAACATGCCGCTGATCCCGATAGTCATTGAACAGGATGGAAGAGGCGAAAGGGCCTTCGACATCTACTCCCGCCTCCTGAAGGACCGGATTGTCTTTCTGGGGGTTGCCATCGACGATGACGTGGCGAATCTCGTGATCGCCCAGTTGCTGTACCTCGAATCGGAGGACCCCGACAAGGAAATCCATTTCTACATCAACTCCCCCGGTGGACTCGTGAGTGCGGGGCTTGCCATTTACGACACCATGCAGTACATCAAGTCACCGGTGTTGACGTACTGTATGGGACAGGCTGCCAGCATGGCGGCCATCCTCCTGGCTGCGGGGCAGAAGGGAAAGCGATATGCGCTTCCTCACGCCCGGATCCTGATCCACCAGCCGATGGGAGGGTTCTCGGGCCAGGCGACGGACGTGGAAATCCAGGCCAGGGAAATCCTCCGACTTAAACACGAGCTCAATGAGATCCTGACCAAGCACACGAATCAGCCGATCGAGAGGATCGAGCGGGACACCGACCGAGATTACTACATGTCCGGTGAGCAGGCGACCGAATACGGGATCATCGACTCGGTGATCCAGAAGCGGCCCACGGCCGTCAAGAAATAAAGAGGTACCCATGCCAAGAAGACAAAGAGAAAACGAGGGCGGTGAAGGCATCCTTTTCTGCTCCTTCTGCGGGAAGACCCAGAACGAAGTCAAGAAGCTCGTGGCCGGCCCTTCAGCGTATATTTGCGACGAGTGCATCGAGCTGTGCCGGTGCATCATCCAGGAAGAGGCCGAGGTCCAGAGCATCGATGAGAGCCGCAAGAAGATTCCCGAGCCCAAGGACATCAAGAAGTTCCTGGACACCTACGTCATCGGGCAGGACCGGCCGAAAAAAATCCTCTCCGTAGCGGTCTACAACCACTACAAACGGCTCTTTTCCGAGGCAGACCTGGGTGGCGTCGAGCTCCAGAAGAGCAACATCCTGCTCGTCGGGCCCACCGGTTCCGGAAAGACGCTCCTGGCGCGAACCCTGGCCAAGATGCTCAACGTTCCCTTTGCCATCGCAGATGCCACGTCTCTCACCGAGGCGGGCTACGTGGGCGAGGACGTGGAGAACATCATCCTGAGCCTGCTGCAGAATGCCGACTACGACGTGGAGCGGGCCTCGAAGGGGATCGTGTACATCGACGAGATCGACAAGATTTCCCGCAAGTCCGGCAGCCCCTCCATCACGCGGGACGTCTCCGGGGAGGGCGTACAGCAGGCGCTGCTCAAGATCATCGAGGGGACGCTGGCGAACATCCCGCCCAAGGGCGGCCGGAAACACCCCCAGCAGGAATTCATCCAGGTCGACACGACAAACATCCTCTTCATCTGCGGCGGCGCATTCGTCGGTCTCGAGGACATCATCCAGAAACGCATCGGCGCCAGTTCCGTTGGCTTCGGAGCGGACATCAAGGGAAAGAAAGAGCGAAAGCTCGGGGAGATCCTGGCCGAGGTGCAGCCCGAAGACCTGCTCAAATACGGACTTATCCCTGAGTTCATCGGCCGGCTTCCCGTAATCGCAACCCTCGAGGAACTCGACGAGAACGACCTCGTGAGGGTCCTCGTGGAGCCGAAGGACTCCATCAGCAAGCAGTATCAGAAGATCCTCGAGCTGGAGAACGTGAAGCTCAAGTTTACCGACGGCGCCCTCCGGGCCGTCTCGAGGCTTGCCGTGAACCGAAAGGCAGGCGCCCGGGGGCTTCGGGCAATCCTCGAGAACACCATGCTCGACATCATGTACGATATTCCGTCACGCAGCGACGTGAAGGAAGTCGTCATCAATGAAGACGTCGTCAAGAAGGGCGAAAAGCCCATCCTGCTCTTCGAGTCCAAGACGGAGACGGCGTAAAGGAGACATCGTTTCAGAATGGCCATGTTTGATTTTACAAAAAAAGAAGACTCGAGGATCATCGTCCCCCTGTTGCCGTTGCGGGACGTGGTGGTCTTCCCCTATATGATCGTGCCCCTGTTCGTGGGCAGGGAGAAATCCATCAACGCGCTGGAGTCGGCCATGAAGCAGGAAAACGAGATTTTCCTCGTGGCCCAGAAAAGCGCCCAGAAGGACGAGCCCGCCGAAGAGGACATCTACAAGATCGGGACTCTCGGGGTCATCATCCAGTTGCTGAGACTGCCCGACGGGACCGTGAAGGCCCTCGTGGAGGGAAAGAAACGTGCCACGGTCCGTGAGTACATCCCCAACCCGGATCACTTCGTCGTCGAAATCGATGAAGTGCCCGAAACCGGTCCGGAAAGCGCAGGCTCCGTTCAGGCTGTCGGCCGCGTTCTCGTGGAGGCATTCAGGAACTACGCGAAACTTTCCCGGAAGATCCAACCGGAGCTCGTGGACACCATAGCCGCCATCGACAACGCGGCAAAGCTCTCCGACGTGATCGCGTCGCACCTGGGCGTGAAACTGGAGAAGAAGCAGGCCCTGCTGGAGATCACCGACGGCGGGGAGCGACTGGAAAAGCTCTACTCCATGATCGTCGGCGAGATCGAGATCCTCGAGCTGGAGGAAAAGATCAAGCGCCGGGTCAAGAAGCAGATGGAGAAGACCCAGAAGGACTACTACCTCAACGAGCAGATGCGCGCCATCCAGAAGGAGATGGGCGAAAAGGACGACTTTTCGAGCGAAATCGAAGAGCTCGAGAAACGCCTGAAAGGCAAGAAGCTCTCCGAAGAGGCCCAGAAGAAGGTCAAGCACGAGATCAAGAAGCTCAAGATGATGTCGCCCATGTCGGCGGAGGCCACCGTCGTGCGCAACTACATCGACTGGCTGCTCGACATGCCTTGGAGCGAGAAGACGGAAAACAAACACACCATGAAGGAGTCCGAGGCCATCCTCGAAGAGGATCACTACGGGCTCAAGAAGGTGAAAGAGCGGATTCTCGAGTACCTGGCCGTGCAGACCCTCGTGAAGAAAAACAAGGGTTCCATCCTCTGCCTGGTGGGGCCTCCCGGTGTCGGCAAGACCTCCGTCGCCAAGTCGATCGCCAGGGCCACCAACCGCAAGTTCGTCCGCCTTTCCCTCGGCGGGCTTCGCGACGAGGCGGAGATCCGGGGACATCGCCGGACCTACATCGGCGCGCTGCCCGGAAAGATCATCCAGCTCATCAAGAAGGCAGGGTCCAACAATCCCGTGCTGTGCCTCGACGAAATCGACAAGCTCAGCTCCGACTTCCGGGGAGATCCCAGCTCGGCGCTCCTCGAGGTTCTCGACCCGGAGCAGAACGGCGCGTTCAACGACAATTACCTGGAGGTGGACTACGATCTTTCCGACGTGATGTTCATCACGACGGCAAACGTTCTGCAGACGATCCCCGGGCCACTGCAGGACCGCATGGAGGTGATCCGGATTGCCGGGTATACGGAACCCGAGAAGCTCAACATCGCAAAACGGTTCCTCGTGAAGAAGGATATCGAGGCCAACGGGCTCACGGAAAAGAACATCCTGTTCACCGACGGGGCGATCCTGGAGATCATCCGCAAGTACACGCGCGAGGCGGGCGTCCGTAACCTCGAGCGCGAAATCGCCTCCATCTGCCGGAAAGTGGCCCGCGAGATCGTGACCGACGGGCAGAAAAAGCAGATCCGAATCAACGTGAAGTCCATCGAGAAATACCTCGGCATCGCAAAGTTCCGCTTTGGCGAATCCGAGGGAAAGGATTCCGTGGGGCTCACCCAGGGGTTGGCGTGGACCGAGGTGGGAGGCGAGTTGCTGACCATCGAGGCAACGATCCTGCCCGGCACTGGAAAGACGATCCTGACAGGCAAGCTGGGCGACGTGATGCAGGAGTCCGCCCAGGCGGCGCTGACCATCGTCCGCTCGAAAGCCGACGCCCTGGGGATCGACAAGAACTTCTACAAGGAAACGGACATCCATATTCACGTCCCCGAGGGGGCCATCCCGAAAGACGGGCCGTCGGCGGGAATCGCCATGGTGACGTCCATCGCCTCGGCCTTCACGAAACGGCCGGTCCGCGGGGATCTGGCCATGACCGGCGAGATCACGCTTCGGGGCAGGGTACTCCCCATCGGCGGGCTCAAGGAGAAGCTCCTGGCGGCCCACCGTGGCGGGATCAAGACAGTCATCCTTCCCAGGGAGAACGAAAAGGATCTGGTGGATATCCCGTCGAACGTCATCAAGGATCTGGAGCTCAAACTCGTGGAGCAGATCGACGAGGTTCTCGAGGCGGCTTTTTCTCCGAGGACGGGACAGGATGCTCCCCTGAAGGTGAAAGAGGAGATCCTCCCGATCGAAAAACCGGTGGAAGAGGAGCGCCGCATCCACGCCTGAAAGGGCTCAAAGGGCACATGATCACCACGAAAACGTGAACTTCGCCCTTGACAACGAAATGGTGTTATCGTACATTAGCGACCCGACTAAACGGGCGGATAGCTCAGTCGGGAGAGCGCCACGCTTACACCGTGGATGTCACAGGTTCAAGTCCTGTTCCGCCTACCATAAAGGTCACAATGCGGGGTCGTAGTTAAGTTTGGTTATAACGCCGGCCTGTCACGTCGGAGGGCGTGGGTTCAAATCCCATCGGCCCCGCCAGTAAACGAAGGGGGCTGACCGGAAACGGTCAGCCCCTCTTTTTTTACATGACTTGCAGGATCGCCCATCCTGTCGTGCCGGAAGCTCTAAGGATTTCACGGAGGGAATATGAAAGGACTGATCAATACGGCAACGACAGGGACACGTTTCCTGGTATGGGCGTTTCTCGGGGTCATCCTGATCGTCATGGTCCTCGCCGGTTGCACGAAGACCCAGCAGGTGCTCGTCCGGGAGCCTGCGGTAACGACCCCTGTCCTCGAAGGCCGGTGGGATCTCGCAAGTTACGGCCCTGTCGGATCCGAAGCATCAGTTATGGCCGAACCGCAGGCTTTCATCGTCTTTTCAAGCGACGGGAAGATCAGCGGCTCCGGCGGCTGCAACCGGTATTTCGGGGGATGGGGGTTGCTGGAAGGCGCAAAGGATGCCATCCGCATCTGGCGAACCGGTTCGACGAAGATGGCCTGCCAGGGACCCGTCATGAACCAGGAATACCGTTTTCTCGAAGAGATCAGCCGAGTTTCCCGGTATGCGATAGAAGGGAAAGAGCTTCGGCTCTATTACAATGAGGGGCAGGGGGTCCTGCGGTTTTCCAGAGGGGTCAACCCGTAAGAAGAGGTTGGGAAGGTGAGAGGGTTAGAAGGTTGAATTGTCCGGAGGCCGTCGCTTGTGCAATGCTTCTCCAACCTTCTTACCTTCTGTTGCCCGGCAATCGCTTCCATCTGACGAGCCGATTTGTTTCACATAGATGACCTTGTCGTCGCCCGGAGAGTAGAATTCCCTGAGTGTGGCCTCGGCCCGGTATCCGCAACGCTCATAGAAGCGCCTTGTGCCGTGGTAGATCTCTTTCGATGAGGTTTCGATGTAGATTTTCCGGCCGCCCAGCTCTCCGATGGCCGCCTCGGAGCGTTCAAGGAGAGTCTTCCCGATTCCTGCCCCCTGAGCTTCCTTCCTGACGGCAATCCAGTATAGATCGTAGCTGTGCAGGGTCAGGGGAACGGGTCCGTAGCAGCTGTATCCCAGCACCCCGCCATCCCTCTCGGCAAAGATGAAGTGGTACCCGCTGGCAAGCCCCACACGGAGGCGCTCCTCCAGGAGTTCCACGGCAATTCCGATTTCATCGGGCCGAAAGAGCCCCGTCGAAGAAACGATGTCCCGAACGACCTCACCGTCTTCACGCCGGACGTGGGTCCGAAGAGTCATGGGCGTGCGGGATGCCGGCCTGTTTCGTCTTTTTGCCATGGCGGTTCAATCCGTCCTGAAAGCGTCTTCCACGATCCTGCCGATCACCTCCTCGTACCGCAGGCCCGACTGCAAGGTTGCGGCCGTGAATCCGCTGTCCGGCGAAAGGCAGGGGTTGGAGTTGATTTCCAGAATCCAGGGAGTGCCGTCGCGATCCACCCGGTAATCGACCCGGGCGTACCCCCTCAGCCCGAAGAGATTCCAGCAGCGCAGGGTCATTCTCTTCAAGGAATGAAGGAGCAACCGGTCTTCCGGCCCGAAGTCGAACCGACGAGGCGTGTGATGGTACTCGTAGGCCTTTTCGTCCCACTTCGCCCTGTACCCGACGATACGGATACGCCCATCCCCGTACCCGATGAACTCGATCTCCGCCGGCGGGAGGACTTCCGGTCCCTCCCTGCCGGCAAGAATGGACAGGTTGAACTCGCGCCCGTCAATATAGCGCTCCGCGAAGGCATCTGCGCCAAGCTCCCCGAGACGGCGGTGGATTTCATCACGGAGCTCCCCCATCTTACGCGGAGAAACGATCGAACCCTCTTCGAGGCCGACGGAGGCATGCTCCCATACCGACTTGATTATGAAGGGAGATCCTGCAGGAAAAGAGCCTCTCCAGGAGGATTCCGTCAGGCTGACCCAGCCCGGTGTGCGGAGACGACGGGCGTGGAGGAGTTTCTTTGCGGCAAGCTTGTTGGAGCTCAGGAAGGTGGCCTCCGTCCCGGCACCGGTGTACGGTTTCTTGATGAAATCCAGCAGCGCCGGAGCCAGGTGAATGAGACGTCCCTGTCCGCCCACGGTCTCGACGAGGTTGAACACCAGATCGCACGCCGTCTCACGAAGCTGCTGCGCAGCGGTGTTGAGATCGAGGCTCAAGGGCATGGCCAGCGCTTCATGGCCGAGTTCCTTCAACGCTCCCGAAACGGCTTCGACCTGTGTCAGGACGTCCTGCTCATCGGCTGAGGCGCAGGAACCGACATCACTATGGAGAATGGTAACCCTCATCGAATCCTCAACGTCCGGATCGGATCCTTTCCTCGGCCGACGACATGATCATGCCGAGAAGATCCCGGTAGGAAACGCCTGCGAGGGCAGACAGGATGGGCAGGTCGGAATGGGTCGGATGAAGGCCTGCCAGGGGATTGACCTCCAGGAAATGCGGGACCCCGGAGGCATCGGCCCGGATATCGAGCCGTCCCCCGTCCCTGCACTCGAGCCCGCGCCACGCAGCCAGGGCAACCGCCGACACCCGTTCTGCCTCCTGCCCCGTTACGAGCGCGTAATCCACGAACTTTTCGCAGTATTCCTTGTTCACGAGGGAGTAGATGCCTTTTTCGGCGTTCTCCCGCAGGAGAACTTCCATGACAGCGATCACTCGCGCCTTGCGGCCCGTCCCGACGATTCCCACGGTGAATTCCCTGCCGGGCAGGTAGGTCTCGATGAGAACCGGCTGGGAGAAGGTCTCGAGGAGGGACCGGCACCGGGATTCGAGCTCGCCCCTATCGCGGACGATCGACTTTGCGTCGATTCCCTTTCCTGTGCCTTCCGATATGGGCTTTACAAACAGCGGGAAGGGGAGTCGGACATCGGCAAGGTCTTCGGGCTCTTCCACGACGGCGAAATCTGGCGTGGGGATGCCCAGGTCGCGGATGACGCGTTTGGCCATGGCCTTGTGAAGGGTCAGGGAGAGAACCAGCGGATCAGAGAAGACGTAGGGGATGTCGTAGACCTCGAGCAGACAGGGGACTTGCGATTCCCGACCGAATCCTTTCAGGCCTTCGGCGATATTAAAGACGAGATCCCAGCGGTCGCCGGCGATGAGGCGTTTTGCCAGGGCCCGGACGTGTCCGATCCGGTCGGTCCGGTAACCCAGGAAACCCAGCGTCTCCTCGATGGCGTCGATCGTGGCAGGCTGGTCGAACTCGGCGGTCTGTTCCTCCGAATATCCTTCCTCGAGATAGTCCGTCCGGAGGTCATAGGTCATCCCGACCCTTGTCATCGTCTTCACCGCTTCCTTTTGAACTCAAAGAACCCCGCCGTTTTGGCGGCGGGGTTCTCGGTTGTGTCGTGCACGTTTCCTCGCGGAATCAGACCCTGCCTTCGTATTCGGCGGTCACGGCCGGGTCGGGATACTGGAAGGTACGCCCCTGGTAATTCCTGAGCAGGATATGGTGATCATCATGGCCGACGACATACCCGGGCAGAAGCGGGATCTTGCCGCCGCCGCCCGGGGCATCGATGACGTACTGGGGCACGGCATAGCCGCTGATGTGGCCCCTCAGACCCTCGATCATGGCCAGGCCCCGGGCCACACTGGTGCGAAAGTGCGCAGAGCCCAGAATGGGGTCGCATTGGTACAGGTAATAGGGCCGCACACGGATCTTCAGGAGGCCGCAGAACAACTCCTTGAGAATGGCCACATCGTCGTTGACCCCCTTGAGCAACACGGTCTGGCTGCCAAGGGGAATGCCCGCATCCGCTAGAAGGCCACAGGCGGCGCTGGTTTCGGGCGTCAGTTCCTCCGGGTGGGTGAAATGGATGCTCATCCAGACCGGCTTGTATTTTTTCAGCAGCCTCAAAAGCTTATAGGTAATGCGCTGCGGAAGGACGGCCGGCACCTTGGTGCCGAGGCGGATGATCTCCACGTGGGCGATGCCCCGGATGCGGGCCAGGAGGTACTCCAGGTGGCCGTCCGGCAAGGTCAGGGGGTCGCCGCCCGAGATGAGCACGTCGCGAATTTCAGGATGGTCCGCGATGTAGCCGATGGCCTGATCCCAATGGCGCATGTCGACCCGGAAGCGGCTGCGCCGCCCCACGATACGGGAACGCGTGCAGTAGCGGCAATAGGTGGAGCAGAAACCGGTGCTCAGAAACAGGACCCGGTCCGGGTAACGGTGAACCAGTCCGTGCACAGGACTCTGCGTGTCTTCGTCCAGGGGGTCGAGGGCCTCCCCGGGGCTGGTCGCGAATTCGGCCGTCGTCGGGACGACCGCGCGCCGCAGGCCGTGGTCCGGATCGGACGGGTCCAGCAGGCTGGCGTAATAAGGCGTCACGCGCAACGGCAGGCCGTTGGCGTGGAGGGCGGTGACGCCACGTTCGTTATCGGCCAGCGCCATGAAGCGTTCGAGCTGGGCCAGGCTGCAGATACTGTGGCGTAGCTGCCACTGCCAGTTGGACCATTCCGCCTCGCTGGCGTGGTCGAAGAAGCGTTTCAGAAACTGACGTGAACGGGGGCTGACAGGGATGGGTGCCGCGTGCAGGCTGCGGGGCAGCATGCGCACCGCGACGGCCGGGGACTGGACATGGGCGGCAAGGGAGGGAGGCTCATCGGCCTTGTCACTCCCCGGAGGTTCGGGTTCCTCCGGTACAACCGGTAAGGCGGCGCAAGTAGCTT
>ENA-ORXD01002811-ORXD01002811.1-sediment-metagenome-genome-assembly--contig:-NODE-2811-length-10912-cov-3.561421_pt1 | contig 10912 bp, 9 predicted proteins | sample MGYA00237862_ERZ511471 | MGnify/ENA metagenome assembly ERZ511471 | reverse complement strand
TTGGAACGTTCCTTTCAACCCGCAATGCGTAGCATATTGTAAAGTTGCAAATGCTCGGCTTGTAGGGTATGCCGTGTAAAACGTATGACTTGTCGGTTAAAGTCCGACCGTGGGAGTTCGGTAGTTCGCCCATGTAGCTTGAGGGAGGTGTGGGGGGTAACCTGAAGCACTAAGTTCCCTGACAAAGGCTCCTTCGGGGAGTCGAGCAAACCTGCGGGTTGCAGCGCGAGCGAACCCAGATGTAGCCTCGAAATGCACAATGGAGCTGTTGACCCTCTCCTACAAAGGGGAAGACCGTTGCATCTATCCTAACGATAACTGCCATAACCGATAGATGGGCTTCCGGGGTAACAGGGGTGACACGCAGGGGCAGCCATACGACAATGAACGCGGGAGACCCTTGTCGATGCTCTTCAGGAGAGCAACCGGTAAATATAAGGAAACGAAATTTTACCGGGTCGGCAAGGGAGTCGGATTTGCCCATAGTACCGTTTGGATCTCAAGGACAGCATAACCTTGGGAGAGGGAAGGGGCAGTACTTTTATCACGTTTCAGAGGAAGCAAAGGAGAGGAGATTGCAGTAATGCTGAAAACTCCAGAAAACATCCGGGAACTTCAGAGGAAACTATACCGGAAGGCCAAACAGGAGAAGGAGTACCGATTCTACCTACTCTATGACAAGACATACCGGCTGGACATCCTGAGTCATGCCTATCGACTTGTCAAAGCGAACAAAGGAGCACCGGGAGTAGACGGTGAAACCTTTGATAGCATAGAGAAGAAAGAAGGAGGAGTCGAGAAATATCTTGAAGCAATTGCCGGGTTACTCAAGCGGAAAGAATACAAGCCTCAGGCTGTACGTCGGGTGTATATACCGAAGGCAAATGGAGGCAAGAGGCCGCTGGGGATACCGGTGATTAAGGACAGGATCGTGCAGATGGCAGTGAAGATAGTTATCGAACCTATCTTTGAAGCAGACTTTCAGGACAACTCTTACGGATTCAGACCAAAACGGAATGCCCATCAGGCGGTGGAAGATGTCAAGAGACATCTGCTCGAAGGCGGAACAGAAGTAATCGATGCCGACATTTCCAAATACTTTGATACCATACCTCACGACAGACTGATGCAACTGGTAGCCAAGCGCATTGTCGATAAGCAGATACTGAGGCTTATCAAGATGTGGCTTACAGCACCCATTGTAGAAGAACGGGAGGATGGGAAGAAAGAATACAAAGGGAATGATAAGGGAACACCACAGGGAGGAGTCATCTCTCCTTTGCTGGCCAATATCTACCTGAACGTCCTAGACACACTATGGGTGGACAAGAGAGTACAGGAACGACTGGGAGCAAGACTTATAAGGTACGCAGACGATTGCGTCATCTTATGCAAGGGCGACGCCGAACGGATACTGAATGGGGTAAAGCGTGTTTTCGATAACCTTGGGCTCAAACTGAACGAGGACAAGACTCGTGTTGTGGATGCACGCCGGGAAAGCTTTAACTTTCTTGGTTTCGACATAGGCATGAGACAAGGACGGAAAGGCGGAAAAACATATCCCCACACTGAACCATCCCAAAAGGCACTGAAGCATATACGGTCGGAAATCAAAGAATTAACGGCCAAGCGATACAGTGCCACGCCGACGGAACTAGTGATTCGGAGAGTAAATGAGGTCGCCAGAGGATGGGTGGGATATTTTCGATTTGGCAATTGCACGAAAGCCATGTCGTCTTTGAGATATTATTTGGGGTACAGGATGCGAATCTATATGTGCCGGAAGCACCATTACCACAGTCTTGGGTATAAGGCCTATCCGGACAGGTACTACTTTGATTCATTAGGCCTGTATGAAGTTCCAACCAAAGCTCCTTGGGTACAGAAAGTGAAAGCTACCGGATGAAGATAATCGGAAAGCCGTATTCGGGAAAACCGAACGTACGGTTTGACGAGGGGGAGCTGGAGATAGAGCAAATTAGCTACTACGCCAGCTCTCTACTCTACTTTAGAATTTTTTTTGTATTTCATTTACCGAAAATCAGGTACGTGTAAGTCCCGCCGAAGGAAATGCCGGCTAGTGCCGCTGTATCAATGGCCAGTTCTTTCTTTTCTCCGGCAACAAATTCAAGCGGGCGTAATGGATTTGTTAGTCCTATCGTCGGGGGAAGAATATTTTTCTCCATGGAAAGCGCCAAGGCGCAGGCTCTGATGCCTCCGCTGGAAAAACTTTCTCCCGTGGCACCCTTGATCGACGTGATGGAAGGCCTTTTCTCTTCGTCGAATATTTCAGCATACGTTTCAGCTTCGACAGCGTCCAGAGTTATATCGCCATTGGCTGCCGCAAATATGGCCTGAATATTGTCGATGGAAGTGTCTGCGTTTTTCAGCGCTCGGTTGAATGTTGTCTTGATACCTTCCGGATTTTGCGGCCACTGATTCGGTTTGGTTGGCGATGAACCCATGCCCGCGCCTGTGATTTCGCAATAGGGCTTTCTTCCCCTGTCTGTCGCCGATTGAAAACTTTCCAAACAAATGATTCCGCAGCCTTCTCCCACTATCATTCCGTTTCGTTTTTTATCGAATGGACGGCAGGCTTCCTCGTTTTTGTTTTGAGGAGAAAGAGCTTTAAATTTTGTCAGCGACATGTAATAAAATTCAGACAAAATATCCGCGCCGCCGGCAAAAATAAAATCGGCGGTACCGCGTCGGATTTCAGCTGCCGCGTATGCAATCGCGTTTTCGGCGGAAACCGCGTAATGCGTTACGGTTGTATTCACGCCGCGAAATCCCAGTTCGATGGACGTATGACCGGCAGCGGCATTCATGACGGTATTGGGCACCAGAATCGGATTAACGGCAGCAGGTCCGCCCGAAAAAAGTGTTTGAAGAAATTGCGCCGTGATATCAGTTGCGCCGAAAGCAGTTCCCAGAACAATGCCGACGCGGTCGCGGTTTTCCGTTGTGATTTGAAATCCAGCGTCTTCCAGCGCAAGGCGCGCCGAGGCCGCCGCCATGAGGGATATTTTGTCCATCCGCCGCATGTTTTTCGCGGAAATAAAATCTCGCGGACGGAAATTTTTTACTTCCGCTCCCAGGTGCGAGGGAAGCGAGCTTGTGTCAAAGAACGTTATTTCGGCGATGCCGGTTTCACCGGCAAATAGTCTCCGGCCAAATTCCAGCTTGCCGATTCCCAGAGGCGTAACCATGCCGATACCGGTGACAACAACGCGCTGAGCGTTATCTGTTTGTCTGTCATTATTCACGGGCAACACCTCTTCCGGAATATCTGCCGAAAATTAATGTGGTATTATTTCCACCGAAGGCAAAGGAATTGGAGAGTACCGCACGCAAGTCGGCTTTTCTCGACCCGGAAGTAACGTAATCCAGATCGCATAAAGGATCCGCTTCCCGATGATTAACGGTTGGTGGAATAAAACCTTGGTTCAATGCCAAAACTGAAACAATGCCTTCCAGAGCGCCGGAAGCCCCCAGCGTGTGCGCGTGCATGGACTTGGTGGAACTTACCGGAATGGCGTATGCGCGCTTGCCGAAAACCTCCTTGATGGCTTTTGTTTCAGTAACGTCATTAACCGGCGTTGCTGTACCGTGCGCATTGACATAATCAATGTCTTCTAGGGAAAGGCCGCTGTCTTTGAGCGCCGCCTGCATCGAACGAATTGCCCCGGATGCCTTTTCATCGGGAGCGGTCATGTGGAAAGAATCGCAGGTAATGCCATAACCTAAAACTTCGCCGTATATTTTTGCTCCTCTTTCCAGAGCCGAATCGAGCGATTCCAGAACCATAATTGCGGCCGCCTCTCCCAGGGAAAGTCCGGCACGGTCTTTGTCAAAGGGTCGACAGGTTTCGGGATCGACGGATTTTAAAGCGTTGAATGCGGCAAAGGTAAGCCGGCTCATGGGCTCGACTCCGCCGGCAATCATCATGGAGGCATGACCGCTGATGATTAAATCCCGTGCATAACCCAAAGCTGTGCCACCACCAGAGCAAGCCGTCATGAAAGTTGATTTGGGTCCGGATAATTCAAAAGCCGAAGCAATGCGATCGGCAGAAGAAGCACAAAATAAAGAGGCGAGGGTGGAAAACTTCGCGTTTTTTCCGTTGTTTTCTAAATAATCCCTGTAAAATTCTTCGCTTTCCAAAAGACCGCCCGCACCGCCGCCGATGGCCACGCCGGTTTCATCTTTCAGTTTTTCCGGCAGCGGATAAAGACCGGCATCACGCAGGGCTTCAACAGTCGCGGCAAGCGCCAGTTTGTCCGCGCGAGACATTCTTTCAACAGAAAATTTCTGAGGAATATAATCGCGGGGGGTAAAATTTTTAATCTGGCCGCCGGTTTGAGAGCGAAAGCCGGTGGTGTCAAAAAGGTCAATCTTCTCTATGCCGCAGACACCAACTTGTAGTGCCTTCGTAAAATCCGGCACATTATTGGCAATGGCGTTCAATGTCCCAAGCCCGGTAATAACAATTCGTTTTTTCAAATCAAAACCTGATCGATATGGAAAGATAATAGTTTACAAAAATCAATAAAACTTAATTTGGCGATGATTAAAAGTCAAATAAATATTAGGACGCAAGAAACCCTCGTGAAAATGTTTTTAGGCAGCCCCCCCCTAGTCAATACTTGACATATTTAAAAATTAAGTTAATGATGCAAAAAATTCAAGTGTAAAAGGTCGGCTCAATGGAGGATCAATCTCTTCGCGCTTTGATGGTTGATGATTCGCCGGATGATGTGTTTCTTTTAACACGTCACCTTAAGAAGGGTGGATACATTCTTACATACGAACGGGTTGAAAACTCAAACTTGATGAAACATGCTCTGCAAAAAAAGCAATGGGACATCATCCTTTGCGATTACAACATGCCTCAATTCAATGTTCCTTCCGCTATGGCCTTATTAAAGGAATCAAACATAGATATTCCCCTCATCGTTGTATCGGGAGTTTCCAACGAGAATGTCATTAAAGAATGTATGCGCATGGGAGCCCGGGATTATGTTCTGAAGAATAATTTGTCGCGCCTCTGCCCAGTAATAAAAAGAGAATTAGAGGCTGCTGAAGTTAGAGATAAGTGCAAATGGTTGGAAAATGAACTCCAGCAAACCATTGAAAGTTTTCAAAAGGTATTTAGCACGACAATGCAATTTGTCGTTTCGGCCATTGAGGCAAGAGACCCATATAAAAGAGGTCATCAGCTTCGCACCGCGAATCTTGCCTATGCTATCGCCGCGGAAATGGGATTACATCAGGATATAATGGATGGAATACACATGGCGAGCTCGATTCATGATATTGGAAAATTGACAATCCCTTCGGAGTTGTTAGCAAAACCTTCCAAGCTGACCGATGTTGAATTTGCTATGGTTAAAGAACACTGTCAAAATGGCTATGAAATGATGAAAAACATAGAAACGTCCTGGCCCTTGGCGCAAGTCATTTACCAGCATCACGAACGCATGGATGGTTCCGGTTATCCCCTCAAGCTGAAAAATGATGAGATTATCATGGAAGCCCGTATTCTCGCCGTCTCTGACGTTGTGGAATCAATGGCTTCCTATCGTTCCTATCGTCCGTCATTGGGAATTGAGGCGGCTCTGGAAGAAATTAAGGTAAATAAAGGAATTTTTTACGACGATACGGTAGCTGATGCCTGCCTAAAACTTTTTTGTGAAAAAGGATATCAGCTTTTCTGAAATATCGACATTAATTCATTCTAAAGCTTTTATAAAATAAAAACATTTACAGATGAGCTTTGATCGGTCATTAAGCATAATAAGCTTTCATTAATGTTCCGGCTTTAAAGCAAATATAAACAATCAAAAAAACACTTGTTTTTTTAGAAACCTGTTGAGATAATTACAAACAAATATTTTATTTTTTAAATCATCAGGAGACTATGATGAAAAAAAGAAATCCTGAAGAAAAAAATGATGAACGGGTCTTTGTGAAAGACAGAATTATCGCTAAGCGACTTAAGGAAAGCGAACCGGATAAAACCGATGAGGTAATGAAGTCTGCAAGAAAAGCCGAGCGGCTCGATGAAGAAAATGAAATTGTCATCACTATTCTTTCTGAAATACAGAATCTTCCCAAGGAGAAAATCATCTATAACTATAGCGAAGATATTTCCATGACCGGTACCAGAATTCAGGGCAATGTTCTTCTGCCCATCGATACATTTTTGAAGATAGATTTAATATTAAAAAATTTGAAGCAAAAGATTACCGTTTTTGGAAAAGTAAAACGGAACAAAGTTATTGTTGAAGGGGAATCTTATGAGGCCGGTGTGGAATTTGTCGACACACCCACTGAATCCATTAAAAAACTTGAAGATTATATTTTATCGATAAATCAGTACAAAGATCTTAATCCGGTCGGAGTTCCTTATTGGATTTTTGCAAAATTCAACAAACCACGCAAATAGTAGCCGGGGATTGAACCGGTTTACTAATAATATTTTCATTTCCGTTTTCTGTCTCCCGTCATGAATCACTATTTTAATAAGTCCGTCGTGTTATATTTCATTCAACGGTTTTAATATTTCATTAAAATAAATTTTAAAAATACAAGTTTTTGTGCCCCAGCCCGCGAGAAGTGTCTTTTGAAATATCTCGTAAATTCAATAACTTAAAAATATTTCATGCCATGTCGAAAATATGGCACGATAATTTCAGTATATAAAAGCAAATAAATTAATCATCCCAAAGGAGGGAACAGATCATGAAAAAGACATTAAGAACAATAGTAGTAGCAATGGCGGTTATTCTTTGCACGGCAACTTTTGGTTTCGCAGAATATGCGGCAGCGGGAGCGGCTAACTTTCCGTATTTTCAGTTTGGCTGCCTGATTGTCGGCGGATTGATTTTGATGGCCATGAAAAGAAAATATGAAAAGATGTACGTGACGGAAATGGTCGGTGCCTTCGCTCTTTACACAATCTTGATGGCACTGTTCACCAATCCCGTGATTGAAACAGTTAAAAATATGGTCATGTAGTAAACAGGCGGAAAGATTTAAAGCTTGAAACAATAGGTCAAGTAACCGCTTTTGAGAAAAATTCATGATCTGTTTTTATAGCGGTCGCCCCCCCCCTTGAGGAAGTGCTCTCAAGGGGGGTTTTTAATTTTATTCGTTTATTGTCACTTGATATATGCAAAGTTAGGTAGTCGTTTTTTTATGAATTATCGAAAAAGTTTGTATCAAATAAATTTTTTGGTACAATCTCAAAAAAAATTTGGTAAATTTAGATTATTATGAATTTTCTTGCACTGGATTTCGAAACAGCAAATTATTACCGGGATAGCGCCTGTGCTCTCGGTCTGGTTCGCGTTGAAGACAACAGAATTGTTGATCAAGCATCTTTCCTCATAAAACCTCCTTACAAATACTTTGTATTTACCTATATCCATGGAATCACCTGGGAGGATGTTGAAGATAAACCGACTTTTGAACAACACTGGAAATCCATAAAACCTTTTTTCGAAGATATTGATTTTGCTGTAGCGCATAACGCCGTTTTTGACAGAAACGTCTTGTACGCCTGCTGCGAAAGACACGGAATTATAAAACCCCCTGTCGATTTTCAATGTACGATGAAACTTTCCCGCAAGGTTTTTGGACTCTATCCCACCAACCTGCCCACCGTTTGCAGAAACTTTAATATCGATTTAAGGCACCATGATGCTCTTTCAGATACCCTCGCCTGCGCGAAAATTATGATTGAAATATTAAAGAAAACAACAACATAATAAAAACATGAGCTGTTCCTCAAACTAACCTGAGCATTTCCTCATTTTTTTGTTGACATATAGAGCCAATCTTGTTATTAAGTATCAAAAGAAAATTTCTGTTTAGTTGGAGTTGGGCAAGGTAATTATCAAAGTTATTGTTTCTATCGATAAGAGAGAAAGGATAACTGTCGTCTCAGGAGCTTTACGTAAAATAAATCTCATTTTTATTGATTTTTGATTTGAGATGCCGAGCTATTTTCGAAAATTCGGTAGGGGATATTTTTTTTAAAATCAAGATAATAAAACGGGGCATTGCCAATGGATAATAAAATCAGAGTTGTCATTACCGGCGTCGGACTCACTGCCCCCAATGCTAATAATCTTAAAGATTTTCGTGAGGCTTTATTAACCCAGAAGTCCGGAATCACGGAAATGGAAGTCCGCTATGTGGGTAAGGTCGCCGCAGGTAATTGCAATTTTGATGAATATCTTTATCAAAAGAAGAAAATGCGTCGCCGTGGAACACGAGCGGGTTCGATTTCTATTTATTGCGCACATGAAGCATTAAAAGACAGCGGATTATCCCTGGAAGCTCTGGTAAAAAACAGGACCGGCATCTATCTGGGAATTACCGAGCACGGCAATGTCGAGACGGAAAACGAAATATATGAGCTCCATAAAAACAATCTCGATGCGAGTTTATGGTCGCATCATCATAATCCGAGAACGGTGGCCAACACACCTGCCGGCGAAGTCAGCCTGAATATGGGCATTACAGGACCCGCTTATACGATTGGGGCAGCATGTGCCGCGGGAAATATTGGAATTATTCACGGCATGCAAATGTTACAACTGGGTGAAGCTGACCTCGCTATAGCCGGAGGAGTATCAGAAAGTACAGGTACTTTTGGAATCTTTGCCGGATTTAAAAGCCAGGGTGCACTGGGTTCCCATGAAGATCCCACACTGGCCAGCCGACCGCTGGATATCAACCGTAATGGTATTGTCGTTTCCGAGGGAGGGGCTGTTTTTATATTGGAAAGACTGGAAGATGCCTTGAAACGAGGCGCAAAGATTTACGGTGAAATAGCAGGCTATCATGTTAATTCCGATGCCGTTGATTTTGTCCTTCCGGACACGCAAAGGCAGGTTGAATGTATGAATGCGGCAATGACCAAGGCAAAAATCACAGCTAATGATATTGATATCGTCAATCTGCACGCCACAGGAACCGTGTCCGGAGATGAAAATGAATGTGAAGCTGTCAGGGCTGTTTTTGGACAATCAGAAAATACTTACATTAATTGTACAAAAGGATTTATCGGTCACGCGATGGGTGCTGCCGGCGCTCTGGAACTGGCAGGAAACCTCCCCAGTTTTATCGATAATAAAATTCATTCCTGCAAGCACATTGAAAGTGTGGATCCAAAGTGTGAAGTGAGAAACTTGGTTAATGGCAATCCCGAAGAAAAGGACGTAAGTTTTATTTTGAGCAATTCTTTCGGGATGCTGGGAATAAATTCCGTCTTAATCGTAAAAAAAATTAAACAATAAGTTTTTTTGAAGGAGGTAAGATTATGGACTATCAAACCATAAGAAAAAAAATTATTGATATCATCGCTGAGATAGCGATTGATGAAGATCTCTCTAACCTTGATGATAACATAAGATTAAGGGAACAGCTGGATATGGATTCCATGGACTTTCTGGATGTCGTGATGGAGCTGAAAAAAAGATATAAAATTGAAGTGCCTACCGAAGATTACATGAAACTGGCTACATTGAAGAGTTGCATTGAGTATCTCGGCCCCAAGTTTGCATTCAGTGCATAATGACGAATTATGATACGGTAATTATAGGTGCGGGCATGTCCGGCCTTTCGGCCGGCATCAGGCTCGCGATGTTTGATCAAAAGGTTTGCATTCTGGAACGGCACAAGGTACCCGGCGGACTTAATTCCTATTATGAACGCCAGGGGAGGAAGCTGGATGTAGGGCTTCATGCCATGACCAATTTCGCGTGCAAGGGCGAAAGGGGTCGACCGCTAACAAAACTGCTTAAACAATTAAGAATCCCTTACGAACAACTGGAGTTGTCACAACAAAATTTTTCACGCATTAATTTTCCTCAATATAATATTTCTTTCTCCAATGATCCGCAATTGCTGACCGGGGAAATAGAAAAAAATTTCCCTGATCAGAAGGATCATTTTGCCCGTCTTCTGGAACTTGTCAGAAATTTTGACGATGTTAATTTAGACAACAAACCTCAAAGCGCCAAAGAAAAAGTCAGAGAAATTATTACCGATGAGAACCTGCTGGAAATGCTTTTCTGTCCCTTGCTGATTTACGGCAGTGCCTGGGAAAACGATATGGATTTTTCCCAGTTTGTCATCATGTTTAAAAGCATTTATCTTGAAGGTTTCAGCCGCCCCCAAAATGGTGTACGTACCATTATCAACTTACTTCTCGAAAAATACACGCAACTGGGGGGTGAACTGCGTCTGGGAACCGGAATCAAAAAAATAGATGTCGAAAACGGTTCTGTCCGGGGAGTCACCCTCGATTCCGGAGAAAAAATTCAGACGAACAAAGTCATGTCCTCCATCGGTCTGCCGGAAACGATGAATATTGTTTCCGAAAAAAGCGAAGCAGCGCCTTCCGGTAATATGAGTTTTACAGAAACCATTTTATTCTTTGATAAGAAGCCCGTTGATTTCGGTATCAAAGAGACCATTATTTTCTATAATGATCATGAAAAATACGACTATAAAAAGTCTAAGGATTTGTGTGATTATCGCAGTGCCGTAATCTGCTTTCCCAATAACTTTGGCTGTGATGATTATGATGAAGGTTTAATTCGCGTTACCTTTATCGCCAATTTTGAAAAATGGAATGAATTGGACAGACCAACATATCTTCAAAGAAAAAAAGATGTGCGAGATGAAGCGCTGGCGTTAATAACAAAAGTCTTCCCCAAATTTCAAGCCAATCTGCTTTATCATGATGTGTTCACCCCCAAAACTATTACCCGCTATACGGGCCATTTTAAAGGAGCAGTTTACGGAACGACCCGGAAAGCCCGGGACGGACGCACCGGCATCAAGAACCTGTTTATTTGCGGTACGGATCAGGGTTTCCTGGGAATTGTCGGGGCAA
>ENA-ORXD01002810-ORXD01002810.1-sediment-metagenome-genome-assembly--contig:-NODE-2810-length-10912-cov-5.057776_pt1 | contig 10912 bp, 10 predicted proteins | sample MGYA00237862_ERZ511471 | MGnify/ENA metagenome assembly ERZ511471 | reverse complement strand
GGCCTCGGTGACGCCGACGTGGAGCGGCGCCTCGCTGCGCGCGGCGAGCAACCGATAAGCGGCGAGTGTGGCCGGCACGCTTGAGCTCTTGACGCTCAGCTTGTAGTGCGGAAAGCCCCACTCATCGAAGAGATCGGCCCAGCGCACGGCCGCCTCGACGAGCGCCTCGGCGGGCCTCGTCGCGGCGGTCTGCCGCAGGTCGCGGGGCAGCGAGCCGGCGTTCACCCCGATGCGAATGGCGACCGGCTGCGCGCCGGCCTCGGCCGCGGCCCGTACGATCTCGCGCACGTGCTTCTCACCCATGGTGCCCGGGTTGACGCGGATGCCGGCCGCCCCGGCGGAGATCGCCGCCAGCGCGAGGCGCCAGTCGTAGTGGATGTCGGCGATGATGGGCACCGGCGCAGCGCCGGTAACGCGCGCGAACGCGTCGACGTCTTCGGCCTGCGGCAAGGTGACGCGCACGAGCTCGCAGCCAGCCGCGGCGAGCGCTCGCACTTGCGCCAGCGTCGCCTCTGCGTCACCGGTGCGCGTGCAGGTCATCGACTGCACGACGACCGGCGCGGGCCCGCCGACCTCCACGGCGCCCACGCGGATTCGCCGTGCGCTAAACACGCAGGCGCTCTCCGTCGCGCCGCTCGCTGTACCAGCGCCAGGTACGCTCGAGCCCGGTCCCGAGACCGGTAGTGGCGTGCCAGTCGAGAATCCACGCCGCCCTGCGAGCGTCCGCCAGTGAATCGCGGATGTCGCCGGTCCTCGCCGGGGCGTGGCGGCGCTCGATGCGTTGCCCGCCGAGCCGCTCGAGGTGATCCACGAGCTCGAGCACACTGGTGCGCGCTCCCGAGCCCAGGTTCATGACGACGGCTCCTCGGGCCGGTCGCGAGAGCGACTGCGAGATGGCGCGGGCAATGTCGCCGACGTAGACGAAGTCTCTCGTCTGCCGGCCGTCGCCGTAGATGGTGACCGGCGCGCCCGCAGCGGCGGCATCCATAAAGCGACTGATGACGCCCGAGTACTCGGATGAGGGATCTTGCCGCGGTCCGTACACGTTGAAGAAGCGCAGGCAGACGGCTGCGATCTCGCCGGCGTCGCCCGCTTGCGTGCACACCTCCTCCGAGGCGAGCTTGGCCGCTGCGTAGGGGCTCAGGGGGATCGCCGCGGTGGTCTCCGCGACCGGGAGCTCGGCCGGGTCGCCGTACACTGCGCAACTGGAGGCGAGAACGACGCGCGGGACGGCGGCATCTACCGCGCAGCGCACGACCGTGACCGTGCCGCCGTACGTAACGGAGGTGGTGCCCTCGGGATCCTCGACCGATCTGCTCACCGACGCGATGGCCGCCAAATGCACGGCCGCGTCGCAGCCCTCTACGGCATCCAGTACCTTGAGGTCGTCGCGTACGTCGCCCTCCATGAGCTGGAAGGTGGCGCCGTTCGTCGTCGCCAGCGCCTCGGCTCCCGCGAGATTCTCACGACTGCCGCTGCTGAAGTCGTCCAGGACGCGCACGCTGCGGCCGGCGCCGAGCAGTTCGCGAACGACGTGCGAGCCGATGAAACCGGCGCCACCCGTGACGAGAACCGGCGCGGACTGGGCGCCGGTCCGCTGCGCGCCGCTACCCACCGATGATCCGCCGCACGTCGTTCAGCGTGAGCAGCACGAAGAGCGTGAGGAGCAGCACCGTGACCACCGCGGTGATGCGCATGAACAACTCTGGGTTGAGGCGCTTGCCGCGCACGCGCTCGAGCAAGTTGAAGGCGATGTGGCCGCCGTCGAACGGCAGAATGGGCAGCAGGTTGATGAGCCCCAGGTTGAAGCTCAGGAAGGCGAGCAAGACCGGGTACCAATCCTGCTCGACGGCATCTTGGCTCACGTCGAGAATACCCACGGGACCCATGACCCCATCCGGACCTGTGGCGCTGATCTCGCCGGAGAACAGCATATCGAAACCCTTAAGCGTACCCGTCACCACACCCCAGAAGCCCTCCATGCCGAGGACGACGGCGCGAAGCGGACCGGGGCGTTCGGTCACAACCGCCGAACGCACGCCGAGATAGCCGGCCCCGGGTTGCTGAGGATGCTCGGCGAGGGCGACTTCGACCGTGCGTGCCTGAGTCTCACTCGCGCCCTCGGGGATGTAGGTGATCTCGATAGTGGTGTTCGGATGGGCGCGGAAGTAGGCTGAGGCTTCCTCCCAGGTGGCGAACTCCGTGCCGTCCGCGGCGACGATCAGCGCGCCGACGGTGATGCCGGCCTTGTCGGCGGGCCCGCCGGCGACGACTTCGTCGATCGTCAGGGTCGCGCTCGGCACGCCTTGAACCGCAACGAAGATAATGAGGATGACGGCTGCGGCGACGAAGTTCATCAGCGGCCCGGCGAAGATGGCGATGTTGCGCTGCCAGACCGGCTTGAGATAGTAGAGGCGATCGCCGGTACCTTCGGGGACCTCCTCCTCAGGCGTCATGCCGCTGATCTTGCAGAAGCCGCCCAGCGGTATGATGCCGATACCGTACTCGGTTTCTCCCCAGGTGTGACGCACCGCCGCCGGCGGGAAGCCGACGTAGAACTTCTCGACGCGCATGCCGAACGCCTTGGCGGCGATGAAGTGTCCGAACTCGTGCACCGTGATCAGCAGCGCCAGGCCGAGGACGCCGACGAGCAGCCCCCACCAGCCGGCGATGGCCGCGTAGGCAATACCACCGGCCAGCAGCAGCGACCACGGACTCACGCGGCGTGGGCGGCGGGCGAGGTCTTGGGGCTGGTGCGTGCTGGGAGTACCCTCAGGTTCTGGGTGAGCCATGTTATGAGGATACCACGGCCCCGGCGCGAGACGTCGCCGGCGGCTGGTGGACTTCTTTGGGCAGGGCCGCGAGGGCGGTTCGCGTTAGCAGCGCCCGGCTACCGCTTGCGCTGCAAAGCGGCGCGCCTCGGCATCGCAAGCGTACACATCGTCGAGTGAGGCGACAGGTTCGGCGCCGAGCCACGTGAGGCAGCGCTCGACGATCTCGGGGATGCACGGAAAGGGGATGGCGCCGGCCAAGAACTTCTCGACGGCGACTTCGTTGGCGGCGTTCAAGACGATGGGGGACGCCGCGGTGCGCACATCGGCGGCCGCCGCCTCGACACGAGCCGCTTGTTTGCCCGCCTCGCGCGCAAGCATCAAGCAGGGGAACGTCTCCGTGTCCGGCGGCTCGAAGCTCACCGGCTTGGCGAACACGTCCAGGCGGCGGACCATAGGCAGCACGGGGCGCTGCGGGTACGCCAGCGCGTAGCCGATCGGCGTACGCATGTCGGGCACGCCCAGATGCCCGAGGATCGCGCCGTCGGCGAAGCGCACCATGCTGTGGACGATGCTCTCGGGGTTGAGGAGCACGGTGATGCGCTCGTAGGGCACCGAGAAGAGGCGGTGCGCCTCGATGATCTCGAGACCCTTGTTCATGAGCGTGGCCGAGTCGACGCTGATCTTCGGTCCCATCGCCCACGTGGGGTGTGCGAGAGCCTGCGCGGGCGTCACGTCCACGAGATCGGCGGCCTTGCGTCCGCGAAACGGTCCCCCGGAGCCGGTGAGCAGCAACTCCTCGACGGCGGCACCCCGCGTCTCGCCGCCGAGGCACTGGAACAGAGCGCTGTGCTCGCTGTCGACGGGTAGGATGAGCGCTCCCGTCCGTTTGGCGGCCTCACTGACGAACGGACCGCCGGCCACCATACTCTCCTTGTTGGCGAGCGCCAGGGTGGCGCCGGCCTCAAGCGCCGCGATCGTGGCGTGCAGGCCGGCGGCGCCGACGATGCCGTTGAGCACCGTCAGCGATGCTCCGGCCTCCCGTGCGACATCGGCTGCGGAGGCCACGAGATCGCAGAGGCCTGCCTCGCCACTGCGTACGGCGAGCGACGGGTGTTGCGCGGAAAGCTCGACTGCCCGCGCCGCGTCCGCGAGGCACACGTCGCGCACGCCGAGCGCGACCGCTTGACTGAGGAGCAGGTCGGTGTCGCGCCCGGCAGAGAGGCCCACGATCTGGATATCCGGCAGGACGGCCGCAACCTCGAGCGCCTGACGCCCGATCGAACCGGTCGAGCCCAGGATGAGCACGTGCGTACGCGCCGCTGGCGGAGGCGTGGTTCTCATGGCGCCACAGCCTACCACGTGCGTGGCGCGCGGCGCCTCGCGCGGCCGGTCGGCACCTTGGCGCCTAACGGGGCAGGCGCGCCAGCACTTCGGCCGTCGTCTCGCCGGGCGGCTTTCGGTGAATCGCGTAGGTCTCCGCCACGACGACCGCGGGGTAACCAAGGCCGCCGCAGCCGTCCTTCAACTCGGTGCGCGTGCGGCCGGCGGTCTCCACCAAATGGATCGCCAGCGTCGGCACCTCGCGCTCGCGGCGGAAGTACGCCGTCGTCGCGGGTGGCAGCGCGCCCCACTCGCCGTCGTCTCCCGGGCGAATCCAGTAGGAGTTCGCGCACACATCGCCCGTCCAGTAGAGATAGAGGGCGGAGCCGCCGTAGAAGGCCAGCAGAGAGTCCCCTTCCTGCTGGGATGAGGCGAGATCCGCGGCGACCGCCGTGAGCGCCTCGTGCTCGCTCGCGGTCACGCGGATCCCGAGCCACGGCCCCTCGGAGAAGCGCGCTGTAGGCTCGGCCCGCAGAGCGTTGACGAGCTGGTATTGGAAGCCCACGGCGACGCCAAGCACGGCGGCCAAGGCCGCGCCGGCGAGCCAGGGCGTGCGCGAGCCGAAGACGCGCACCGGCTCCAGCGACCAACCGAGAAAGACGCCTGTGCAGAGCGTTGCCGGGAAGAGGCCGACCGAGGCGTGCACGAAGCCCAGCGAGCTCGTGTACGCGGCAACGATGCCGGCGAGCAGCGCCGGCGCCCAGATCCAGATGAGCAGCCGGGCGCCGTCCGCGCGGCGCTCGCGGGGCACGAACAGATAGACGTACGGCGCCAGCGCGGCGTACATGAGGACGAACCCCGGAGTGCCGACACCGGGCTCGCGGCCTGCGAGCCAGGCGGCGAGCGGCACGGCGAAGAGCAACACACGCCCGACCGTCGGCCAGCGCCGGTAGATCATCACGACGAGGAGGGCGACCACGATCAGCTCAGGATGCGACCAGGCGAACTCCCACAAGCCCGCGAAGACGGCGTAGGCCTTGGTCGTTCCACCCAGTTGTCCCATGTCTCGGCCGACCGCCAGCGTGTAATCCCAGCAGCGCGAGAGTGTGCGCAGCCCGAAACTGAGGAGCAGGGCGCTCACGACGGCGAGGCAGACTCCCGCACCCAGTGCCCAGGCGCTCACGTGGAGCCACGCGGCGCGGCCTGTGGCGGCGGCCTCGTCCGGCGGGTGCGCTTGGGGATCGCGCGCGAGCCTGGCGACGATGCGCTCGCCGAAGGCGAAGGCGAGGAATACCGCGTAGAAGGGCAGCACGAAGAGAAAGGTCGGGTAGGCGATGACGGCCAAGCCGGAGGCGACGCCGGAGGCCAGCGCCCACCCGCGCGCGGGAGGCTCAAGTACAGCTCGCAGGCCGAGCACTGCGGCGAGCAGCAGCAGCGTCGCCGCCATGGTGGTCGAACCGACCTGCGCCGAGCCGCGGAAGGTGAAGGCGACACCCAGCGCCGCGACCAGCAGGGCAAGCTCGCAGCGGATGACGCGGCGCACGACGAGGAACGTCAGTGCCGCGACGGCCACGGTCAGCAGCAAACTGAGATGACGACCGTAGAGGACGAGGCCGGCGACGTCGTTGCCGGTGACCAAGGCGAACGCCTTCACGAAGGGATAGACGAGCAGGCTGGGGATCTGGGCGAGGTTCTCCTCGTCGACGAACGGCCGGTCGCCGAGCGACCAGCGCCAGGGCACGACGAGCGTCCCGCTCTCGTCCTCGAGGAACAGCCCTTCAAACAGGCGCAGCCACGTGAGGGCAAGAACCACGAGCGCCACGGCCAAGCTGATACCCCGGAACAGCGCCGTGCCGGCGACGCCCTCCGAACCGGCCTGCGGCTTGCCGCGCGTGCCCCTCAAGTGCCGGCGCCCGTGTCTAGTAGGGGAACACGACGGTCAGGAGATAGTACGAGGCGACCGACGTCCACAGGAGCGCATCGAACCGATCGAGCACGCCGCCGTGGCCGGGCAAGCCGCGCCCGGAATCCTTGATCTGCACGTCGCGCTTGATGAGACTCTCGAAGAGGTCGCCGGTGGGGCCGACGACGGCGATAACGGCGCCCAGCGCGAGCGACTGAAGCGGCGTCAGCGGTGTGTAGAGCCCAATGAGGACCACGAGCAGGATCGTGCCGATGGCGCCCCCCGCGAAGCCCTCCCACGTCTTCTTCGGTGAGAGAGTGGGGACCATGAGGTGCGAGCCGAAGAACCTGCCGATGAAGTAGGCCATCGTGTCGCCCGCCCAGGTACCGAAGATGATGGTGAGCACGATGTCGCGCCCGGCCTCGAGGTCGCGCAGGAGCAACAGGTGCGCAAAACCCAAACCGAGGTAGAGCACGCCCAGCAGCGTGACGGCCATGCGCACCGAGACGCCCTGCTTCGCGCCAATGAGAAAGCCCGAGAGGGCGATCATTAACGTGCCCAGCGCAATCGCGCCCAACACCCCCAGCGGCGTGTGGAACCAGGCCATGTACATCATCGCCGCGATCGCGACGAATCCGGCCAAGGGCAGAGGCCGGTAGCGCTTCGTCAACTGGAAGTACTCGTTCAGCCCGATGAGCGCCAGGGCGAGCATCACGCCAAAGTAGACGAGTCCGCCGTAGACGATGACGACCACGGCGACGATCGCCAGGATGGCGCCGGTGACGACGCGGGTGATCATGAAGCCCCACTTCCTTCGCGTCCGCCGAAGCGGCGCCGGCGCTGCTGGTACTCCTCCAGCGCCGCATCGAACTGCGTCTCGCCGAAGTCCGGCCACAGGGTGTCCGTGAAGTAGAACTCGGCGTAGGCGCACTGCCAGAGCAGGAAGTTGCTTACCCGAAGCTCGCCGGAGGTGCGCACGACCAGCTGGGGATCGTGCATCTCCGGCGCGTAGAGATGACGGGCTAAGTTCGCCTCGCTGGCTTCCTCGCCGGCGGCCAGGAGGCCGGCGGCCGCATCGACGAGCTCCTGGCGGCCGCCGTAGTTGAAGGCGATGAAGAGCGTCATCCTACGATTCGCCGCCGTCAGCGCCTCAGCCTCGTCCATGCGCTGACGGAGAGCCTCAGGCACGCCGTCGCGGCGGCCCACAAATCGCACGCGCACGTCTCGCTCGTGTAAATCGGGCACCTGCGTCTCGATCATCTCCGCAAAGAGATCCATGAGCGCGCCCACCTCGCTGGCCGGGCGCGTCCAGTTCTCCGTTGAGAACGAGTAGACGGTGACTTCCTCGAGACCTCTGGTCACCGCGTGTTCGAGCACACGACGCAGCGCCTTCGCGCCGGCGCGGTGCCCCGCGGCCACCGGCAGGTGCCGCCGCTGCGCCCAGCGCCCATTGCCGTCCATGATCATCGCCACGTAGCGGCATTGGTCGCCCGAGGCCGCTTGCGCCTCGCGCGGCTCCTCGTCACGCAACTGACGATTGGCCAGCCAAGCCCGCCGAAACGCCACCTCTCCTCCCTCCGCGGCGCGCCGCCGATTGGCGCGGCGCTACACTTCGAGGATTTCGGCCTCTTTGTGCTTGACCAGATCGTCGATCTTGCGCACGTGCTCGTCGGTGTGCTTCTGGAGTTCCTGCTCGGCGCGCTTCTCGGCGTCCTCGCCGACCTCGCCGTCGTGCACCAGTTCCTTGAGGTCCTTCATGGTGTCGCGGCGGATATTTCGCACGGCGACGCGGCCGTCCTCGGCGAGACGGTGCACGAGCTTCACGAGTTCCTTGCGGCGCTCCTCGGTCAGCGTGGGGATCGGCAGGCGAATCACGACACCGTCGTTGCTGGGGTTGAGGCCGAGGTCGGACTCCCTGATCGCCTTCTCGATGACCTTCATCGTCGTCTTGTCGTAGGGCTGCACGGTAAGCAAGCGGGCCTCCGGCGCAGCTACGTTGGCGAGTTGCTTGAGCGGCGTGGATGAGCCGTAGTAGTCGACGTGGACGCGATCCAGAAGCCCGACGCTGGCGCGGCCGCTGCGCACCGTCGTGAACTCCGACTTGACGGCCTCGACAGCCTTGGCCATGCGTTGTTTGGCGTCCGCCAGCAGCTCTTTCTCCACGGCTCCTCCCCCCTTAGTTTCCGGTGCCCGCGGGCGTGTGCACCCAGGTACCCACACGCTCGCCGGACAGCACCCGCACGATGTTCGATCCGGTCATCTTGAACACGCAGATGGGCATGTCGTTGTCCATGCAGAGGCTCAGCGCCGTGGTGTCCATGACTTTGAGACCGCGCTCGATCGCCTCAAGGTGAGTGAGGTTGGGGATGAACTCCGCCGTGTCGTCTTTCTCGGGATCAGCCGAGTAGACGCCGTCGTACTCGCGCTTCGCCATCAGGATCGTTTCTGCCTCGAGTTCGAGCGCGCGCAGGGCCGCGGCGGAGTCTGTGCTGAAGTACGGGTTTCCCGTGCCCGCCGCGCAGATCACCACGCGGCCCTTCTCCAAATGACGAATCGCGCGACGCCGGATGTACGGCTCACAGACGTCGCGGATCTCGAAGGCGCTCATTACCCGCGTGTCGACGCCCTCGTCCTCCAGGGCATCCTGGAGGGCGAGGGCGTTCTGCACGGTGGCCAGCATGCCGATGTAGTCGCCGGTGACGCGGTCCATACCGGCGACGTGCGCCGCCATGCCCCTGAAGATATTCCCACCGCCGACAACGATGGCGATTTGCACCTCGAGCTCCCGAGCGGTCTTCACGTAGGCGGCGATCTCGCGCGTCGTCAGCGGGTCGATCGACTTCGTGGCGCTCCCCAGCGCTTGACCGCTCAGCTTGAGGAGAATGCGGTGAAAGGCGTGTGGTGCGGGATCGCCCCCCATCGGCGTTAGCTCTGGCTCGCGGTCTCGCCCAGCTGGAAGCGCACGAAACGGCGTACTTCGACGTTCTCGCCGATCACGCCGACGAGGTCGGTGCGCAGCTGCTCGATGCTGCGGTCGGTATCCTTGATGAAGGCCTGCTCCATGAGGCACGTCTCGGCGAAGAACTTGTCCAGCTTGCCGACAACGATCTTCTCCAGCACGTTCTCGGGCTTGCCCTTCACCTGCTCGGCGTAGATCGCCTTCTCCCGCTCGATGACGTCCGCGGGTACCTCGTCGCGCGTCACCCACTGCGGCGCCGCCGCGGCGATGTGCATGGCGAGGTCGTGGGTGAACTCCTTGAACGGCTCGCTGCGGGCCACAAAGTCCGTCTCGACGCCGACCTCGACGAGTACGCCGATCTTGCCGCCCATATGGACGTAGCTGTCGATGGCGCCGTCCTTGGTCGCCCGCCCGCTCCGCTTCTGGGCGCTGGCGAGGCCCTGCTTGCGCAGTTCGTCCAGGGCCTTCTCTTTGTCGCCACCGGTGGTGGCGAGGGCCTTCTTGCAGTCCATCATGCCCGCTCCGCTCTGCTCGCGGAGTTCCTTCACAAGTGCAGCGGTGATCTCAGCCACAGCGCGATCCTCTCGTAGGGTCGGCGATAGTACGCGTTGGATGTGAACGTCTTACTCGGCCGGTGCGGTCTCGCCGGCCTCGGCAGGCTGCTCGGCCGGGACGGCCGGAGCTTCCTCGACCGCCGGCTCGCCGGCCTTCTTGGCAGCCGGCTTGGCGGGGCGCTTGGTGCCCTCCGCTCGCGGAGCCTTAGTGCGCTTCTCGGCGGCGGACTTGGCGACCTCTCCCGACTCCGCCGCGGCGGCCTCTTCCTCGGCCGCCTTCGCCGCCGCCTCGACGGCCTCAGCGATGGCTGCTTCCTCGGCCGCCTTGCGCTCGCCGGCGGCCTTGATCTCGGCCTCGGTGAGCAGTTGCCGGCCCTGCGCCACAGCGTCGGCGATGACGCGCACGATCAGGGCGGAGCTGCGGATGGCGTCGTCGTTGCCCGGGATGAGGTAGTCGATCTCGTCCGGGTCGCAGTTCGTGTCGACGAGGCCCACGATGGGGATGTTCAGCTTGCGCGCCTCTTTGACCACGATGGCCTCTTTGCGCGGGTCGACCACGAACACGGCCGCCGGGAGACGCTCCATGTTGCCGACGCCGCCGAGGTTCTGCTGCAGCTTGCGAAGATCGGCACGCAACTGCATGGCCTCACGCGTGGGCAGCAGGTCGAGCGAGCCGTCCGCCTCGAGCTTCTCGAGCTCGTGCATGCGCTTGATGCGCTTGCTCAGCGTGGCGAAGTTGGTGAGCAGCCCGCCGAGCCAGCGATTGGAGACGTACGGCATGCCGACGCGCTCGGCCTGCTCCTTGATCTGCTCCTGGCACTGCTTCTTGGTGCCCACGAACAGCACGGTGCCGCCGCGCTCGGCGGTCCGCCTGAGGAAGGCGTAGGCCTCGTCGATGAGGACCGTCGTTTTCTGGAGGTCGATGATGTAGATGCCGCCCCGCTCGCCGAAGATGTAGGGCTTCATCTTGGGGTTCCAGCGGCGGGTCTGGTGGCCGAAATGGACACCGGCGGTGAGCAGGTCCTTCATGCTCACGGTGTGGTTGGCAGCTTCAGGCAAGACGCTCTCCTTTTGGGGCGGTTTTTTTGGGCGGCACTCCCCGGCGCGGCTCTTGCCGCGCCGGCGGCGTACGCCGCCTCGCGTATTCCGGCGGCAGACTCGTGATATCGCCGCGCAGCGCGCGGAACGACACCGCCACGGGCCTGGGGCCCACCGGGTCGACGGGACATAACGGCCTGTAATGATAGCAGAGGCGCCCCGGCGGGGCGACTACGGGAGGCAGCGGCCGCCGCTACAGAATCGCGGCCGGCTCGATCTCGTCGCGAAGCCGGCCTTTGAGTCGCAGGATCGCCTTGGTGTGCAGCTGCGAGACGCGGGACTCGGTGACTCCGAGCACCTCGCC
>ENA-ORXD01002809-ORXD01002809.1-sediment-metagenome-genome-assembly--contig:-NODE-2809-length-10914-cov-3.090523_pt1 | contig 10914 bp, 8 predicted proteins | sample MGYA00237862_ERZ511471 | MGnify/ENA metagenome assembly ERZ511471 | reverse complement strand
AGAGCCATGCGGTCGGCGTCCCCCGCGAGCGGTCGGTGAACGCGACCATCAGGGGCGCCACGCCGGTGGACGGCCGCGTCATGAAGATAGCGTAGGGCGGGGAGCCCGACGGGTTCACCTGGATGTAGGATAACTTCGTAGCGGTCGCCTGGCCGCCGTCGTTTCCTGCCGTCAGGGAGACCGTGTAGGTGCCCGGGAAGGCATAGGTGTGAGCGATGCTCGCCGTTGTGTTCTCCCATGCGGTTGTCCCGTCACCGAAGTCCCAGAAGCGGGTGTCGACGACCCCGGACGAGGTGTCCGTAAACGTCACCATGAGCGGGGCGTTTCCTGCAAGCGGGGTACCCGCGAAGTCAGGGACGGGAGGCATCGGGGTCGTGACATTGATGAAGTCCGTCTTTGTCAGCGTGCCGTTCCCGTAGGCGCTCGTCACCGTCAGGGTGACGCTGTACAGGCCCGGTTCTGTGTAGGTGTGGTACAGCCAGTCCCCGGTCCCGTTGGTCCCGTCCCCGAAGTCCCAGAGGAATTCATCGTAGTAGTACCAGTAGGGCACGTTCTCCCAGAACTCGACCTCGAGGGGTGCCGGTCCTTCGGTGGGCCATGCACCGAACTCCACCTGGGGGGCGGGAGGATCGACCTGGATGAAGCCCTCCTTTATGATGGTGTCCGTCTCACCGGTCCGGCTGACCGTCAGCATCACCGAGAAGTTCCCGGGCGAGGTGTACCGGACGACCGGGTTTCGCTCTGCGGAAGTCTCGTACCCGTACAGGGGGTTGGGGATGGCGACCGTCCCATCGACGAGGATGAACGAGGACCCCTTCTGGAACGCCCATGACCAGGCGCCCGGGTCGCCGCTCGACTCGTCGAAGAACTGGACGGTAAGCGGCAGGGTCCCGTTCGTCACATTGGCAGAGAAGTCAGCCTGGAGGGGAGCGACAGCCCCGACCGTGATATAGTCCTCCTTGTATTCGGTGCTGCTCCCGCCCGCGTTCATGGTGGTGAGCCTGACAGAATACGTACCCGGAGCGGTGTACACATGGACCGGGTTCTGCTCGACCGAGGTGCTGTTGTCGCCGAAGTCCCATGCGAACGAGAGCGGCGGCGAGCCCGAGCTCTGGTCGATGAAGCTGACGCTCAGCGGTGCGATACCAGAGAGCGGTGTTGCCGTGAACCCGGCGACCGGCGGGGGCGGGGAGCGGTTCCCGATGTAGTCGACCCGCGTAAGGGTATCGGAGAGGCCATCGGCCGAGACCGTCAGGGTCACCGTGTACACTCCGGCCTCCATGTAGGTATGGACCACCTCGAAGTCAGGGCTGTCCGACGTGGTCCCGTCACCGAAGTCCCATGCGGAGGTGAGGTTCTCTGAATAGCCGCCCCAGGAGTACTGGCGGAAGAGTACAGTCAGGGGGAAGGTCCCGTCCCGCGGCTGCCCCTCGAAGTAGGCTTCGGGTGGAGCAGGCGTGACCGTGATATAGTCGACCTTGGTCTCGGTGTCGTTTCCGACCAGGTTCGTGACCGTCAGGGATACAGTGTAGTTGCCGGGCAGGGAGTAATAGTTCCATGCATCCTGCCAGGCAGACGTTGAACCGTCCCCGAAGTCCCAGAGCCACTCTGTGGGGTCCCCGGTGGAGAGGTCGAAGAAGTCCACCCACTGGTTGGTGTACAGCGCAGTCGCGGAGGCGTTGAAGTCCGCATGCGGGAACTCCGCGGCCTGGATGTACTCGGTCTTCTCAAGGGAATCAGACCCGTACGCGTTCGAGACGGTCAGGGTCACCGTGTACAGCCCGGGGGACGCGTACTCGTGCGAGGGGTCCTGGTCAGTCGAGTTGTTCCCGTCGCCAAAGTCCCAGGACCACGCGGTCGGGGCGCCGGTGGAGAGGTCGGTGAAGTTCACGGTCAGGGGGGCCCCGCCGAACGTTGGGGTAGCGGTGAAGTCAGCCACCGGGAAGAGCTGGGAGACCTGGATGTAGGCGGGCCGGACCAGGGTGGTCGAGCCGCCGCTCGTGCCGGCCGTCAGGGCGACCGTGTAGGTGCCGGGAACGGTGTAGGTGTGCACCGGGCTCTGGAGCGGGGAGGTCGCTCCGTCCCCGAAGTCCCAGTGCCAGGAGGTGGGCGACCCCGTGGAGGTATCGAAGAACTGGACGGTCAGCGGCTCTCCACCGGACGTGGGGGATGCCGTGAAATCCGCCTGGGGCACGGGATCAAAGACCTGGATGTAGTCCGTGCGGGTGCTGGTGTTGCTCCCGCCGGCATTGGTGACCTCCAGGCTCACGGTGTACTTCCCGGGGGAGGTATAGACATGGTCGGGGTGCTGGACCGTTGATGTCCCGCTGTCACCGAAGTCCCAGGACCAGTTGGTGATGTTGTCGCCAAGCGAGCTGTCCGTGAACCGGACGGGCAGCGAGGCCGGGCCGACGGTCTGGTTGGCCGAGAAGCTGGCGACCGGGGGGATCTCCAGCACCGCGAGGTACACCGCGTTCGAGTACTCCCCCAGGGAGCTGTCGTAGACCGCGATGTTCACGGGCCCTGCCTGGGTGATGTACACTGCAGGGACCGCCATGCTCACCAGGTCAGGCTGGTGGTACTGGGTTGTCTGGTTCACCCCATCCCAGAGGATGGTGCTGTTTGCCGAGAACCCTGCCCCGTGCACGTCCAGCGTGAAGGCAGGGCCGCCTTTCGTCACGGATGCAGGGTCAAGGTGCGATACCGAGATGTTCGCTGCGCTGCAGGGCAGGACGAACATCAAAAGTGCGATCGAGAGCACTATGAGTACGAAGCGCGATGATGCCACCATATAAATCCCTTGTGGTTCGTCCAAGTATTTAAAGTATCGGTGAGGGGGGAGGGCACTTTCGCGAGCATGTCCCCCTGGCACCCGGGCGATGATTGCCTGATCGTGGGAAGTCCTTCAGCGGGCTCCGGGTCTGTCACCGCGTCCCGGAAGGAATTCTGGACCAGAAAATGGCTCGTTGCTATCCGGTGAAGGAGAGACAGATACATCCTGGCAGGGATGCATCCGGGTCATACGATACCACTGCCCCTGATACAACCGCGAGGGGCTTCGCCCCCCGACCCCGGGGCACTCTCCATCGCCATGAATCCCGGGTATTCACCAGGAGACGACAGTCCCGTGACGGGATGGTGTGCAGGAGAAAAATCCCGATTCCGGTGTTCCCCTGCGATACAGCGAAGAGGGGGAAACCGTGGTCAATCCCCCGTCAAATCTTCTTCAGCGAATCGATCGCGATGTCCAATGGGTCGGAATCATCGGCGTGGATCAGTTCGATCTCGTCCGGGGCGATGATCGTGCCGAAACTGTATCCCCCGTTTCGCTCCACGATTGTCAGGGTCCTGCCGTCTCGGCCGACTACCCCCCCGAACTCGGCGGTCGTCACCAGTCCTGACTGGTGCGTGAAGATGAACTCCCCGGCAAAGACACGGTCGTTTTGTCCGGTGACCTGCATGAGCATACTCGCCCCGGGATAGTCGGTGAACCCCGAACCTCCCCGGTACCCGGTCATCGTGCCGGACCAGTTCCCGAGGAGGCTTGGTGCCGGGGTGAACGCGGTCCCGTCCTCCTGGGGGGGAGTGGTGGTCATGCAGCCGCAGACCAGGAGTGCGGAGAGGAGGAGGATTCCTGCCGTGATGAACGCTTTCATGGAGCTCATGTTCTGGTTCAGGAGAGATAAAGCGTATCGGTGCAGGGAGTGGTGATCCCTGAACCCAAAAACTACCATGTAACTCCTTTTCCGGCGTGCAGCTCTCCATTATGACGATCAGGGAAACAATTTTCAGGGGAGAGCCGATGTTACCCTTATCATCTTTCGAGACCGATCCAACCCTATGGAGATCATACAACGGGGAACAACCCTCATCATGGAAGGGCGCCGCCTCTCCGATCTGGACCTCTTTGTATGCCGCGTCCTTGACATCCTCACCCCCTGCACTCCGTACGTGATCGTGAGCGGCTATGTCGCGATACTCTTTGGAAGAACCCGGAGCACTGAAGATGTTGACCTCCTGATCCCGGTCTGCGATGGCGCTGCATTTCGCCAGATCCATGACAGATTTCTCGAACAGGGTTACGAATTCCTGAATGCCGAGGATGGTTCCGGACTGCACGCAATCCTTGCTTCAGGCTCCGGAATTCGTCTCTGTGAAAAGGATGCATTCATACCAAACATTGAGCTGAAGTTCATCCGCGATGAACCGGATGCGTATTCATTCAAAAACAGGATCCCCCTCACCATCGAGGGCAGGACCTTCTGGATAGGGCCCCTTGAAATGCAGATAGCCTACAAGTTCTGGCTGGGAAGCGGGAAGGATATTGAAGACGCAATCTATATTCGCGAGATCTCCCGGGATTTCATTGATGAAGACCTTCTCCGGGAGTTCTGCTCATCCTTCGGAGTGAATGATGAACCCGCCTGATCCGGAATTCCGGGAGAAGAACAGGAGAGAGCGAATCCGGTTTGTGAAACAATCGGCTGCATGGGTGAGGTCTGTCCAAAACGAAGTCTGGAGTGAGCGGCAATGTACCCTCATCAATGCCCTCCTCGCCAACCGGCGCTCACTACCCATAACACGGGAACAATACCTCGGCATGATCGAGTCTGCACGACGGAGGTCAGATCGGCGGAGAGGATCGCCGGTTATGCCGTCCCGGCTGCAGAGCGATCCCCCGGAGGGTTCTCCCCGCTGAACCGGGTGAGGAGATCGAAAGACTCCTTGCGGATGCCCCTCTCCTTTACCGGGGGAAAGGCCAGCTGTTCCGATGGCGCCCTGTCCCGGGTATGAGAGGAGCCCGCCGGGGTGCACCCTGCATGCCAGCATGAGATGACGCTCCAGGAACAGGTTCCGGAAACTACGGCGCAGGGTCCAGGTCCCGCACCATCAGGGAGAGACCCCCGTCGAGCGCGGCGAAGGGGCGGTCACCGTCCAGGGTGAACACGCTGTACGGCGTGTATCCCCGTTCAGAAAAACCACACTGCGCAAACACCTGTTTCGACGGGGCATTGGTGCAGTCGGCGACAGCCTGCCGGAATCCCCGGCCCCGTGCATGGGCGAGCGCCCGGCCAATCAGGGCCGTTGCGAGCCCTTGCCTCCTGTGCTTCCGGTCGACCCCGATCTGGAAGATGTGCAGTGCCGACCCGGCCGGGGTCCGGTCCGGTGAGAGGTGCCGGGAATCCAGTTCATCGATCATGACCACGACCGGCCGGAAATGAGCCAGGAATTCGGCCATCAGCGGCCCTTCATCCTCCAGGTCATCGGTCAGGTCCACGCAGAAGATGAACCCGGCGAGGTCCCCGGTCGCTTCGTCCCTGACCACGAAGCTCAGGTCCTTCCCTACCAGGGACCGGACATAGAACCAGGCGTACGGGAGGAACAGGGCAGGGTCGAGAGCACGGCAGCGGGAGGTGGGCTCATCGGTGAGGAAGACCCGGGTATAGAGCCGGGCTGCCGCATCGACATCGGGTCCCGAGAGGGGGATGCAGGCAAGCCCCGGATCAAGGGGGGCGGGATTGGAGGAGTGGCCTTCAGTCCCGGGATGCCCTGCCTGGTCAGCCATGTACAAGTTCTCTGCCCGGTTCAGTCTTAAAGAGATGCGACGGCGGGTGCCACCGGTGGGGAGCGGCAAAAAGGTTCCCCTTAAGGGGAGCGCCGGAGAAAGGGGCCGAGCTCCCGCAGTCAGGACCATGGCAGGACCGATGAAAAAGGCCACGGGTAAGTATTTATCGTGGATAGGGGAAGGATCATGTACGGAACCATGCCCATCCATGAGCGGTACAAGCCTGTCATCCGACAATTCGTCCGGCTGGCCCTGACGCAGTACCATACCAATATCGAGAAGATCATTCTCTTCGGATCGGTCGCGAGAGGCGATGCAACGGCTGAATCGGATATCGATCTCCTCGTACTCTGGAACGGAGATGAACATGAGGGCTGGCGAGCAATGACCGGCCTTGCATTTGATGTCATGGTCGATTCCGGGATCTATCTGTCAGTAAAAGTGATGAATGCAGAATCCTTCAGCACAACATCCCCGTTTGGTTCCCATGTCATGAGAGAGGGGATAACGGTTGCCTGACCGCGATCTCGTCCTTGCCGCAGACACGCTTGAAGCTGCTCTCTACCTATTAAAAGGAGGGTTCTATAACGATGCTGTCAGCCGGGCATACTATTCCATGTTCTATGCTGCCCGGGCTCTGCTTGCAAGCTATGATCTCCACCCAAAAGGTCATAAAGGTCTTATCCTTCTGTTTGGGCTTGAATTTGTCAAGAAAGGGCGTATAGAAGAAAGGTATGGCCGGGCACTCTCCCATGCCAAAGAGCGCCGGGAGACCGTTGACTACAACCTTGATCCTGCGATGACTCCCGGAGAAGCAGAGATCATCATCTCGGATGCACGGAATTTTCTTGAGAGGATTGAGCGGGCATTCGATGAAATGGAGCCGGATAATTAATCGTCCAGGTTCCCTGACCTTTCCAGTTCCTGCGGGGTGTATACGTTCATCAGGGCATCACTCGCACCTTGCGCAGACCGAAACAGGCTGCTTGGCTGGTTCGGTTCTTCAATGACCGTCTCACTCACGGTGCAGGAACCCGCTCATCACATGACGGGGAACCTGATTCTCCCCCCAGGCATGCACGATCGCGACCGCAAAACACTTGGCGCTTTGCAAGCTACCCTCCTCCACAACAGTTCAGGTTTTTTTCATGAACGATGCATCTCCGGGATGCGGACACCCGCACTCCCATACCCTCGACCAGCTCGGCTGGACTGCCGACCATACTGAAGCGTTCGCACAATACACCGGCCCGTACCTGCCCGGGCGGGTGGCCTGCCGGCAGAAGACCGCGTGGGAAGTCCTGATCGACCGTGGGTCGGTCATGGCCGGGGTCTCCGGCGCCCTCAAACGGCTCGGCCGGTTCCCCGCGGTGGGCGATTTTGTCGTGCTGCTCCACCAGCCGGAGGCCGGCACCTCCGTGATCGTCGACATCCTCCCGCGAACGACTTTGTTTACTCGGGGATCCCCGGGCCGGGAGGGGACCGACCAGGTCATCGCTGCGAACATCGATACCGTCTTCATCGTCACCGCCGCCGGCCACGACCTGAACGCCCGGCGGATCGAGCGGTACCTGGCGATCGCCCACGCATCCGGTGCCCGGCCGGTGGTCGTGATCAACAAGGCCGACCTCGCGGACGATCCTGCCGCCCTTGCCGGAGACCTTGGTCCGGGTGCATCCGGGATCCCGGTCCTCCCCGTCAGCGCCCTGACCGGCGAGGGTATCGGTGGGCTCGGGCCGTTCCTCGCACCCGGGAAGACCGTCGTCCTGATCGGTTCCTCGGGTGTCGGCAAGTCCACGCTGATCAACCGGCTGCTGGAGCGGCCGGTGCAGGATACGGGCGGCATCCGGGACTACGACGGGAAAGGCCGCCATACCACCACCGTCCGCCAGCTCTTCATCCTCGGGGGCGGGGCGCTGATGATCGACAACCCCGGGCTCCGCGAGGTCGGCATCGGCACGGCATCCGCCGGGATTGCCGGCACGTTCCCCGATATCCTCGATCTTGCGGCGGGCTGCCGGTTCCACGACTGCCGGCACGAGGAGGAGCCGGGCTGTGCCGTCCGGGAGGCAGTAGCCGGCGGGACTCTCCCGGCATCGCGGCTTGAGAGCTACCTCCGGCTGACAAAAGAGCTGGCGTTCCAACAGGAGAAATCGGAGATCGGGCTTGTCCGGTACGAGAGAAAACGGTGGAAGGCGATAAAAAAACAGGCCCGGCACATGGATACGACAGAGAGCCGGTTCTGATTCCGGGGCCGTGATGCGGAGGGCTGGATGCCTGCCGGGGGCGATCAGGCGTCCTCCAGGATTGGTCCGAATGGCGCTATCATGTGAGGTTTCAGGTTGGCGAGGATCCATTTCCGGAACGAGGGGCCCCGCGTCCCTTTCGGGCAGATCTCGTTTGAACCGCTTTAAATAGTAAAACACCCTCTTTCCGTGTGCGATGCGCCCGGCTGATCTCACGTACGGTGCCGATGACAAGCCCCCGCTTCCCCAGGCCTTCCTCCTCGGCCTGCAGCATGCGGGCATCGTCGCGACGGCGTTCGTCTTCCCTATCCTCGTCGCCCGGGCTGCGGGGATCGAGGCAGGCGCCGCCACGTTCTTTGTCTCGATGTCGATGCTCGCAAACGGCATCTCAACCATCTTCCAGGCGATCAAACACCCGGAGTTCGGCTCCGGGTACCTCATTCCCCGGGTGGCCGGCCCCAACTTCGTCTCGGCCTCGATCCTCGCCCTCCAGTCCGGTGGCCTCTCGCTCCTCTGCGGTATGACCGTCTTCTCGGGAGCGGTCCAGGTGGCGCTCTCCCGGGTGGTCCAGCGGCTCCGCGTCCTCTTCCCGGTCGAGGTGACCGGGCTCGTGATCATGATGCTCGGGGTTGCCGTGGTGCCGTACGCACTCCCGCAGTTCTTCGGGATGACCGGGTCTGCTCCCGGCCCTGACGTGACGGTAACGGCAATCTCGGTCATCACGCTCGCGGTTACCGTCGGCGTCACGGTCTGGGGCCGCGGCCAGCTCCGGCTCTTCCCGGTCATCATCGGGATGGCGGTCGGCTACGCACTCAGCATCGCGGCCGGGCTCGCGGGTGCAGACCCCCTCGGGCAGATCGCTTCCTCCCCGCTCGTGGCGCTGCCCGATCCCCGGTACTTCGGGCTCTCGTTTCAGCCGGTGCTCCTGATCCCGTTCGGGATTGCAGCGATCGTCACGTTCGTCAAAAGCATCGGCGAGTTCTCGATCTGCCAGCGCATCAACACCCCGGAATGGGTCCGGCCGGACATGAAGAACATCCGAAACGGCCTCTTCGCCGATGGGATCGCGACCGGGCTCGGCGGCCTGTTCGGGGGGATGGGGCAGACCGGGTCGTCGTCCAACATCGGGCTCTCGATTGCCACCCGCGCGACGAGCAGGTACATCGGGTTCATGACCGGCGGGATCCTGATCGTGCTCGCATTCCTTCCAGTCCTGGCCACGGTCTTTTTGATCATGCCGGGCCCGGTCATCGGCGGGACGCTCATCTACGTCGCCGGGTTCATCATCGTCGGGGGTTTCCAGACCATCACGACCCGGATGCTGGACTCCCGCAAGATCTTTGTGATCGGGCTCTCATTCATCTTCGGCATCAGTGTCTACCTCATCCCGGGGGCGTACGCCACGGTCCCGCCGCTCCTCCGCCCGCTTTTTGACTCGGCCCTCTCGCTGACGACCGTCGTTGCCATTGTCCTGAACCTGGTGATGCGGATCGGCATCCGGCAGCGGGTCACGGAGACCATTGATCCGCAAGTCCGTATCTCGGACCAGGTCTTCTCCCTGATGACGCGGCAGGGCGAGGCCTGGGCTGCGAGGGTCGAGGTGGTCCACCGGATGGCCATGGTCCTGAGCCAGGCCTGCGAGATGGTGGTCGATCAGGCAGCATCGCCGGGCCCGGTAACCGTCACCGTCTCGTTCGACGAGTACAACCTCGACGCCGAAGTCTCGTATACCGGCACGCCGCTCCCGCTCCCCGAGAAGCGCCCGACTGACGAAGAGATCCTGGAGGACCCTGCCGCAATGCTCCTGCTCGGCGGATTCCTCATCCGCGCCCAGGCAGACCGGGTGAGCTCGTACTCCTCGGGCGGGCTGGCGGTGCTCAGGATCCACCTGGAGCACTGACGGTGTTTTGCATCGGGTGAACGCAGGCGTTCCATCGCCAGGTCTTTTGGTGGAGCCGTTCTGCTGTCAGCGTTGTTATAGGGAAGTTAACCGGTTTCTGACCGGCATACGGGGATATGACAGGGCCAGGACTGCCGGATACCATCGCTGCCGGTGCGGCCATGGACCAGTGCCCCGGCAGGACCGGGCGATGAAGCATCTTCATACCTGATCATGGCATATTCCTGCAGAGGAGCATGAGCATGGAACCCCCGGACCGGACGTTTCAGGATGCGATCATCGACTTCCTCCCGGATGCCACCCTCGTCATCGACCGGGACGGCGTGGTCATCGCCTGGAACCGGGCGATGGAGGAGCTGACCGGGGTCCCGGCAGAGGCGATGCTCGGGAAAGGGAAGTACGAGTACGCCGTCCCGTTCTACGGCGTGCAGAAACCGATGCTGGCGAACCTCGTCTTCATGTCCGGGGATGAGATCGAGGAGCGGTACGACTCCGTGGAGCGGATCGGCGACACCCTCGTGGTCGACATCTTCATCCCGGACTTCCGGCCGGATGGGGCGTTCTTCTGGGCCAAGGCAAGCCCGCTCTATAACCCGGCAGGAAACGTCACCGGTGCCATCGAGACGATCCGGGATATCACCGACCGGATAAGGGCAGAGGAGGAGATTGTCCGGTCCCGGCGCAGCCTGTCAGACATCATCAGTTTCCTCCCGGATGCGACGTTCGCCATCGACCGGGACGGCGTGGTGATCACGTGGAACCGTGCGATGGAGGAGCTGACCGGTATTCCCGCCGCATCCATGCTGGGGCGGGGGGACTACGAGTACTCCCTCCCGTTCTACCAGGAACGCAGGCCCATGCTCGCCAACCTCATCCTCATGCCGGAGGCAGAGGTGGAGAGCCTGTACACCCACGTGCAGCGGGAGGGCGACACCCTGGTCGTGGACACGTTCATCCCGAACATCCGGGGCCGATCCGGCAGGTACTTCTGGGCGAAGGCGAGCCCGCTCTACGACCCGGACGGGAGCATCACCGGCGCCATCGAGACGATCCGGGATATCACCGAGCGCCGCGAGATGGAGGGGAAGCTCGCCCGCTCGGATGCCGAACTCCAGATAGCCGCAGATATCCAGCGGAGCTTCATGCCGGAGACCATCCCCCAGATACGGGGGTTCGATATCGCTGCCCGGACGGTCATGGCA
>ENA-ORXD01002807-ORXD01002807.1-sediment-metagenome-genome-assembly--contig:-NODE-2807-length-10920-cov-3.699622_pt1 | contig 10920 bp, 7 predicted proteins | sample MGYA00237862_ERZ511471 | MGnify/ENA metagenome assembly ERZ511471 | reverse complement strand
ACAGCACCCGGAATGATCAATGCCCAGTATGTGTTAATCAAATGCATTTTCGACATCAACACATACGCCGGAATAAGGGTTACCGCTCCGGGAATCATCATGGTTGCCAGCATGAAATTAAAAATGGCGTTTTTACCCGAAAAATTCATTCTTGCAAAAGCATAGGCTGCCATGGAGCAGAAGATCACCTGCAGCGACGCCACAGTTACTGCAAGGAAAGCAGTGTTGAATAACCAGCGTGGGAATGTACCGCCGCCGCCGATATCTGTATTCCACACTTTTGCCCAATTCTCAAATAACCATTTCTCCGGAAAGATCTTCGGAGGGTAGGCAATGATTTCCGCATTAGTCTTGAAAGAGCCCGTGGTAGCCAGAAAGAAAGGCATAATCGCAATCAATCCAATCAAAATTAGAAGAAGATAACGCAGAATATTCGATATATAGTAGCCGGGAGTTTTCTTCGACTTCTTTTTTTCATTTTTTTGTGATTTCATAACCATACTCCACTTTTAATACTTTTCTGTGCCGCGCTCCAACACACGTCGTTGGATGAAGGTAAGCAAGAAAATGATGAGAGCCAGAATGAATGCCAGCGCAGAAGCATAGCCCATATTGATCGGTCCCTGCGATCCCATGGCTTCACGGAAGATCAAATACACGGGTGTCAATGAGGTGCCCAGCGGTCCCCCCTGGGTAGCCAGATAAACCTGATCGAATACCTGCAGGGTACCTATCGTTCCCAGTACAACGACCAGCAGAATGATCGGTCGTAAAAGCGGAAGTGTGATATTTTTGAACTGCTGCCAGCTGTTTGCGCCATCAATAGCTGCAACTTCATATAATACCGGATTGATATCCTGCAGCCCTGCCAGAAACATGATCATAAAGGTAGGCGCGGTGGTAAAAATGTTCTGAAACATGATCGCCATCCAGGCGATACTGGGTCCTCTTAAATACCACTGTGCCGATTTGATCTCAAATCCAAACAACTGAAACAAACCACGTGGATCACCCAACCAGTTGATCGGATCATACGTTACCCCAAGCGGAGTCAATATTTTATCCAAGAAACCATTGATAAATCCGCCTTTCAAGTAGAGCCACACGAAGATCAATGTGATGACAACCGATGAAGTTACACTGGGCGCGTAGAAAATAGTTCGGAAGAAATTTCTCATTTTTGTACGAGAATTCAACAAAACAGCCAATCCTATCGCCAGTGCTGTTTGAAGGGGAACAACAATAATTGAATACCAGACCACATTATATAGAGCCTGCAGGAAATCTTTTTGCGTTGAGTCGACAAAACCCATGAAAGCTTTCTTATAATTGTCCAGACCAATCCATACCGGTTCGGTAAAAACATCATATTTATTGAAAGAAATATAAAAAGCAAAAAGAATGACACCTACTGTGAACAAGGATGTGACCAGTAAATATGGAGATAAAAAAGAATAAGCAGTAAAAAGAGTATTTCTTTTTTTAGGATTTGACCAGACATGATAAACCGTTCTGGCTGCAATAATTCCGAGTATCACAGAGAGTATGCCAACCCCGATAAGAAAAGGTACAGCTGTTTTTTTCACCTCAGCCAGATAGGTCTGCGTGGTCTCCATGACTTTGGGTCCCCCCTTGGTTGGAGCATTCATAACCGCTATCAGCATGATAATGAAAACGATAACTGCAAAAGTAAGAATACTGGCAAAAACTCTCTTTCGTTCCTGAGAGGATCGATTGATAGATTTCATAACTTGCCTCCTTGCCATTAATACATACGATATAATGGATGAAGGTGATCTGGCGGGTGCCCTTGAGCACTCGCCAGACCCGTGAGAAAAAATGTTTTTATTCGCCGTTTAAGGCAGTCTGTGCTTCCGCTTGAGCTTGCGCAAAAGCTTCATCAACAGTTTGATCACCTAACCAAATACGTTCCAGAGCCTTCGATACCGCATCATTTACCTTGCTGGTATAAGGACCCCAGTACGCAACAAGAGTATCGGGTAAGAGACCACCCTCAGCGATGGCTTTATCATTCACATTACCGATCAGGTCAATCTGTTCAGGATGGGTGCTGTAGGCAAAACCCGTCTTGACGATCTCGCCCTGGTTTTCGGCGCTGGTCAGATAGATGGCGAATGCAGCAGAAGCCATAGGGTATTCGCTTGCAGCGTTCACACCAATGCCGTTGGTAAAGATCACATCAGCTCGGGTTACATCTCCTCCTGGAACCAGTGAAGTCTTCCAGACCACATCGGGAAAGGTCAGGTTCATGGTATTTACCATCCAACCACCTTCAAGGGTCATGGCAACCAATTCCTTACCAATCGCTTCACCGCACCAGCTGGCTGAAATATCAGCCGGGCGTACCAGGCTTCCCTCATTGAACATATCTGTTACAAAGGTAGCCATATCTTTGATGGCTGCTGTATCCAGGGTTGCAGTCGTGAAATCATCCGACGCATATCGTCCGCCATTTGAAAAAGCGAACGGTGCGAAACGTGCCCAGTCTGAACCCATGCAGAAACCTGCATAATTGCCGGTTTCATTAATCGTGAGAGCAGCTTCGCGCATGTCATCCCATGTCCAATCATCCGTTGGTTCGTCGATTCCTGCATCAGCGAATGCTTCAGGAAGGTAAACCAATCCCAGGGTGCTCCAGTCTTTTGGCAGAGCATAAGTCGCACCATCCAGGGTGAATATGGTCAGCAGGGAAGGAATAAAGTCATCGCGGCTGACACCTGCTTGAGCCATTACATCATCCAGAGCCATCAACTGCCCGGAAGAAGCGAATGCGGTCATTAACTGGTCATCCACATAGAAGACATCAGGGGCAGTACCGCCAGCCATTTGCGCCTTCAACTTATCCTGGAAGTTATCAGGAATCGGTTGAAAGTCAACAGTAACCGACGGGCAGACTTCCTTGAATCGCTCAATGGAATCTTTGTAGATCTGCTGTTCCGAATCATCACCCCATCCAGAAAACACGATGGTTGCGCCTTCTTCTACCGGCAGCGGGCATGAACTTTCTTCTGTTTCAGATTCAGCAACGGTTTCCGGTTCACTAACCGTTTCCGCTGCAGTTTCACTGGAACCGCAAGCGGTCAAAATCATAGCGCTTACGACCAGGCAACTAAGAATTACGAGAATCTTGCTTTTCATGAATCTCTCCTTTTTAAATAATTTTTATTCACGCTTTTGAATATGTTTTACTTTTATCGCTCTATACACACACCTCCTCTCTTTCAATTCCAACGATCATTCCATGAATCCATTTACAAAGATCTTTTGATAATCCTTATTTTCTTTTCCAATTGATCTATAAAACTCTCCCAATTCAATTCTTCAAATCCGGAGATCACCAGATGTGCCTCATACAAACGTTCTTCTGGACCAACGCCCACTGCCCAGAAATTTCCGTTCAAGGCTGCCCTGATGCCGGCTTCCGCATCTTCAAACACGACACAAGACTCAGGATTCAACTGCAGCTGATCCGCAGCGTGCAGGAACAGATCAGGAGCAGGTTTTACATGCTCCACACTGAACCCATCCGAAACCGCATCGAAAAGGGCAAGGATGCCCAGCTTCTCCATCACCAGATGTGTATTCTTGCTGGCTGAACCCACTGCCAGTTTGATGCCCTGCTGTCTGGCATCGTTGATGAAATGTAAAACGCCCGGGAGCAGATCACCTTTTCCAAGTTTTGCCAGGTAATCCAGGTAATAATTATTTTTTCGCTCCATCATGGCTTGTATCTGTTCTTCTGGAACTTTCCTTCCATCAAGAATGATCCTCAACGATTCAAGTCGTGAAACGCCACGCAGGGCATCATTTTTTTCCCGATCGAATGGAATCCCCATTTCATCCGCCATTCGCTTCCAGGCTAAATAATGGAATTCGGAAGTATCTGTGATCACTCCATCAAGGTCAAAAATGGCACCCAATATAGGAGAAAACACATTCCGCTCTCTTTTAATTTTTCCATTTTTTACCGGCAGAACCTTTTGCCCGGAATCCGCATGGATATCAAAGTCATAGCGCTCATCGCGATATTGAATTCCAAATCGGAGGCGCTTCCACCCTTCCGGTAAACGCGGAAATGCCACCGGTCCATCTTCGTTAAACTGCAATCCACCGAAACCAAAAATACATGCCTGCCAGAGTCCCCCATGTGTAGCGGCATGAATACCATCCACAGCATTGCCGCGCTTATCTTCAAGGTCCGTTCCGGCTGCCAGCATGAACAAGCGATAGGCTTCTTCCCTGTTTTCAATCCAGGCAGCCATGATAGCCTGAATAGCCGGACCCAGAGAAGAACCATACGTCAGATCGGTGCGGTGGGCATAGTAATTCCAATTTGCTTTCAGAATTTTTTCATTGTGATATACATCTAAAAGGTAAAGCAGCATCAACACATCCGGCTGCTTGATGATCTGATATTTCTGCGCTTCCTCAACACCGAAAATCGACTGAACTGACCGTGTGCGTGGTTCCAGTGAAATAAGGTCCAAAGGTTTCAGATCATAAAAACCTGAAAATTGTTCAAATAAACCACTATCCCTGTCAAATCCAATATAGATCTTTTCAATGATCTTCTGCCATTCCGATAAACTGTTATCGGTAATATGCAGCTTTTCAACCAGAACATGTACCTTTTCAGGATCTTTTTCTTTCAACCACTGGTAGATTTCCAGCCCTCTCTGCAGGTTCCAGCGCACCATAACATTGGTATAAGCATTGTTGTTTACATGCTCATGATTCTCATCAGGACCGATCACATCACTGATCTCATAGCGATCCTGTTTTTCATTCCATTCAACACGGTTTTCCCAAAAGCGGGCGGTATCCAGAATGATCTCTGCGCCAAAATCAAGCATAAAGGCATCATCTCCGGTCGTTTGCCAGTATTGATAGATGGCATACACGACATCCACCGTGATATGCAGTTCGATATCTCCGCATAAGATGTGTACCACTCCTCCATCAGGCGTAAGTGCCCAACGAGGTGTGGTTTCTTCTCCACTATCTGCACTTTCCCAGGCATAGCAGGCGCCCTCAAATCCTTTATCTTTCGCTTTCTTGCGTGCACCCGCCAGGGTATGATAGCGATAGCGTAATAAATTACGCGCGATCTCAGGACGGGTATATGTAAAGAAAGGCAAAATAAAGATCTCGGTATCCCAGAAAATATGACCGTGGTATCCAAATCCGCTCAGCGATTTCGCCTCGATACTGACCCGGTCATCATGGCGGGGCGCAGCGATCAACAACTGAAAGAGCCCAAACCGCAGTGCTCGATCAGCTTTTTCATCTCCATCAATCGTGACATTGCTGTATTTCCATTCTTCATTCCATTGCGCGCAATGCTCTGACCATAATTGCTCGTATCCCTTTGTCTCTGATGTTCGCAAAATCGCGACTGCCGATCCCCGGGGATCAGAAACATCACGACTGGTGAATAGAGACACTATTTTTTCAACGCAAATAGATTGACCGGTTTGAAAAGAAGTCTTGATAACTTTTTCCGGCACACACATACCATCCCAGTAATCCTCTTCAACCTGCTCTGCACCGGAAATCTTCAAGTTGAAAGCTTCACATAAAGCAATTCCAGACTTTCTGGTCTGCAAACAGAGAAAGGCGATTCCTTCTTCGGTTATTCCCTGCTGCCTGCAGTTCCAATGCAGCCAGCCATTGGTATCAACATGCCCTGTCATACCGGCACGAATCTCAAACGGTCCCTGATAATCGATGGAGGTAATACGGCAGCGCAATGCAAGCAGGTGCTCATCAGACAGGCTGGCAAAGCGCTCAAAATCGAAGCGCAGGGTATTCCCGGCAGGCGAAAGCCAGGTTACTGAACGAGATAGCGTGGCAGTACGCAGGTCCAGATTCCGCTGGTAGGATATGATCTTCCCTTCATCAAGGCGGAAATGCTGTCCCCCCAGATAGAAACGCAAATCCAGCCAGTTAGGAGTATTCGCCAGTTCGGTAAACCCAATGGGAGCATCATCAAAAACACCGTGCAGCAGTGTGGCGGCAGTTTCACCCGGGAACCCTTCCTCAAATGTTCCTCGCGTTCCGAGATACCCATTTCCAATGGTAAACATGGTCTCTCTTGAGCCCAATACGTTTATTTCAAATTCCTCTTCAGAAATAATCCAGTTATCCATTCTTCATCCCATGGTTATGCAGAGTATTTTCGATTTTTATAATGACACCTTCGTTTTCTCTCAATTTCAGATCATTGGATACTAAAGCTTCATTCTTATCCAGATAAGTTGATAAAAAGATTTTCCCGCCCGGGAATTTGGGTAGTTGCAGATCGATCGCTATCGCGGAAAAATTCAGGGCAATCAGAAAACGATTGTTATCCAGCTCCCGCTCGAAAACAAAACAATCAGGAGAATTTACCTGTATGGTTCTATAAGAGCCAACTTGCAGAGCAGGCTGCTGCTTCCGCAACTGGATCAGTTTTCGGTAGAGGGAAAGCAGCGATACCGGATCTTTGCTTTCCACCTGTACATTCCTTTCCTGATAGTCCGGAGCTAATGGGAGCCAGGGTTCCACAGTAGAAAAACCTGCATAGCGGTCACCCGTCCACTGCATGGGATTTCGACCCGGGTCACGGCTATATTCTCGCCCTAAACGGAATCCTTGAGGATCCCGCATACTATCTTTATTAATCATGGTATTTTCCATCCCTAATTCTTCGCCGTAGTACAGGGTAGGAGTTCCCCGCAACGTCAGCAACAGCATGGCTGCTATGCGTGCCTGTGCTTCCCCGATCTTTGAGATCAGGCGCGGGGAGTCATGATTATTCAACACATAATTTGACCAGGCAAAATCCGGAAGTGCGCCTTCCATTTCATCGACTGATCCCTGCACTGCCCGGGCATTCCAGGGAACATGCATCAATCTGAAATTGAACGGCAGCTGCAGCTCATCGCCATTGGCGCCGTAATACTTTATCCAGCGCGGGAGTTCATACCAGACTTCTCCAATTCCAACTCGCTGCGGGTATTCATCCAGCACTTTTCGTATTTCACGAATGACATTATGCACTTCATCCTGATCCTGGTCAAAGAGATGCTTCTGCTGCGAATATGAATTGGCAGCATCAGAAGAGACAGTATCCCCCATTAAAAAGGGATTGTCTCGTAAGTCAGCGTCTTTCATGATCATACCGATCACATCCATGCGAAAGCCATCCACTCCCCGCTCCAGCCAGAACCGTAAAACATCCAGCATGGCTTTTTTCACCTGAGGATTGCGCCAGTTCAGATCAGGCTGTTCTTTGAGAAAAGAATGCAGGTAATACTGACCGGTCTGTTCATCCCATTCCCAGGCAGGACCGCCAAAAGCAGAACCCCAATTATTGGGCAGAGAACCATCCGCCTTTGGATCACGCCAGATATACCAATCACGTTTCGGGTTCTGCCGGCTGGAGCGAGATTCCAAGAACCAGGGATGCAAATTAGAAGTGTGGTTGGGAACAAAATCAAGGATGATCTTGATCGCTCGTCGATGCGCTTCAGCGATCAACTTATCAAAAGTATCCAGGCTACCAAATAGAGGATGAATATCGCAGTAATCTGAAACATCGTAGCCAAAATCTGCCATTGGAGAGGGAAAAATTGGGCTGAACCAGATGGCATCGATGCCCAGAGATCTCTCTGTTCCATCGTTGAGATAATCCAATTTCTCTATCACCCCCTGCAGATCACCCACGCCATCTCCGTTGGAATCCATGAAACTGCGCGGGTAGATCTGATAGATCACTCCACTTTTCCACCATTCTTCATTCTTAATCACTGCAGTTTTTTGCATCATTTCCTTCTGGTTAAATCGCCATTCTGTAAAACTCATCCATGCAAAGTAAAATCCAGCAATTCCTCTAAAGAGCAGGTTGCCAGACCGATCACACGATCTGCCCCGCCATAATATACATATACCTTCCCATCTACTACAGGATTAGCCGTTGAGAAGATCACATTGGGTACATCGCCTTTTTTCTCCCAGGGTTCTTGAGGTTCGATCAAAAATCCTTCTGCGCGCGCTAAAATCTTTGAAGGGTCATCCATATCCAGTAGGAAACTTCCCAGCCGGTAAACATTTTCATCATCGTAGCCGTGATAGATGCACAGCCAGCCCTGTTCAGTTTGAATGGGGACACCAGCTGCGCCGATGCACTTACAATCCCATTTACCCGGGCGGGGAGCAAGCAGTGGTTGAAAATCTTCCCAACTTTTCAGATATTTACTGAAAGCCAGCCCAATGTTGGGAACTCTGCGGTAAAAGGTAACGTAGCGATCCTTCACTTTACATGGGAAGAGAACATGATCTTTATTTTTCATTCCCACTTCCAATGGTGCAGTGCGCTTCCAGGTGATCAGGTTTTTGCTTTCGGCAAAGTATGGAGTAATTCCTCTGGATGAATAAGCCGTGTATGCCATGATATAGCGTCTTTCATCAGGAAGATATGTAACTCGTGGATCTTCCACGCCGAGCTCATCCCACTCATCATGAGGCGAAAAAACAGGCTGCTGCATCCGATTGAAGTGAACGCCATCACTGCTGACGGCATACCCGATGGAGCTCACACGATCCATTCCCTGGGCTCGATAGAGCATATGGAAAAGATCATCGGCATACACCACAGCACAATTAAAGACATTCAATGCTTCCCAATCATTTTCGGGATTGGGTACCAGAATAGGATTCGCGGCATTGCGTTTTAAGATCATCTCTGCATCCTCATTCTGTTTTTTCTTCCAAACATAGGGCGATCACATCTGATACAGGAGCAGAAGCAAGGCAAAGCACCTGATCTGCCGCCCCGTAATAAACCTTGAGTTCACCATCCTCTTCCAGGATCGCACCGCAGGTAAAAACCACATTGCTGACATTTCCCAGGAAATCTTCTTCTGCAATGGGAGAAAGAATTGCCTGGTCAGAACGACCCACCACCCGCCAGGGCTGATCCAGGTCGAGTAAAACCGCGCCCAGACGATAGAGACTGCCTGCGGATGTTGGACGCACTCCATGGTAGATCACCAGCCAGCCTTCAGGTGTTCTGATAGGAGGAGCCCCCGCTCCAATTTTTGTGCAGTCCCATTTGCGCTGCCTGGTCTGCATAACCGGACGGGGGTTTCCCCAATGCACCAGGTCTGGAGAAAAACTGATCCATATATCTCCATGCTGTGAAGTCTGCGTCATGGGACGATCCAGCTTCACATACCGTCCATCTATCTTCTCAGGGAAGAGAACCACATCTTTATTCTCCGGCAGTCCGAGGATGGAAATACGCTCAAAACTTAAAAAATCCTGTGTGCGAGCTAAAATGCTGACACAATCGTGCTGTGAATAACCCACATAAGTAATATAAAAAGAGCCTTCCAGAGGTGTAATGCGTGGATCTTCAATGCTGCAATCTTCGACAAGCGCATACAAGCCCTCTTTTGCCGGCAGTAAGGCAGGATTAGGATCCGGGGTGAAATTCAACCCATCATCGCTTCTTGCTGCCCACAAAAAAGAAGAACCGCTCAGGTCTTCAACCCTTGTCAATAATATATATTGCCCATTCTGCTTGACAATTCCTGAGTTGAAAACAGAATTCACAGGTTGTGGAAAATCCGCAGCCGTCAGGACAGGATTTTTTGCATATCTACGAAGTAAGTGTGATTCAATCATTAGATTCTCATTTTTTACAGCGTGCTATCCTGACAACCACAAGATTCGCGGATAACCAGTTCTGTTGTCACGAGGGTTTTTGTTGGAGGAAGTTCCGGCTGCTGGATGATATTCAACAAGCACTGCGCTGCCAGATAGCCCATACGTTGTGTGAAAATCTTCACCGTACTTAAAGATGGCTGATTGGCAGCCGCCCAGCTAATATCATCAAATCCCATAACCGCCAGATCGTGCGGGGTTGAACGTCCCAGTTTGGCTGCAGCCCGAATAGCGCCAATCGCCACAGAATCATTGACACCATATACTGCAGTAAGATCAACCCATTTCTCCAACGCCTGCTTTATCATTTTTTCCCCACTGGCGATGGTTGTTTCTTCCGCATAAATCACACGCGATTCCAGACCAAATTCCTGAACAGCTCTTTCATAGCCGCGCAATCTCTCACGATTGCTGATCCATTCTTGCGGTCCTGAGAGGAACGCAATTTTCTTATGCTGGTGTTTTTCGATCAAATGCCTTACACCGGAGTATGCTCCACCCTCATCATCGGTAAGCACACTGTTAACCGGATACTGCGATAAAGTGTTATCTACCAGTACAAAAGGAATTTTTGTACCGGCAATACCCATGACAGCAGACGCCTGAATAAAAGGTCCAGCTAGAATCAGCCCATCCACCAGGTGCTGGCGAATCATAGGAAGATTTTGCGGCTGCTTATCCTTCTCATCAAGCAGAGTAATGAGAACATGGTAGCCATTTTGAGAAAGATACTCTTCTGCACCCGAGAGAATTTGAGGGTAGAAAGGATCATCTGAAAACGCATACTTTTCTTTATGGATAACAAAACCAATCGTCTGAGATTTAGAGGTAGCCAGGCTGCGAGCCATTTGATTGGGTCGATAATTTGCTTCAGCTGCCACCTTCAATACTTTTTCGCGCACTTCCGCACTCACGCCTGGTTGATCATTCAGCACACGGGAGACCGTTGCAGTTGATACTCCGACCTGTTTGGCAATCTGTTTTAAGTCCATTTTTTATACCTTACGTAATTTTTATGTAATCGTTTACGTTAATGATATAGTTAAATATCCAAAAGTCAATATCCTGTATGCAGGCACTGTTCACTCTCAACAAAATTTTTATATAATCAGGGAATCGCTTTCAGGTTCAGCATGTTATACTGAATTGAAAGGGCGCAATCCCTTAAGAATAAGTCACCTGGTTTGCCGA
>ENA-ORXD01002806-ORXD01002806.1-sediment-metagenome-genome-assembly--contig:-NODE-2806-length-10921-cov-3.187477_pt1 | contig 10921 bp, 8 predicted proteins | sample MGYA00237862_ERZ511471 | MGnify/ENA metagenome assembly ERZ511471 | reverse complement strand
TCTATTAAGCACTCCTCAAGCGCAGTTAAATACTCTTGAGGAGTGCTCACTGGAACCGCTATCGTTGGATTATCGAGTTCTTGGGAACAGTTCTCCGATTTTCCAATGATTCTTCCACACACCACGCTCTTTGAGATATTTTGCAACCCCAGGGTGAACAGGTACATTACTTAAAGACTCTATAGTAGCCACATTCATTTCAAGGCCTGTCTTTGAAAACTGCTCAAATCCTGGATTAAAAGCCACTAGATCACGAGAGTGTTCGTACCATGCTTTTACAATACCATACACACGGTCTGTATCTTCGTTCGGTCCGAAGCCCCAACCATAGGCATTGCTGTATGCAATAATTTTATCGGTTCCCACAGGTTTGCTAAACATTGTAGGAGGGAAAGGCGGGGGAATAAACACCGCCGGAACTTTCGCAATCATCTCCTTTTCCTTTTCCGTGGGATTTACGACTTGTATATCAGCACGTGTTTCCAGTTCCTTAACCGCGCTCGGGACAGTCGCCTGGCTAATTGCAAAAATACCCAATACATCCAAAGCCCCACTCTTTAAAGCATCGGCCAGTTCGCCTGTCCCCATCTGCCTGTCGGTGATTTTATCCCAAAGACCGAGCTTTTCGAGTATCAACTTAAAAGTATCGTAGGAACCAGATCCTCTATACCAAGGAAAGACCTTCTTACCCGCCAAATCAGCTAGTGACTTGATGTCGTTCCGACCAGCTTTGGTCACAAAAAAGTGATCGCCTGTGAACAGGTAAACGCCTTGATAAGTTCTGTACTTTACAGGAGATTTTGAAAATACCCCTTCATTGGCCCAGGCTTCATAAACCGTCTGGGTACTGCTGTAGGTTGTGTCCACTTCGTTCTTTTCATAGAGCTGATAACTGGCCGGTGTCCCTTTTCCTGTCGTTACAACCAGCTGGACATCGGGATTATGTTGATTGGCTACTCGGATAAGACCCATAGCTACCGTATAAGCAAACCCCCCCTCGGGTGTAGAGTAAAATCTCCACGTCTTTTTCTCAGCTGAGAATACTGTCGTTGCCATGGAGAGCGTCATGAGCAATGTCATGAATATTACGACAACATAAACTAAATCCATGCGACGGCTAAATACTTTTTTCATGCTATTCTCCTCCTTTAAGTAAGTTATTGGACTAATAGATCGCCCGTTCTGACATTAGTAGTAGAACATGATTGAGGATTATCACCTCCCCCCGAAAAACCTTGCATGCATCCAGTCTTTGTTGACTGAAATCATTGTTGAGACAGAATATTGTTTCGGAGCCTATTGGCAATGGCATCTCCCACTTCCAAGGTTGAAGAGTTCCCCCCGATATCATAGGTGCGGATCTTTCCTTCACGCAGGACATCCTTGATCGCCTTTTCTATCTCTTCTGCAATTTTTGACTCGCCTAAATGCTTAATCATCATTTTAGCTGCCAATATGGCGGCTATGGGATTAACGACATACTTGCCCGCATATTTGGGGGCCGTCCCGTGGATCGGCTCAAATACGCCCATCTTATCGCCAATGTTTGCCCCAGGCGCAAACCCCAGCCCCCCAATAACACCAGCGCCCACATCGCTTAGAATGCCGCCATCCGCACCCTCTGCAACCACTACGTCCAACCTTTCCGGTTTCATGATCATCTGCATCGCACAAGCGTCTATTTCCATATCCTCTGCTGCAATCGTCGGGAAGTCTTTGGCGATTTTATAAAATAATTCCATAAGGGGCTTATCCGTGTATGTTAATATGATCGCCTTATTCGCGAAGGTAACCTTTTTCCTCCCCTCTTCCACAGCATACTTGAAACAGTACCTGAAAAAACGTTCCATTCCCGCCTTGGTGAACGTTCTTAAGTTGACGTAATTATCACCCTTGATGTAACCCTCTTTCTTATAAAGTCCCTCGTTGTTCTCTTTTATGATTACAAAGTCAGCCTTGGGCTGCAAAGCGTTCACACCCGGCAGAGCCTTGATCGGACGAACATTCGCGTACAGATCGAATAATTTCCTGATCCCCTGTACTACAGTTGAAGCATGCTCCCCGCCTGCGGCACCAAAAAGAACAGCATCCGTATTCTTAATACCGTCAAGAGTCTCTTGAGGAAATGGATCGCCGTATTTCTTGATGGCATCCTCCCCCATCTCCATATTCTTTAATTCCAGTGTAAAATCTTTTGCACAGTCATTTACGGCTTTCAGGACGATGATCGCAGCTTCGACCACATCCTTTCCAATCCCATCACATGGTATGATTCCAATGTCGTATGTTCTTCCTGCCATTCACATCCCTCCCTCTGCATCTAATTATCAACGCTTAACAATAACTGGTTTAGATCCATCATTTTCGTATATACAGACAACCCTAGACAACAAATATCTTCTGAGGCGTCTTATGCAAACAATCGCTTACCCCTTCTTCTGTAACAATGTAGTTATCACATAACGTTCCTGTCCCCTTGCCAGAGACCACGGGATGGACGGCTATATTCATATGACACATTATTTTCATCGTTTCTCCGGATTGGAAGGAAGGTCTTTCCACCAGATCGTAACCCTGACCGTGACCAAACAACCTCTTTTCCTCCGGATACCCTCTTGAAAGCAGAAATTCATTGTTTTCAGCCACAATCTCCATTGGATCCACACCAGGCCTCAGGAGACTCAATGTGCGCTTCTGTGCTTCCTTGGCATCTTCAAATAGTTTCTGCAGTTCTTCTGGAATTTTTCTAAGGCAGGCCGTTCGGTGTAAATGGGTGTAGTATCCAGCCGGGTCCGTCGCTTCAACAAGTATGCCTACCTGATCCCCGTCCTGGATCACCCGGTTCATCGCACTGACTGGACTGTTGGGAAAGGTGTTGCCAGGAGGGGAGGAACCAACAAGAACAAAACCCTGCTGACCTCCAAGCATCTTGAACCTGTCAGCACCCTTTAATGCTATTTCATACTCCCTGATCCCGGGCCTTATTGCTTCTAAGCATGCTTTTATAGCTTCATCGTGAATATAAGCACTTTGCCTTATGCAATCAATCTCCTCGGGACTCTTTATTGCCTTGATCTCATCAATTTCATCCGTGATATCTATAAATTTTGCACCCGATAAATGACGCCATATATAACTGGTAAACCCCGAAGTCATCGCCCCTTCATTGACCAATGCTATTCGACACTCTTTATATTCTTTTAATTCATTGACCACTATTTCCGCATCGTAACTTGTCGTGTAATTGAGCGAGAGCATGATCGGAGTGCTTATCCTCTTTCTCACCCCCCTTAAAAGCCACGACGGGGGTCCCGCCTTTTTTGGATCACTCGTACCGTGGGAAATCATGGTCATTTCTTCTTCGAATGGGAAAATGACCGATACAGGGTAAGCAAAGGAAGCAGGCACATCAGTAACCCACTTGACATAACCCCCCAGGTAATCGTTGTTGTTTTGTATTATGAGAAAGTCGATCTTTTTATACGTCATCAGGTCGCGGAGCGCCTTCCATCTCCTTTCAAGCTCAGCAGTGGAGATAGGTCGAATCACCCTTTCCCTCAACAAATCAGATTCAGTCATGACAGGCCCCTTGCCAAGAGAGCAACTCCTAGTATCGTCTACCGAAACGGACAGGATCCCTGTCCAGTTCCGTGATAAATTCTGTCAACAGATGAAAGCCGTCCTTTATGTCATTGATGTGGCTCATTTCGACCTGGCTGTGGGCATACCGCCTTGGAAAGCAGATGGATCCACTGGGTATCCCCCCACGTGAAAGATGAACCTGAGAAGAATCCAAATACGTACTGGCCATCACATCAACTTGATACTTGATCTTTTTTGACTCTGCCACTCTCAAGAGGCTCTTTCTGATGGCTGGATGAGTGTACATCCCGTATTCCAATTGAGGGTATCTGTCAAAAATCCTAATGACCGGACCGCGGTTCAGGTCTATATCGCAACAGTCACAGGCATAAGGGTTCTTAACGGGCACCGTGTCCAAGGTGATTGTCATGCAAGGCTGTGAATTATACGCTACAACACGTGCACCCTTGGCCCCGATTTCCTCCTGGCAGGTAAACATCCCTATCACATTGATATTTTTAATTGTATCTTTTAAAGTTCTCAAAGCGCTCATCAGGACTGCGCAACCGATCCTGTTGTCCAGTGCTTTTCCCGTTATGATGCCGTTTGGATACCTTTGGAATTTCGTAGAAAAGACAACCCCAGATCCAACGCCAACACCACGCTCCAGAACCTCGGTGGCGGTTTCCGCCCCTATGTCAATGAATAGTTGTTGATTTCTTCCTCGGTGCTTTTCCCCCTCGGATATTTGAAGATGACGGCTTTGGTTTCCGATCACCCCCCGTATCAATTTCCCATTCTGGGCAATGATGTCGACTTCCGTGCCAAACAAGACACCCTGATCGATATTGCCCATCAACTCAAAACAGATAAGTCCCTTCTCTTTAATTTTGCTAACTATTAGACCAACTTCATCCATGTGCGCCAATATGCCAATGGAATAGTCCTTACCTGGACGAACCTCTACAATCAAGTTACCGATGGAATCTTCCCGCAGATCTTTGCAATTCGGCCTGATAATATCGGCGATATAATCTCTGACCGCATCCTCCTGACCGGGCGTTCCTGCGATTTCTGTCAACGTCTTGAGTGTGTCTATTGTTTCATCCATCCCATTATCTCTTCATCGGCAGGATCGGCGATGATTTATGTTGAGTGGATATAATCGACTGCAATTTCATGAAACACTACCGTCCGGGAATCCATGATATTACCCTTTATCCAGCATATATCGTCGAAATAGAGGAGGGACTATTCGACATCGCTTTTTTCATACTGGATCAGATAGCAGGAAAATGTAACTTTCCAAACACTCAGTTCGGGCATCTCATTTCCCGGACGGTAGTGGTCCAATGTTTCTTAAAGCAACACCTCCATCAAGGCATCTTTCAAGGATCGAATGGCCTTTAATCGGCCCTTCCCTTTTATCGGAAACCCAGGCCGTTAATCAGAGATGACTGGATTTCAATGAACACCCATTAGATCTTCAAAAGACCCTTTTTGACCGCATCGTCTGTAAGCTTGCTCCCCGGGGCGAAAGGATCAACGCGGTTACCATCTATCCCGTGGAATCTCGGATTGATGCTCTTGGGCTCTTTATGGATTTTCTTAACCGTTACCGTAAGCGTTCCGATCTTTTCAATTGTCCCTTCGACCACATCCCCTGGATAAATATAGCCGATACCGCTTGTGCAGCCCGTTGCAATAATGTCCCCCGGCTCGAGGGTCATGATATACGATATGTACGACACCAATTTATCGCACTTGAAAACAAACTCCTTTGTATTTCCTGTGCTGCTTACTGATCCGTTTACGGACGATGTTATATTGAGATTGTGGGGATCTCCGACAACTTCCTTTTTTACAACATGATATATGGGAGCGAATGTATCAAAGCCCTTGCTGATCATCCACGGAAGTCCCTGGTTAAGCAGCTGCCCCTCGAGAATATGATCTGTAATATCCTGAATGATGGAATAACCATAAATATAATCGTAAGCATTCTTCAAAGGCACCCTGCTGGCTTTCTTTCCGATAACTATCGCGAGTTCTGTTTCGTAATGGATGGTTCGCAACTGGGGAGGATACACAACTGTTCCCTTATCCCCGATTAAAGCAGAGGTGGGCTTTAGAAAGAGTATGGGCTCCGTGGGTTGAATGGTTGAAAATTCCTTGCACAACTTCTGATTGTTATATCCGAGAGCGATGATCTTTGTGGGTATCAAATCCGTTGGAACAATGCCTTTCTCAGTGATTTCTGTAAGTCTAAACATTTTTTGTCCCCTCCTCTCCTTGAACCTTGTTAGTAGTCTAATGTTTACGGCAACTGGAATGGTTTCGCTTCTTGTCTAGACATAGTTAACTCAACAAAATACCCGATAGACACCCCCTTTCTGCAAAATAGTCTTGATTAAACAAGCAGACATTGCAGGGACAAGATGATTGTCCAACCGCACCACAAAAGACCTGTCTGCGATGCTTCATGACCCAATACCCCTATCCCATTTTTTCATATCTTCTTTTATGAAATGGTACAAATCTGGTTTTGCTTAACATACCCATACGTAGACTGCTCAATGGCATTAATCGCCTCTATGCTATTGAAACCATTTTCAGTAAGCCTAAGCACAATGGTCCTCATGTCTGCTACATTCAGGTCTAGAATCACATTATCCGTCGTTGCGTATTTTAAACAAAGGATCTGTGCCCCTTCATTGTTTATAATTTCAATCGCTTTCTCTAAACAGTCCTGAGACTCGATTCTGATCAGTATCTTTGCGTATTTTTCCTGAGGTGTAAGTTCCATATTTTGATGATTCCGATCCAAGATATCAGCACATCGCCAGCCTTTATTCTGATCTTCCTAGTTCCTCAAGACTCTCCTCAATGATCGACAATCCCCTTTCAATCTCATCTTGCGTTAGATTGAGTGGCATGAGAGTACGAATGGTGTTTGAATATGTTCCGGCAGAAATCATTAATAGGCCCTTGCTCCGGCATGTATTAATCAACTTCCTTGTCAATTCTGTTGCGGGTTCCTTGGTCTTTCTATCCAACACAAGTTCCATCGCAACCATTGCCCCCAATCCGCGCACTTCGCCTATAAACGGATACTCGTTTTGAAGCTTCTTAAATCTATCTAAGAAAATTCTGCCGATTTCCTCCGCCTGCTCTAGGATTGGCTCCTCGTTAAACACATCAATAACCGCAATAGCGGCACTGCAGGAAACGGGGTTCCCGGCATAAGTACCGCCAAGTCCTCCGACCTGAGGATGGTCCATCAGTTCAGCCTTCCCTGTTACAGCACTGAGCGGAAGTCCTCCCGCCAGAGCTTTTCCCGTTACAACGAGATCTGGCTCTACTTCATAATGCTCTATTGCGAACATCTTCCCGGTCCTGCCGAAACCGCTTTGAATCTCATCCGCTATGAACAGAATCCCATTCTCATGACAAATCTCATATATGATTTTGAAATATTCCTTTGGAGGGACAATAAACCCCCCTTCACCAAAGACTGGCTCGGCTATCAAGGCTGCGACTTGATTAGATGAAACATGCGTCTTGAAAAATTCTTTCAGATGATGGGCACATTTGATTTTACAAGAAGGGTACTCCAATCCAAAGGTACATCTGTAACAATACGCGCAAGGTATGCGATAAATTTCCGGAGCGTAAGGCGCGTAACCTTCTTTATATGGATGGACTTTACTCGTTAAACTCGACGCCAGAAGGGTACGCCCGTGAAAAGCATGCTCAATAGCTATGATTGCAGGACGACCGGTAGCATGACGTGCAATCTTTATCGCATTTTCGACGCTCTCAGCCCCGCCACTTGCAAAAAGCGTTTTCTTGAGAAAGTTTCCCGGCGTAATTTTATTCAACCTTTTGGCCAATTCCACATAGGGCTCATACATCACCACATGAAAACATGTGTGAAGGTATTTCTGGATTTGGCCCTGAATGGCCTCCATTACCTTTTCGTGTCGGTGGCCGATAGCACAGACTCCAATTCCTGTCGCAAAATCGAGATACTGCCTACCCTCTACGTCTACGACAATGGCCCCTTTGGCCTCCTTAACGAAGATGGGATGAACAAAGAAGGACCCCTGAGGGATGTTTTGAATTCTTTCCGCCAATAATGCATCATTTGTATTCATAAAATAAAGACACTCCATTGTATTTAACGGTGTTATAATTTCACTATATGTGCCAATTTCATTAAGCAATGAGCTGGCCGGACGTTAATAATGGGCTTCATTCTTGATAATATTGATGATTTATATAATTAGGGAGTGTATTGGATTTCAACTTGAGCGGGAAGCTCGCTTCACGGTAGGCTAACTATCTATGCATAATAACATCATATTGATTCACAATAGTTCACATAGAATATTAAACAAATAATATCATTAAATATTATTTATGATGCATATTAACATCGTAATGATGTAACACTGCAACTATTCTATATACCACGCAGACTAAGCTTTGAAGGCAATTCTGTACTTCTTCACTTTCCTTGAAATTGTTCCTTGATCCACTTTTAGAACCCTAGCTGCCCTTCGCTGGGAACCATATTTGTCGATGGTTTGTTTAATAAGCAGCATCTCGAACTTTTCAACAGCGTCTTTGAAAGGAGTGTTTGCTGTCAGGAACATATTTGTCATCGAAGTTGAGACATCCCTGCTTATGAATTTGGGCAAATCAGTGATCTCAATCCGTTCGTTGTCACTCATGACGATAACTCGTTCGATGATATTCGCAACCTCCCGCACATTTCCAGGATAATCGTACTCAGATAAGGCATCAATCGACGCAGGCGAAAAATTCTTTTTCTTCTTATAGGCCTTATTAAATCTCTCTGTATAATAAAATATAAGCGGGATAATATCCTCTCTCCTTTCTCTTAATGGAGGAATGTGTATGGGGACAACATTAATCCGGTAGTAAAGATCTTTTCTGAACATTTTTGAAAACACCATTTTCTCAATATTCTTGTTGGTGGCAGCAATAATCCTGACGTCAATTCTTTTAGCCTGTGTGCCCCCGACACGAAGGAGCTCATGATCCTCGAGAAAACGAAGAAGTTTCGACTGAAATTCAATTGGCACCTCTCCAATCTCATCCAGGAAGAGAGTCCCATTGTTGGCCAACTCGAAAATACCTTGCTTACCCTCTGATTTGGCACCGGTAAACGCTCCCTTCTCATATCCAAATAATTCGGATTCCATCAGAGAAGGAGGAATTGCTGAACAATCAACCCGAAAGAAAGGCCCGTCCTTTCGTTGCGAGTGTTTATGAATAAATTTCGCGACCGCTCCTTTCCCTACGCCTGATTTACCCAAAAGAAGAACAGTTGAATCAACCATCGCAACCCTGAGTCCTGCCTCTATGACTCTGGACATGCCTTCGCTTCGGAAAATGAAATCAGTCAGATCAATTTTATTGATCGCGAACTCGGATAATCTTGAATGATATCCACCCGCAAGAGCATGAGCCTCCTGAAGTTGTCTTCTCAAATTATCTAACTCAGTTACATCACGCTCATTGGTCAACACGAATGTTATTTCACCTTTTTCATTGAAGATGGGGTTTCCCGTTATGAGAATCTTTCTCCCTCCCTTAACCTGTTGTATCATTGTGATGGGAGTTCTATTCTTGAGCACCTCAATGGTCACCGACTTATCAAACAGTTCAGCAGTAATCAGATCTTTCATGTTTTTTCCGATAACATCTTCTGCCTTTATATGATTGATTTTTTCCGAAGCTCTGTTAATTCTTATAACCGTACCCTCCTTATCGCATATCCAGAGACCATCGAATGACGAATCTATAATTGCATCCAATGAGCTTTTCATATTTTTGAAAAAATCCAGTTCCTTCGTAATCTTCTCTACTTCGGAGATTTCCTGAAAAACACTAACAGCCCCCAGAATGCTATCGTCGCTGTATATCGGATTGATATTTGCCATGAAAGATACTTCTTGACCCTTAAGGATTTCACCGACAAAACTTTTCTTATCTCTTATGCACTCAAGAAGTTTTCCTCCTGTATTCGGAAGAATATCTAATATGTAATTATGAAGAGCATCGGAAGCGGATATATTAAAAATTCTTTCCGCTGTTTTATTGAAATACCGTATTAATCCATCCCGGTCGATTGCAACGATACCATTATATACGGCATCTTGAATCAGAGCTTTGTCAAGTAGTTCAATTTTTTGCATTCCTGTCGTCCTTACATTGATCCCTGAAATAGAAAAGGCTGTTGATGGTGTATAACATACGATAGAAGGCAACAGGAAATCGGTTGTAGAGTATTATCGCGCAATGACCCTGCGATGAACCGTAAAGGCCTTAGCTCCCAAAACCACCCGGTACGGCCACTCATGATGACAACACCCTGCAGACGGCGTCCGTCACCTCGCGGGTGGTCGCCGTTCCGCCGAGGTCGCGGGGCAGGCGGTCCCCCCGGGCCGTCACCGACTCGATCGCCGACATGAGGAGAGAGGCCGATTCGGCCTCACCGAGGTGTTCGAGCATCAGGACCGCCGACCAGAAGGTGCCGATGGGGTTGGCGATCCCCTTCCCCATGATGTCGAAAGCGGAGCCGTGGATCGGTTCGAACATGGAGGGGTATTTCCTCTCTGGGTTCAGGTTGGCCGTCGCCCCCATCCCGAGGCTCCCCGAGAGGGCCGCCGCCAGGTCGGAGAGGATGTCCGCATGGAGGTTCGTCGCCACCACGACATCGAGGGTTTCCGGCCGGAGGACCATCCGCGTCGTCGCGGCGTCGACCAGCATCCGGTCCGTCGCGACGTCCGGAAAGCCGGCGGCCGTCTCCTGAAAAATCTCGTCCCAGAGGACCATCCCGTGGCGCTGGGCGTTGGATTTTGTCACCAGGGTGAGTTGGCGCCTTTTCCTTTTCCGGGCCAGGTCGAAGGCGAAGCGCATGATCCGGGAAACCCCCGCCCGGGTGAAGACGGAAACCTCCATCCCCACCTCCTCCGGGTGGCCCGTGTGGGCCCTCCCGCCGACGCCGGCGTACTCCCCCTCCGTGTTCTCCCGGACGACGACCCAATCCAGGTCTTCCGGGCCCCGGTCCCGAAGCGGGCTCCGGATCCCCGGCAGGATCCGCGCGGGGCGGACGTTGGCGTACTGGTCGAACCCCTGGCAAATGGGAAGCCGAAGACCCCAGAGGGAGATGTGATCGGGAACCGAGGGGTGGCCTACGGAACCGAAGAAGATGGCATCGAAGGCTTTCAGGGTCTCCAGGCCGTCCTCCGGCATCATCCTCCCGTGGGCGTGATAATATTCGGACCCCCAGGGGAAGGTTTCAAAG
>ENA-ORXD01002803-ORXD01002803.1-sediment-metagenome-genome-assembly--contig:-NODE-2803-length-10933-cov-6.391949_pt1 | contig 10933 bp, 12 predicted proteins | sample MGYA00237862_ERZ511471 | MGnify/ENA metagenome assembly ERZ511471 | reverse complement strand
GCCGGAGATAGTTAAAAACCCTCGTCTCGTAACATCCATAAAAGCCTCCTTTGATACTATATGTCATTTATGACATATGCAGGTTTCCGCCCGTTTGTCAATATGTTAGTAGTAACATAAATATTCCGGGCGGGCTTTGCGCCAGCCTCTCGTTTAAGAGGCGGATGAGGGGGATGATCCGAAATCGTTCCACTCGTTGCAGGCTGCGGGGGCATACCCCTTTTCCTGCATGATCACATCGAGATGGGTAAGCCCCATGGAGACGACATCGAAATCAGGATCGCCGAGATCGCTGACGCGGTTCATGGTGACCACGTATCTCTTGCATCGATCGCAGGCGAATGCCGTCTCCTGCTCTTTCCCCTCGACAAAGAAATACGGCGTTCCGTCTTCTTTTCCTTCGTGTTCGCAGTACGGGCACAGGACGCGGTCGAAACGCCATTCGTGCCGGCATCGGGAACAGTGGAGCCGGCGCTGGAAGGTCTTATCCTTGATCACGGCGATGTCGGGAAAGGCACCGCAGATCGGACAGTATCCCTTGTCCCAGGATATATCTCCGAGCAGATCGGCGACCGCTCTCGCCTTTGTTTCCAGGACCGGCCTGAGGATGCTGATCAGCACCAGGCGCAGGACCTCCGGCCTGATACCCAGCGTCGCGGACCAGTACCGGACAAGCCCGTCGTCAAGCTCGGGGAAGGGGGTGAAGTATTCTTCCAGACGCATGCTTTCGTTCTTGACCCCGGCTTCGATCTTCCGCAGTTCCTCCGCAAGGTCCGGGAACCCGATCGCAATCGACGGGATCACCGCCGATGCGATTTTCTTCCACGGCTCGTCGGGGTGCAGCAGGGACATCTGTCTGCAGACAGGCACCCCCCCCTGCAGCCGGGCCGTGTCGATCTGCGACACGTCCACGCTCATGCAGGTTCCCTCCTCGACGAGGCGTTTCCGTTCCAGCAGGATTGCCTTGAAGGCGAGGAGGATGTTCCGGCTGTGCGGGTTCGTTTCGTTCATTTCCTCTATCTGTTGTTCCAGCCTCGACAAACCTTCGGTCTTTTTTTTCATCTCATACCCTCTCGATGCGGCGTGGTGTTGCCGGGTGTCCCGCGCTCCGTCCGGAGCGAATCCACACGCCGGGGATTGGCTATGTCATTCCTGACATAATGTTGGTTCGACCTGATACACTGAATGCGGACGGGAAGTCAATCCCTAATCGCCGGCATCCTGCAGGGAGGCTGAAAACTGTGTTCAGGCATGCCGGCGCGCATATGCGGGCTCACGGTCTCCCCGCCGGGGCGCGGGGTTCGATCCGACGGGAGGGACCGCGCCCCGCGTGCGATTGTTCCGGATCGGCCGGATCAGAGGAAAATACTCACTTTTCGCAATTATGTTAAAATTAACATGTTCCGCTTGACTTTGTGTGCTGTTTATATGTTATAAAAAACATGTTCCGCTTGACATTCGGGTTCCATTCGCCTATAAGGCCAGTCGTGTCATAAATGACATATGTTTTGCGCTCATTGATACGCTTGAACCATCCGGACAAAAACTGCACGGGAATGGAGCCTCACCATGCGTAAATACGTTACAGCGATTATCAGTGCTCTCGTCATTCTGGGATCTTCTTTTTCAGCCGCCGCCGGCGAAAAACTGCTGGTTGCCGTCGCCGCTAATTTCATCCTCCCCTCCGGAGAGCTGGCTGAGATGTTCGAGGCCCGGACGAGGATACCCGTCGAGGCGACGTACACGTCGACGGGAAAATTGTACGGCCAGATCGTCAAGGGCGCGCCCTACGATCTCTTCTTTGCCGCTGATGAAAAGAGACCGAACCTCCTCTTTGAAAAGGGTCTCTGTGATGCACCCTTTGTCTATGCGCAGGGACAGGTGGTGGTCTGGACGGCAAACAGGGAGCTGTGCGGGGCGGCCGGCTGGCAGGCCGTGGTGAAGAATCCAAATGTCCTGAAGATCGCCATCGCCAATACGGAGAGCGCGCCCTACGGCACCGCGGCGATGATCGCCCTCCGGAAGGCAGGGTTGTGGGATATGCTGAAAGCAAAATATGTCTTCCCCCAGACGGTGGCGCAGGCCTTTCAATATGCCGAGACGAAGAGCGCCGAGGCAGGGTTCTGCGCCTATTCGTCCGCCCTTTCGGACAAGGGGAAAGGCGGGTGCTTCTACCCCGTCCCGGAGGCCCCGGCGATCGTGCAGGCGGCCTGCATCCTCAAGCGGACGGAACACCGGGCGGCCGCCGAGCAGTTTGCCGCATTCGTACAGTCGCCCGAGGCTCAGAAAATAAAAGAAAAGTACGGGTATCGATAGATGGACCTGACGCCGCTCTGGCTCTCGCTGAAACTCGCGTTCATGACGACCGTCGTGCTCGTTATCCTGGCCGCGCCGCTGACCTATCTGCTCGTCTATGTCCGCTTCGCCGGGAAGACATTCTTCGAGGCCTTCCTGACCCTCCCCATGGTCCTCCCGCCGACGGTCCTCGGTTTTTACCTGCTCCTGGTCATGACGCCCCAGGGGAATATCGGCCGTTTCTGGCAGGCCGTCACCGGGTCCCCCCTGATCTTCACCTTCGCGGGGATCGTCGCGGCGTCGCTCGTCTACAGCCTGCCCTTCGCCATTCAACCCATGAAGGCGGCCTTCGAGAAGATCGACCGCCGCCTCCTGGAGAGTTCGTATGTACTGGGCCTGTCGCCTCTGTCGACCTTTTTCAGGGTGATTATCCCCAACGCCCTCAACGGGCTGGCGGCATCGGCGATCCTGGTCTTTATACACACCCTCGGCGAGTTCGGGGTGATCCTCATGGTCGGGGGGAGTATCCCCGGCGAAACGAAGGTCGCGTCCATCGCGATCTACGAGGCGGTCGAGGCGCTCCGCTATCGGGATGCCGCCGTGATGTGCCTGATACTGGTGCCGATCAGCTACCTCTTTCTCCTCCTCATCAACCGCCTGACCCGGAGACAGATCTATGGAACTTAACGTCTCGATAAAGAAGAAACTGCCCCACTTTGATCTCGACGTCTCTTTTTCCTGCCGCAGGAGCCGTCTCCTCGCCCTGGTGGGACCGTCGGGGGCCGGGAAGACGACGATCATCAGGATACTGGCGGGACTCGACCGGCCCGACGAAGGACGGATCACCTATGACGGTGAAACCTGGGTGGATACGGACAAAAAGATATTTCTCCCGCCCCAGGAGCGGCACCTGGGGTATGTCTTTCAGGAGTACACCCTGTTCCCGCATCTGACGGTTGCCGGAAATGTGGCCTTTGCCGCCGCCGATACAAGGGACGTTGATTCCCTGCTCAAGCGTTTCAATATCCGGCATCTGAAAGATCGGAAGCCCGATATGATATCGGGGGGCGAGCGCCAGCGCTGCGCCATCTGTCAGGCCATGGCCCGGCATCCCCGTCTTCTCCTCCTGGATGAGCCTTTTTCCGCCCTCGACGCGGTGACCCGCCAGAGCCTCCGCGCGGAGCTGCGAACGCTGAAACAGGACCTGTCGATCCCGGTGATCCATGTGACCCACGATATCTCCGAGGCCCTCTATCTGGCGGACGACGTGCTCCCCATGGTGGGGGGGAGGATCGTGAGAAAATGGATGGTCCAGTTCATGCTGAAGGGCCGCCCGCCCGCGCGGCAGAGGGTTGCTGAAGGTATGAACAGCTCCGAGCATGATTCCCGCGCCGGGGAAGACCTCTCTGTCCTGTATGATTCCCTGAAGGCGGTGCAGTAGTGAATATCGGCCCCTATTCCTTTGACGAGTATATCCACCTGGTAAAATCCTTTCACGGCCACGTCGCTCCCGGCATGATTATCGGCGGGATCATGGTCGACATGGCGCTCAGCAATACGCCGGCGGGAGAATTCTTCGACGCGCTGTGCGAGACGGAAAACTGCCTCCCCGACGCGGTCCAGCTCCTGACTCCCTGCACGGTGGGGAACGGGTGGCTCCGGATCGTCAATGTGGGGAGGTACGCCGTTACGCTCTACGAAAAGTACGGGGGCGAAGGCATCCGGGTGTATCTCGATTCGTCGAAGCTTGACGCGTGGCCGGGGATCAAAGAATGGTTTTTCAAACTCAAGCCGAAGAAAGAGCAGGATTCGAAGGCCCTCTTCCAGCAGATCCGCGATGCGGGAACGAACCTGTACAGCCTGCAGAAGGTGCGGGTCCAGCCGCAGTTCCTGGAAAAGCGGTCGAAAGGAAGCATCGCCGTCTGCCCCCTGTGCGGCGAAGCCTACCCCTTGAAGGACGGCGAGGTCTGCCGGGCCTGCGGTGACCGGAGTCTGTACGCGGACATCGCCGCTTCCTACCCCGCTTCCGCAGCGAAGAGGCCGCCGTTGCGGTCCGTATCGGTGGAAGATGCCGTCGGGCGTTCCCTGCTCCACGACATGACCCGCGTTATTCCGCACAGCGAGAAGGGTCCCGCATTCAGGAGCAGGCAGGTGGTGGGGCGGGAGGATATCGACCTGCTTCTGACGATGGGGAAGAAGAGGGTCTACGTCGCGGGGGACGACGAACCCGGCGGGGAGTGGGTCCACGAGAACGACGCGGCGGTGGCCATGGCCCGGGCAATGGCCGGGGGCGGGGTCGCCTTCACGGATGCCCCCAGCGAGGGAAAGGTGACGTTCACCGCCGGGCATGACGGCCTGCTCGTTGTCGATGAAGAGCGGCTCATGCATTTCAATCGCGTCCCCGATGTGATGTGCGCCGGCAGGCAGACCTATTCGACAGTTTCCACAGGAGACAAGATCGGCGGAACGCGGGCCGTCCCGCTCTATATTACCCGGGACACCCTCGACAGGGCCCTGGCCGTGCTTGGCGAGAGACCGCTCTTCTCCGTCCTCCCCCTGCGGAAGCCCCGGGTCGGTATTTTGGTGACCGGAACGGAGGTATATGAGGGGCTGGTGAAAGACGGGTTTATTCCCGTTATACGGGGGAAACTTGAACGCCTGGGGGCGGAAACCTTCCATACGCGCATCGCTCCCGATGACCGGGACGCGATCGCCGGCGCGGTCAAGGAACTGATCGGGGAGGGGATCGACCTGCTCGTCACGACCGGGGGGCTCTCGGTGGACCCCGACGATGTCACCCGCATGGGACTGGAAGACGCCGGGGCAACGGACGTACTCTACAGCGCCCCCATACTGCCCGGGGCGATGACGCTCCTTGCACGCATCGGAGACGTGCAGGTTATCGGAGTCCCCGCCGCCGCGCTCTATTTCAAGACGACCAGTTTCGACCTGCTCGTTCCGCGCCTCCTGGCCGGTCTGACCATATCCCGGGATGACCTCTCGCGGATGGGGAGCGGCGCCTTCTGCCTCGAATGTCCGGACTGTACGTTTCCCCTGTGCCCGTTCGGTCGTTAGAGCTGCCGACACGCCGGCACCTCTGCGCTGCATATGCCGCAGTCATTATTGCATTGACTCACAGGACTCTTTTCCGTATAGTCGCTTGATAGAAAAGCACTTTTCGGAATCGGGTTTTTGAATACATCGGCGACTTGGGGGGCACGATGGAGATCAAACATAAGATCTGGCTGGAAAAGGACGGCAAGGTGATCTTCGGTGCGGGCCGCTACGAACTGTTCAAGGCCATCGATGAATCGCGTTCGCTGAACGCCGCGGCGAAGAAGCTGAACATGTCGTACCGCGCGGCCTGGGGGCGGGTGAAGGCCTCTGAAGAGCGCCTGGGGATAAAGCTCGTGGAACGCGCCCAGGGAAAGGGCATGTACCTGACAGACGAAGCAGTGGTGCTTCTCAAACAATTTGACCAGCTCGAGGAAAAGGTGTGAACGTTTTTACAGGAGACTGGTCAGTCTCTCTCATTATCGCTCAAAGACAAAACCAAAAGTCGGTCGTTAAAGAAACCTGCTGCCGGATCGGACCGTGGGCAGTAGTTCGCCCGATCCTTTTCCTCCCCTCATCAGTGCGAATTCCCCGCCCTCTGGGTGTATACCAACCGGTAATCCATTTTACAATTCGTGATTTTCAACAAGACCCTGAAAGAATGTTCGTGAGAGGGCAAGTGCCTTCCGATCACAATGGAAGGGTGGGGAAGGAATTCTTTTGGTTGACAATATGCTAAAAATGACATATGTCGCGGTTGTCATAATCGTGCCACGATGAAGTTCTGCTGCTGTTGGGAGGTTATGGCAACCGGAAAATAAAACGGGGCTGGAGACTGCTTGGGATTCTGTAAATTGTGATCGTTACCTTTCTCAACAAATCCAATTTTGCAGAAAGGTGAAATTATCATGAAGCCGGGGCTGGCCCCTCCTGACGACACGCATGTGTGTGAGCAACATCGGTACCGTGTTGAGCATTCATAAAATTTGAAAAGCGGAGGAGGAAAAAGTGAACGCAGAAGCCAGAACGTATCAGAAGGGAGAGATCCCGGGCATCATCGCGATCAATGCGGATGTGTGCAAGGGGTGTGATTCCTGTAAGCGTTACTGCCCCACGGGGGCCATCACGGGAATGTTCGGGGCCATTCACGCCATCGATGTGGAGAAGTGCATCAACTGCGGACAGTGCCTGATCAACTGTCCCTTCGGTGCCGTCTATGAAACCGTCGATACGGTCGATGCCGTGATCGCGAAACTGCAGGACAAGAACGTCACGGTCGTCGGGATCCCAGCTCCTGCGGTCCGAGTGGCCATCGGTGAGGAATTCGGCATGGCCGACGGTTCCCTGGTCACCAAGGAGATGTACGGAGCCATGAAGAAGGCGGGATTCGAGATCCTGGATAATAACTTCGCGGCGGACCTTACCATCATGGAGGAGGGGACGGAATTTATCGTCCGGGCGCGGCACTCCCTTTTCGGGGAGGAGGCGCACGGCCACAAGGTCGGGCCTCTCCCGCAGTTTACCTCCTGCTGTCCCGCCTGGGTCAGATACCTAGAGACAAGATACCCGGCATTGCTCCCGAATCTCTCGTCCGCAAAATCCCCCCAGCAGATGGCCGGTCCGCTCGCCAAGACGTACGGAGCCCTCAAGATCTGGAAGAAACCTCCGGAGAACATATACACCGTGGGGATCATGCCCTGTACGGCCAAAAAGTTCGAGGCATCCCGTCCCGAATTCACCAGCGCGTACCACTTCCTCGAGAAGGAGGGAAAGGCCGGTTCCGATACCCCCTATCCCGATATCGATACGGTGCTGACGACCCGTGACCTCGCCCGCCTCTTCAGGAAGATGAAGATCAACTTCGCGAAGGCGGGTGATGTCGACGGCGGTCCGCTGGCGGAGTACACGGGCGCGGGGACGATCTTCGGCAATACGGGCGGCGTGATGGAGGCCGCGGTCCGAACGGCCTACAAGGTGTTGACCGGCAACGAGCTGCAACCCCTCGAGTTCAAGCCGGTGAGGGGAATGAAGGGGGTCAAGAGCGCCTCCGTCACCCTGATGGACACGAAGTACGGCAAGGAAGTGACCGTCAATCTGGCCGTTGTCAACGGGATGAAGGGTAACATAGAGCCGGTCCTTGAGCGCGTGATGGCAGGAACCTCCCCGTACCACTTCATCGAGGTGATGAACTGCCCCGGTGGGTGTGTCAATGGCGGCGGACAACCGATCAAATCCGACGGGTCTTCCTGGCTGCAGGCCACCCTGCCGTTGTTCGGCTGGAAGTAACTGAAAGGAGAAAGAAATGAAAGAAGAAAGATATCAATACGAAGAAAGCCCTTCATATGTCTCGCGGAGGGAGTTCATGACGATCAGCGGTATCGTGATCGCTATCCTTGCCCTTCCCGCCGTCTGGATCCGGTCCGCGGTCGCCAAACGGAACAGCTACATCCGGGCGCGGATCAGCGGGCTGTACAAGGATGACGCGGGCTCGAAGGTCCGGGTCAGCCACGCCAACAACGGAGTGGCACGGCTCTACAAAGATTTTGCCGTGCATCCCCTGAGTGACGTTTCGGAAGAACTCTTCCACACCGAACACTATATTGACAGAACCCGTATCTAAAAAGGAGCATGTCTGATGAGCACAAACAATACATGGATATTAAAACATCCCTGGAGCGTACGGTCTTTCCATTATCTGCTGGTACTCAGTTTCATTCCGCTGGCGATTACCGGGGTGGTACTGTATTTCAAGCCCTTTGACGGACCGACGATGAACCGGTACATGCAGGTCCACGTCGTGACGGGGGTCATCCTGACCCTAGATGCAGTCGCCTATTTCATCCTCGGCTTTACCCGCGTGATAGCGTTCGTCAAGCGGAGTTTCTCCTTCTCGGCGAACGACATCAGGTGGTTCTCCATACTGGGCGGATACCCTCAGAAGTTCCTCCTGAGGAAGAAGGTGGCTGTCCCCCCCATGGGGAAGTATAACTCCGGGCAGAAGCTGTTCGGGATCTGTGTCTTGATCGGCGGTACCGTCCTCATCGCGACCGGGTGGGGGCTGTGGGGCTTCCCGCACATCCTCCCGCACGGTATGGCGGCCCTCTTCGGGACGCTTCACCTCGTTTTCGGCTGGATCCTGATCCTCTTTCTCCTGGTCCATGTTTTCCTGGGGATCTACATGTTCGATGATTTCAAGGCGATGTTCCTGCATGGGAGGATCCCCTATGATGAGGCGAAGGAGATGGCGCCTCTCTGGGTGGAGAATGAGATCGTGAAGATCGGGAGGTGAGATGGGGTAACCCCTCGGAATGTCTGTATGCGGGATCTTCCGCCCCTTCGCGCGGCTGAAGCGGCGGGGCAGAAGTTTCTTAACTACAGCGATATTGCCCAAGGAGTATTTGAAGATGACTTTGATAACAGTAACCGTGGACAACAGAAAAGTAGAGGTCGAGGAAGGGAGTACCGTCCTGGAGGCGGCGCGAAAGGCGGGTATCACGATACCGACCTTGTGTGCAATGTCCGAGATAGGGCATACCCCCGGTGCCTGTCGAGTCTGCGTGACGGAGGTTGAAGGGCAGAGGACTCTGGTTGCCCCTGTGTCTTTCCCGTCAGCGGGGGGATGGTGATCCATACCAATACCGAGCGGGTCCGCAAGGCCCGCAAGATGGTGGTTGAACTTCTCCTTGCGAATCATCCTCCGGAGTGTACGACCTGTGTTCGGCATGGAGGATGTGAGCTGCAGGCGGTTGCCGAGCAGGTCGGGGTACGGGAGGTGCGGTTTGATGCCGCCTTCGCCCCGAAGGATGAAGTAATCGACGCTTCCAGCCCCGCCATCGTCCGGGACACGAGGAAATGCATACTCTGCCAGCGGTGTGTAACGGTCTGTGAACAGGTGCAGACTGTTTCGGTCCTTACCCCCGCATGGAGGGGGAGCGACTCCCGGGTGGTCCCGACCTTTAACCTTCCCCTCGGCGAGACCAATTGCACGAACTGCGGCCAGTGTATCCTAGTCTGCCCGGTGGGCGCCCTGTACGAAAAGGACCAGGTCGGAGAGGTCTGGGCCGCGCTGAACGATCCGACGAAACATGTGGTGGTACAGGAGGCTCCCGCCATCAGGGCCGCGCTGGGAGAAGAGTTCGGCATGCCGGTCGGTTCCCTTGTTACGGGGAAGATGATCGCGGCCCTGAGGCGACTGGGTTTCGATCAGGTCTTCGACACCAACTTTACCGCTGATCTGACCATCATGGAAGAGGGGAGCGAACTCCTCAAACGGGTCAAGGAGGGGGGAACGCTTCCCCTGATCACCTCCTGTTCCCCCGGATGGATCAAGTTCTGCGAGCACTTTTATCCCGATCTGCTCGGTCACCTTTCAACATGCAAATCGCCCCAGCAGATGTTCGGCGCCCTGGCGAAAACCTATTTCGCCGAGACATCCGGCGTCGATCCCAAGGACATCGTTTCGGTTTCTGTGATGCCCTGTACGGCAAAGAAATTCGAATGCCAGAGGTCCGAGATGGAAGACAGCGGCTATCGTGACGTCGATCATGTTCTTACAACACGGGAGCTGGCGCGCATGATCATGCAGGCGGGGATCGATTTTGTCAACCTGCCCGATGAAAATTATGACAACCCCATGGGAGAATACACGGGCGCGGCAACCATTTTCGGGGCCACCGGCGGCGTGATGGAGGCCGCCCTGAGAACGGCCTACGCGGTGGTGACGGGAGAAAACTTGCCGGATCTGAATATCACCCCCGTGAGAGGTCTCGATGGCGTGAAAGAGGCCGGCGTTGAAGTGGCCGGTCTGGGAACGGTAAAAGTGGCCGTGGCCCACGGTCTTGGCAATGCACGTAAACTCCTCGACAAGATTCGGGCAGGAGAAGCGGATTATCATTTTATCGAAATCATGGCCTGCCCCGGCGGGTGTGTCAGTGGAGGCGGTCAGCCGCAGCCGGCGACAAACGAAAAGCGAACGCTGAGAGCGAAGGCCCTCTACTCGGACGACCTGGGGCAGGGAAATCGCCAGTCCCATGAGAATGCATCGGTAAAGAAAGTCTATGAAAACTTTTTGAAAGAGCCCCTGGGACATAAATCCCATGAACTTCTTCACACGCATTACACCGACAGGGGAACCGACATGCCCCATCGGAAGTAACGCCTGATATAAATCGTGTAACACGTGAGGCCTGAGGGAAGGATCATTTCTGAACCTGAGGGTCGGAGACATATGGAAATATGAAGAACCCGGCCTTCGCGCATTTGCAAGGTCGGGTTTTTTTGCGAGGTGAACATGGAACAAAAGCGGGTTGGTTTTGTGGGAATCATTGTCAGCGACAGACAGAAAAATGCGTCAATGGTAAATGAGGTGCTGTCCGATTTCGGCGATATCATCATAGGCAGGATCGGCATGCCCCATAGGGAGCGGGGAATCAGCGTGATTGCGCTGATTATTGACGGCACCACAAACGAGGTGGGAGCCATGACGGGCAAACTGGGGATGATTGACGGTGTGACCGTAAAATCCGCCATGGCGAAGAACAATGACCGATCGCATTGAAAATGATTTTCTGGGATCGCTTCCCAC
>ENA-ORXD01002801-ORXD01002801.1-sediment-metagenome-genome-assembly--contig:-NODE-2801-length-10936-cov-3.132793_pt1 | contig 10936 bp, 10 predicted proteins | sample MGYA00237862_ERZ511471 | MGnify/ENA metagenome assembly ERZ511471 | reverse complement strand
GCGCCGAGGATTAATTTTGTCAGGGTGAATTCTGCAAAAACCGTGGCAAAAACCAGCAAACTGCCGCTGATGATGCCCGGATATATATTCGGGATGATAACTTTGAGTAAAACCTGAAGGGTTGTGGCTCCCAAACTCTGTCCAGCTTCGGTCAGCCTGAGTGCGTCGATCGAGCGCATCGCGTTGGAGATCGGACGGTACATGAACGGCATAGAATAAATGAATACCGCTCCGATCAACAATTCAGGAGTACGCCCGATAGGGGTCCCATTGTAGATCTGCACCAGAGCCAGTGCCAGCACAACGGTGGGGATGCCAAAGGGCAGGATCATCAGGATATCGAGGAGGGACTTTGCCTGCGGCAGACGCACATTCACCCAGTAGACGGTGGGGATGATGATGGTTAGACTGACCAGAATGGTGGAAAGGGAAAGGATGAGCGAATTGCGCAGGGAAGAAGAGAAGTAAGAGGCATCGGTTGCTTCTTTATAAAATTCGAATGTATAACCTTCCGGTAAAATGGTGCGGTCCCAGCGGGTTGCCACAGAAAAGATATATGTCGAAAGAATGGGAAGCAGCATATAAAAGAGGAAAAGAACAATAAGGATGACCTGCCAGACCTGTGCGCGTTTTTTTAGCTGTTCCTTGGCGGATGATTTTATCTTCTGATTCATAATGATCTTTTTCTCCCTATTTCTTTGACCAGCGTCGGGCACGTGTGGTGGCGATCTGGTAAGCCCAGATGCTCAATCCCATGATGATGAGAGATAGAACAGCCATTGCCATGCCGATCCCGGGATCGTGCCGTACTTCTCCGGCGATCATAAAGCCGATCTGCAGGGTAACCAGCGAAAGCTGCGATTCAACCAGGGTATAGGCTGTGGCGTAGGCTCCGTATGCGTTGGCAAAAAGCAGCGTCAGCCCTGCCAGCAGCGAAGGAGCGAGTACCGGAATGCCAATGTGCCACCAGAACTGGAAAGTGTTCGCGCCCATGCTTTCGGCGGATTCCTGCCATTCTCTTTTAATGCCGGCAAAGGCAGGGATGATGAGCAGCACCATCAGCGGCAGCTGGAAATAGACGTAAGCCAACGCCAGCCCTGAAAAAGAATAGATACTGAACCCTGGATACAGTTCGTAGCTGAAATATTTGAAAAGGAATTGGGTAATGACCCCATTCATACCCAGGATGATGATAAAAGCAAATGCCAGGGGTGCGCCCGCAAAATTAGTGGTCACATCAGAGAGGGAGATCAGCGCGTTCTTTAATCCTTCTGAAGGCCAGCGGTATATGGCGTATCCGATCAGTGTGCCCAGCACAACTCCAATGATGGCAGTCAACCCCGAGATCTTGATGCTGTTTAGGAAAGAATTGACATAAATGGTCCGGCTCATTGCCTGGTAGTGAGCCAGGGTGAAGGTTTGAGTGGCTTTATCGATGAAGCTGCCCCGGATTAAATAAATGATGGGGACGAACTCGAAAATCAGACAGACTAGTAAGAATGGAATAAACCCCAGCCAATTTTTTAGTGAAGAAAGTTTTTTTGAATGTGTGTTTTTTCCCGTCATGGATGTATTATAGAATGATAAGTTTCGAAAGTCAATAATTAGGTTATTAAATGTTACGTTTGACTGTTCGTTTTGCTTATGCTACAATGTGAAACGTAATGTTTATCATACCTTGTCAGGGTTAAAAGCGCTTATTTTCAATAAAGGGAGATTCCTGTATGCCATCCACATTTGATTCGTACAAGCAAAAATATCCATCCTTGAAACATTTTGAAAAAAATGTCCATGACCTTATGGAAAACTGTTTTTTTGATCCCGGACAAGAAATTTTGATCAACCGTACTCCTGGCAGGCTAGATCTGATGGGCGGGAACGATGATTACACCGGGGGATTAGTTTTTGAAAAAACGATCAAGGAAGCGACCATGGTGGCGCTGCAGGCGCGCTCTGATGAATTGGTACGTTTTTATAATCCAACTGTAAAGGCGTTGGGGTGGGAGGAGCAGATCGATATTTCGCTTACCGATCTGAAAAATGGGAATGAGATCAAACCCATGGAAGAAGTGCGCGACTGGATCAATGCCGATCCCCGGCGCGCATGGTGTGCTTATCTGATCGGTGACCTGTATTATTTACTGGATCATTTCTATGAAAAACTGCAGCATGGTTTTGACCTGTATCTTGAATCCGATGTTCCTCTGGGGAAAGGGGTGAGTTCCTCTGCTGCCCTTGAGGTAGCCGTCATGAAGGTGATGGCAGCCTGCTACGGTATTCAGGTAGAAGGAGTGGAGCTGGCTTCATGGACGCAGTGGGTGGAAATTGCGCTGACCCAATCAGCCTGCGGTATCATGGATCAGTATGCGGTGGTGATGGGGGATGAGGATTGTTTTGTGCCCATGCTGTGCCAGCCCTGCCAGCCTTACCCGCTGGCTAAATTACCTGAAAATCTTCAGGTATGGGGTGTCGATTCGGATGTGCGCCATGCGGTTTCCGGGATCGAATATGAAGCTGCCCGCACAGCTACTTTCATAGGATATCGTTATTTATGTGATTGGGAAAAATTGGCACCTGCCCTCGATAAAAGCGGAGCACTGCCGCGTTGGGTGGAACCGAAGTGGAATGGCTACCTGACAAATCTGTCACCTTCTGATTTTCGCAGATTTTATGAAGATCGCCTGCCTGCACAGGAGCAGGGCAGTGCGTTTATAAAAAACAAGCTGGTGCATCTCGATCCTTTCACACCGGTGCGTCCGGATGTAAACTACCCGGTACGCGGGGCAACCCGTTACGCGGTGGAAGAAAACTGGCGGGTGCATGTCTTTTACAGCCTGATCTCCAAATCGGCAGACCAGATCGATAGCACAACCTGCAGATTGCTGGGTGAGCTGATGTACCAATCCCATCAGGGTTATACCGATTGCGGATTGGGTTCTGAGTATACCGATAAGATCGTGGAACTGGTGCAGGCTGAAAGCAGGCAGGGGCTGTTTGGCGCCAAGATCACCGGCGGTGGGGCAGGCGGTACGGTGGCTGTGCTTGGAGAGAATTCCCCAAGGGCGCGGGTGGCTTTCCAGCGTGTGGTCGATCAATACCGCACATGGAGTAAGAAAGATCCTTATATCTTTGAGGGCTCATCAGCAGGCTGCGATGTATTCGGAGTCCAGACCCTGTTGAATAAATAAAAGCAATCCCTCTTAATCTCGTTTATTTCCTAAGGGATGTTCTTTGAAGAATTCCCACATCACGCCGGTGGCATCGATGGCGGTGCTGGCGTTTCCTGCCAGCCAGCAGGGCAGGCGCTTCCCGACCGGCCAGGCGTGTTCCCCATCTTGAATGGTATACAGGATCACATCCGCTGACCCGGAATAGCCTGTGAAATGTACCCTGGAATTGACTTCTCTTTCAACTGCTTCAGGGTTGCAGCCGTTATGGACGGCAATTTCTTTCATGAATTTTGGAATTGAAGGAAAGGGATAATCAAAACGTTCTGATGGACCGCCATAATAAGAAACCAGTTTATCTGCCAGTCCATGAAACGCGATCATGGGCACCGGGCGGGATTGCCGGCAGGTTTCCAGCGGGAAAAAATACGCCCCTACCACACTGCCGATAGCCGCAATGCGTTCTGAAAGGAGGCAGGCTAATGCCAGCGACATTCCGCCGCCATTGGAAAGCCCGTTCACATAGATGCGGGTTGGATCGATCGAGTAATGATCCTGAAGGTGGTCGATCAGGTCAGCGATGAAATGGACATCTGCTGTGGGATTGCCAGTCGGATCCTTATAATCATAGAGCTTCCAGGCAGGCGGCATCCCTGCACCCAGGGGATAGGCTACCAGAAAGCCTTCTTTCTCTGCCAGCCTGTTCCAGCCACTCTTGCGCATCTGGCGCGCCGGATAATCTTTAAAACCATGCATGCTGATGACCAGCGGTACCGGATCCTCGGGATTGTAAGAGCGTGGTATATACAGCAGGTATTTTCGCTTTGCTCCTCCTGATATCAGGGTTTGATTGGATCGCTGAAAGATCCCTCCGCCGCTCAAAGGAGCGAGAATAGTTAATGATACAAAAATGATGATAAAAATAGCGATGAGATTAAAGATCGATTCCATTATGCAATTGTATTTCTATTTCACGGGAATAGGACGCAAGATGCTTTTTACTAATAAAGATAAGTATTGGATGGAATGAAATCAGTGTTGTATAGATCATTCAAAAAGAAAAGGAGATGACCTTATTAAAATTATCTGGATCATCTCCTTCTTGTTAAAGTTTAGAACTTTGGTTTAATCGCAGTCCCAGTCAAGACAACCAGCACCGGCTGCAGACCATCGCGCACACCAGCAGCCTCCACTACCACCACTCAAACAGGCACCTGGTACATCACTGGCTACCCCTGAACCATAAGCCTGGCGGCAGGTATTATCCAGGCTGTACAGCGCTTTGATCGGGTAATCGGGGTCGGTATTGATGGGTGAACCGGCTGTACTTGGACTGAAGTGGTCATCGTAATCGAACAGTGACGGGTCCTGCACTCCTCCATCCGCCCAGGCATTCCACAAGAAAGCTTCCGGATCGCCCAACAGGGCGCGGCTGACCGCGATGAAAAGAATAGAAGGTTGTTCCGGAGAGAGTTTCGCCCAGGCAACCTTATCTCCTTCCAGCGCAAGCATGTCTGTGTAGCCGGGTTCATCATAGCCTTCTTCGGCAACAATAGGTTTCACTCCGCCTACGCGGGCATTGTCGTTGTAATATATTGTCAGCCCCTGCATCGACCATTCTGGTTCAAGACCTTTGACCCACACCAGCAGGTCGCCGCGCCCGGTTTGAGATCGGTCGAATTCAATACCATAAGTACCGGTCAGACTGCCGCTGATGGGATCCACGCCATCAAGGATGAGTGTGAAATAATAGAAATTTTCATCACTGCTGATGACGGCGTTGAGGATGTTAAGGTCTGGCTGGTAATCCATTTCTTCCGAAGTGAAAGGACGTTCAAACAGGTTATTGAGAATATTATCTCCAGATACCGTACGTTTTTCATATGCTCGTAAACTGGCATCAGAATCTTCAAGGACGCGTTCTGCTTCAGGAGGAAGATCTGCCGGTTTTAGCTTTGGAATTTCCGTAGCGGTCGGTTGGGGAGTATTGGTGGGAATAGTGGGCGCGGGCGCTTCTTCTTTTGCGCCGCAAGCGCTTAACGGGAGTATCAGTAAAACGAATAGTACTGTAATCAAATATCTTCTCATTTTTCCTCCAAAATACATTCGATTTTTCTGGAGATTCGGCTTATGCTGAAAATTTATTCGCAATCCCAATCCATGCAGAACGTCCGCAGATACCTGGCGCAGTAACAATTACCGCTCCCACCAGAAATGCATACCCCCGGAACTTCACCGGCGGTTTCAAATCCATAGGAAAAGCGGCAGGTATTATCTAGGCTGTACAATGCTTTGATCGGGTAATCCACCTCGTCCTTGTTCGGTGAGCCGGCTTCGGATTGACCGAAGTGATCGTCATAATCGAAGAGGGAGGGATCTTTGATGCCGCCATCCGCCCAGGCGCCCCAGATGAATTCTTCCGAAACGATCAGAGCGCGGCTGACAGCGATCTGCACTGCATTAGGGTTATCAGGATCGATCCTTGCCCAGGCAACCTTGTCACCTTCCAGAGCGGCTGTGCTGGTATAACCGGGTTTATCGTACCCTTCTTCTGCAACTACCGGTTTCGTCCCGCCTACTGTAGCGTCCTGACTGCCGTATACGACCACGTTTTCCATAGACCATTCTGCGGTTGGATTGGTGACCAGCACCAAAAGATCGCCGCGCCCGGTCTGGGTGCGGTCGAATTCGATTCCGTAGGAACCAGTTAAAGTACCGCTGATTGGGTCGACCCCATCCAATGTGATGGTGTAATAAAAGAAAGCGTCATCACTTACCAGTGAAACGGTAAGGATATTAAGGTCGGGCTGGTATTCCATTTCTTCAGAAGTGAAAGGTCGTTCGTACAGGTTGTTGAGGAAGTTGTCGCCGCTTACAACGCGGTGCTCGTAAGCTTTGATACTGGCATCGGAATCCTCTAATACTCGTTCGGATTCGGGATTGGGCTCCCCTGGCTGCAGGGGTGGTATTTCCGTCGGTTCGGGGATCGCAGTGTTTTCGGTAGTGATCGTTGGTTCGGCTTTAGAGCCGCAGGCTGGGAGGATGACAAGCATTAGAACCAAAACGGAGATTATGAAAATATTCTTTTTCATGGTTAGAGCCTCCGTAGATTCTTAAAAATTTTTGCTATATTTCTTTTAACTAGACTGTTCCCCGGCAATTCCTTTCTGATATAAAATCAAATGCCTCAATATTTTTTAAGATAAAAAAATTACTAATCACAATCCCACAATGCACATACCCTGGCTGCTCCAAAATTAACCCAAAAAGTGCAGACGCAGTTCAAACCGGGTTGAGAGGTAATGCACATACCCGGGATCATGCTGCTCATCTGGTCGATCCCATGCGGCAGGCGGCAGGTGTTATCGAGATTATAGAGAGCTTGAAGTGGATAGTCTTCACTGGTATCGAGCGGCGATCCGGCTTCACTCGGTCCAAAGTGATCATCATAATCGAATAGAGAAGGATCTTTGACACCGTTGTCTGCCCAGGCACCCCACAGAAATTCTTCGGGATCGTCTAACAGTGCACGGCTGATCGCGATTTGCACCGCGCTCGGATTGTCCGGAGAAACACGTACCCATGCAACTTTGTCCCCTTCCATTTTCATGGTTTGTGTGTATCCCTTCCCTTCATAGCCTTCTTCTGCGGTCAATGGATCCAGCCCTCCCACTGTTCCGGTGGGATTAACGAAAACGATAATGCCATCGGTAGACCAATCTAAAGATAAACGGGTAACCCATACTAGCAGATCGCCGCGCCCGGTTTGGGTGCGGTCGAATTCAATGCCGTAGGTACCTTCCAGTCTACCGCCGGCGGCATTCACATCATCCAGGGTAATGATGAAGTAAAAGAAAGCTTCATCGCTGCTTATAGAAGTGGTCAGGATGTTCAGATCCGGCTGATAAACCATTTCCTGCGAGGTAAAGGGACGTTCAAAAAGGTTTTCAAGAAAGTTGTCTCCGGTAAGGGCACGATTTTCTTCGGCTTTGATGCTGGAATCGGCATCTTCAAGAGTGCGCTCAGGTTCGGTTATTTCACCGGGTGCTAACTTGGGAATTTCCGTCGGTTCGGTGGTGGCGGTGTCGAGTATGATTTCGGCTGCAGGTTCAGAGCCGCAGGCTGTGAGGAGACTGAATAGAAGAACCAGAACGGATACACATAAAAAGCGTTTCATCAGTTGTATCCTCCAGAGTCCTTTTATTCAGGATAACGCAAAATGGAAGAAAATCAATCTTCACTTTATAAATGTCCTGGTATATAAAGAGGGGCAGCAGGTAAAATGAGAAAGTGAGTAAAAAGGTAATGAATGAATTGGAATTGAAAAAAACGTTGGTAGATTTGAGATCCGGGCAGAGTTTTAAATTTCCTGAAACCGTTTCTGATCTCATACCGGTCATGCTGGAGTATATTGGTTCTCCGGATGCTGAATTGCGTGATGAATTGATCTATTCGGCTTTTACAGATTGGATCTATACACAACGGTTGATCCCATCAGAAAGATTACGTTTCATACTTCACAATGTTCTGGACGATCGGCATATGTTCTATCATATCGGAGAAACAGAGGAGGATGGAGTATTTACCCGTTCTTTCTCGGTGCTGCTTCTACCGCTGCTGCTGATAGTTCATCGTGATCAGCCCTATTTATCTCCAGACGAGGTCAAGGAGATCAGAACAAAGCTGCTCCAGTTTCTTTTTCTGGAAAAAGATAAACGGGGCTTTGTGGAAGGCAAAGGTTGGGCGCACGTTGTTGCGCATACGGCAGACGCGCTGGATGATCTGTCTCTATGTGATGAAATAGGGAAACAGGATTTAATTGAGATATTGGTAGGCATTCGTCCGGTTGTATGTGATCCCGATATCGTTTATGCTTATGGAGAAGAAGAAAGGTTGTGTACTGCTGTGCTTTCGATTCTCCAGCGTGGGCTTCTTTCTACGGAAGAAGTAAATGGCTGGATACAGTCTTTTTCGGAGCTTGTTCTCGGAGAGGTTCGGATTCCCCGAAAGATCATAATTCGGACAAATGTGCGCAATTTTCTTCAGTCTCTTTATTTCCGGCTGCTGTGGAAAGAACAGCTTGATCCGCATAAAGTAGCCTTGGAAAGCGTTCTGCGTACGATCAATCCCTATGTGAGATAAAGAGGATTTAAAGTTCAACCATGTAGATCGAATGGAATCGGAGAAAATAAAAAACCTGATTGAGTTGTGGAAAACAAGCGCCAAAAAATTAAAACAGGAGACGTATGCGCTTTATCTGGCAGTGCGTCATGAGCGCACTCCTTGGTATGCGAAGGCGTTTGCCGGGCTGGTTGTGGCGTATGCGTTCAGTCCCATTGATCTGATCCCTGATTTTGTTCCTGTATTAGGTTATGTGGATGATCTAATTCTTGTCCCGCTGGGAGTAGCCGGAGCGATCAAAATGATCCCGCAGGATGTAATGGACGAATGTCGGAACCGTAGCGAGAAGGTATTTGCTTCCGGGAAGCCGGTCAATAAAATAGCCGGAGCAGTGATCATCCTGATCTGGCTTGTGGTTATATTTCTTGTCCTGCGTTGGGGATATCGAGAATTTATTAATAAATAGAATTTTAAACTTAAATAAATATTTTATGGATATGGTTATAAATTTATCCCAGGTCATGCCTGGGATGAATAGTTGAATTTATTATATGAGTTATAAATTAAGTGAGATCATTAATCTGGGAGATCTGCTTTTTTCTATAAAGGGAATAATGCAGGATGAAAAGAATGCCGGTTAATACTAATGGTCCACCGATATACAAATAGACCATCCAATACATTCCACGCGCCATATTGATATAAAAAGCACAGGCACCGATATAAAGAATTCCACCGGCTAATTCCCATTTCCATGCTATCAGAAGGATCGCAATTAAAATGAAAGTAGGGATTAAATGGATAAGGAATCCCAGCAGCATTTCTCCCAGGCTGTAATCACTATCAAATGCATCCAGCGCGAATAATGTGAAATATATGATTAACAAAATTCCCAATATCCTTGGCAGCCAGTAAAGAAGCTTTTTCATGGGCTTGGTTTCCCTTTCATAGTGAATATTAACACAATATTTTTAGTTAGAGTGAAAGAAAGACATTCTTTTTTTTCAACCATAATGCGATCACGCTTAATATCCCAACTAATCCGATCGCCTGCAATACGACCAGCCAGACCGCTGCCTGATTGTACCAGGCTGGAATATCCGGTAAATAGAATACTCCAATAAGAAGCAAATGAAGGATATACAGGATTATTGGATTCTTCCCCCAACTTTGTAAAAAGCTGAAATGCAGGTTGAACTTTTTAACTATCTGATCGATGAAATAGAAAAGAATGGCGCTGGTGCCAATACTGATCAGTACGTAACTGATTGACACCCGGTTTTTGCTGATTGGGATCAGGAAAGAGATTGTGAAACCGGCTGCGAGGGTGAATAAAGATAATGGAAGGAAAAATTTCTTGCGTGGAGGATCATGAAAGAGATCAGCCAGCACAGTAGCTAGCATCAGCATTCCTCCCCAACTGATTGCACCCGGCAGTCCGCCATGTGGGGCTTGCAGCACGTAGGATAACCAGGAACGATCCAGCATATATTGGTATCCTGCCAGTATTGCGATCGCGATACATGCACGCCATTCAAGCGGTAGTTCAATGACGATCAGTGTTAAAAGCCCTGCTACCCCGATTGCCTGCAGTACTCCCCAGTTGATGTTTACATTATCTACTTTAAGCCATATCTCTCCTGCCGAAAGGATGGCTCCGATGCCAGCGATCGCCATGAAGCGGGAAATAAAATGCTGGTATGTCTTGAGTTTTCCAAGCTTTGTTTTGCGATGTTGAAAAGAAAGACTGTATGTTAATCCAATAGCGAAAATGAAAAAAGGAGCGATTAGATCAGCGATCGTTACGCCAATATCCGGGGCATGTTTGAGCCAGGCAGGAACACAATCCACTCCCGCCAGGTAATTTACCAGCACCATCAGCAGGATGGCAAGTCCGCGAAATTGATCTATCGCAGGATCGCGTTCGGATGAGGGATACACCTGTGATCGTTCACTTATTGCCATGGATTTCTTCTTGATTTTTTAGTCCCAACCAATCAATAGTAAAGAAATTTGATTTTCCAGGTGCTGATTGTATTTGCTCTATTGGAAGTTGGAAATGGTCGATATATAATTATAGGCGGAATCTGAGGCAATGAGCCTCCAAATCTAAAGATCCATCATCGTATGGAGGAGAAATGGGAGATCGAAGTATTTATCAATGCAGCAGTTGCGGGGCTCAATTGACCGAAGGGGTTAAAAGAGGGAAAGTAGTTTGTCCTTATTGCGGAACGGTTAACATTTTCAGTCAGCAGACTAAGACAGAAGGAATGCTGATCTGCCCGAATTGTGGCGCATCCAACCACGTGGATGCGGAGTACTGCGAGGAATGCGGACAGGGTCTCTATATTATCTGTCCGAAATGCGGAACTCGCAATAAATCGGATGCAGCCCACTGTACAAAATGTGGAACTCGATTGGGTGAAGAGATCAAACTGCGCCAGGTTTATTTCGATTACCTTTCAGAAGCCAGACGTATAAAAAAGAAATTTTCCCGGAAAATGTGGCCCTGGTACCTTTCTTTAATACCTACCTTTTTTGCAGTTAACATGAATATTAGTCAACCCTTTTATGATGCTGGGTTAACCATCTTCTCAATTTTCGTTTTCTCGATCCCCGCAATCATTTTAATACCGGTAGGCATCTCT
>ENA-ORXD01002799-ORXD01002799.1-sediment-metagenome-genome-assembly--contig:-NODE-2799-length-10944-cov-3.313426_pt1 | contig 10944 bp, 10 predicted proteins | sample MGYA00237862_ERZ511471 | MGnify/ENA metagenome assembly ERZ511471 | reverse complement strand
TCCGATCTAACCCATGGGTATATGCAGGGGAAGATCCCAGTGACGAGTCACGCAAATTCACGTTCACCTATAAAATCGTTGATCAGTTTGGAAACGGCTTGGAATTAACGGATGTCAACATTACGATTCTTGCCGGGGCAGAACGAACGGATCTCCTCCTAACCACGAATGCTTCAGGGTATACATCCTTCAAATATGGTCCACGTCCCCGGGCGATATACGATCTCGTGGTTAATGCAACACCTTCTGAAAATCAATCGATATACCAGCTATTCACGGTGGATTTTGTAAGCACAGATCCCATTGATATTTTTATCACTGCGAATCCACAAACAATGGCAAGTTTGGATGCCAATCCTAATGCCCAGGCAGAGATACGTGCAAAGGTAATCAACGCTGTGGGAGATGGTGTGGGGAGTGAACTGATCACCTTCACCCTCCAGAATATAAATTATGAAGAGGAATATATAAAAATCGATCCATATCTTGAAAGTGGAAGTGCTTTCACTGAATCAGAAGGGGATTCTATTGGATATGCCACGGTCATTTTCCGGCCGGGATGGTTTAAGGATACCTACCCCGGGTATGATCCCACGTCAACCGGGACATGTGATGTGGTTGCGACCTGGATTAATCCGGAAGGCGATCCTGTTGTTCGCAGCGTCAAAGTGGCCTGGAAGAACTACCCGTACCTGAATGTATACACCTACCTTGACAAGGAGACAGCAAATTTACATGATACTGTGAATGTGACTATCCGTGTAGTCGGTGATGGGCATAGGATGACAAAAAAGCCGATTGATGTCATCATCTGCCACGATCGGTCGGGTAGTATGCTTAAGGATCTTCCTGACCGGATGGTATCGGCGATGGATGCAGCGAAACAATTTGTCCAGGGAACAGCCTTTGGTGTAGATAGAACAGGATTAGTATCTTTTGGGAATAATGGTATTACAAATATATTTGACTATAGCTATCGATATTGGGCAGGCCAAGATACGATTAGAAAATGTTATTGGTGGGGCTATTGTTGGAATGAGAATTATTATGATGACGACGCTGATTATATAGCCGCTCATTATCCAGGAAATGGGAAGACATACACTGGATATGCGACAGTGGATACATCTCCATCTCTTGATATTGATCAAGCAAGAGTTATTACAGCTATCGAAGGGCTTGTTCCAATGGGTGGAACTCCAATGCGGTCCGGCCTCTATAAGGCGATAAAGGAATTTGATAATTATCCTGATCCAGGAAATGAGCGAGTAAAAGCGGTTATTCTCCTTTCTGATGGGGACTATAATTATTATGGAGATCCGTTGGCAAGAGGAACAGGTTATACAACTGCACAAAAAGGCGTCACCACTTATAACGAGGGTAATCAGGATTATACAATATTTTCAGATATTGCCTACCAAAATCTTTCAAGATTGGCGATTGAGAAGAATGTAAAAATTTTCACCATAGCTTATGCAAATGATATTTCAACCTGGGGAAATAATACCTTGAGGATTCTGTCAGAATCAAGTGGAGGCAAACACTATGTGGCTCCAAGTGGTTCTGATTTAACGACGATATACAACCTCATCGCCGGGCAACTCAGTGAAGAAGCCGGGGTGGATACGGAACTCGATACTGATTTTAGTACAATTCAGGTGGATACGGAATTCTTTGCGGGTAATGAGGTATTAGAGTATATTGGATCTGAACCGACTTCAACAAACATCTCCCATTACCATGCCAAGACATTCACAACAGATTGGGATTACCAAAATCACACCGCGGAATGGCTATCAGACATGAAAATTCTCTTTAATATCGACATAATGTATAAAGACGATGTATGGCAGGCGGTAATGACATTCAGGGTAAATAAGGTGGGAAATATCAAGATTTTTAACAGTACTGAAGATTCTCTCTTCTTCACTACCTCTGAAGGGAGGCACGGCCTGCCACTTCCCGATACCTATCTCTTCGCAGAATTCACCGAAGATCCCGGACAGAGTTCAGGAACATTTGAAGAGACTGATTTTACCTATACCAATCCCGGCGGAACCACGATCTTTGAGTGGACATGGCAGCGGGAATATTCCGGAAATTTTGCTATAGTGGAAAATTATTTCGTCTCAATTGATGGTGGGCAAGAATGGACACAGGTTGGCAGGCGAACAATCGAGCCGCCCGTTCCCGAAGTAGGCAGGTTCAGATTTGATATTCGCGATTTGATTCCCTCCGGTGGGGGGACTCTGGATGTCAGATTTAAACTAACGGGACGAGCAATTGATGCACCCTCCCCGAGAAGAGCTGGTGATGAGTGGGGAGAAGCTGCGGATCTCTCCAAAGTCCGAATACTACTTGAGTAAATCTTTTCTAAAAAATTTTTAAAATTTACAACGAAAGTACGGTAATATTCACCGTTTTAATAACAAGGGCTTCGATCGGTACTGTAGGTTTGTTTCTGTATGTGAAATAAAATGGTCTGTTGGATGAATGGTATTCTAGGTTGAGATCCGGCTTATCAAAGAACAGCTCCCACGCCCGGTAGAAATCATCGGATTCATGATCATTCTCATAGCGGATATACACATCATTCCACCCAGTTGGTATCCGTTGAGTCTGGGGGGGGTTATCCGGATCAAGCTGCATACTGATTGTTCCAATTCCGGCTTGGGCAAGGTTATGGCCCGTTATGTTGATAAGTGTAATCACCAGGGTCTTTGTTGGTGAATCATAATACCACCGGGGTTCGGCGATCATAACGGATCCAGTGATGCCCGGATAACGTTTGATAACTGCACCATTCTCAAGGACAACAATTGTCCCGCCATCTTCTGATATGAAACGCAACTTCCCGGGAAAGAATTGGATGTGATTCATACCAACAGTGATATTAAAAAAGGGTTTGGAATGGTGTGGAGCGACGGACAATGTACCCCCACTTACCTGGATAGCCGTTTCCTGGTAGGGAACGTTCTTGTATGCCAGAGAATTGATATCAGTTTGGAGCACGATCAGGGTCTTTTCCATGTTCTTGATATTGGCATCGGCCTGCCTGTCAAGAAGCGCCGGATACCCATATAAGGTGACAAGTCCGATGCCAGACATGACAATTCCAAGAATAATCACAAAACCTACTGTTTCCGATACTGCCCTTTCGTTATTCTTTAACCATTTCTCTCTCATGTGAAACCCTCGGAACGGTATGATATCCGGTTCAACCCATGACCCGTTGTAGACCCTCCTACCCCCAGAGTTTTTGCAACCCCCGTCAAGGAAACATCCCGTTTGATCGTATCTCGATATATGCTAATTACCTGGTCTCCAGCTGCCGTCGAAGAGATGGACACGAAGTACTCTTTTCCTGCAACGTCATCGGGAAGATCAAAATATGTGGTGATTGTTCCGTTATATGGGGCTATCACATAGAGATCCACAATCCGGGTACTGACTCCATTACCAATATCGATGAATGCATACTCGGTGAGCTGTCTGGATTGTGGCTCAATTAACATAGCAGAAAAGGATACTGCCAAAATGACCATCATGAGCATGAGGATTCCACTAATGATCAGGTATTCCTGCAAGCTGGATACAGCATTGTCATCCATAGCTCGTGTGACCCTCTTACTGGTAATACTCCTCATAATACTCGTTATAATCCGTTAATCCGTTATTGTAATGGATATATATAAATTCAGTCTGAATGGAAGTATCAGACCAGTTTTCAATATGAATGATCGATGTTTTCCTTTTCAATGAAAGATTCTGAAGGTCGTATTTCAAGTCAGGATTGTTTATCTCCCCAATGTCTTTCAAATACAGCACTTCACTCCGTAAATCCTGAATATCATTTTTTGAAAAATCAAGGACACTCTCAGACGTTGTTTTTCCTACCAGTGCCGATTCACTGACAATAAATGCAAGAACTAGGATTGAAATGCTGATAATGAACCCCATGAGGATGATCCATTGACCGTCATCATTCAGCTTCGCCATAATAATACCTCAAGAAGGACGATCTGTTGTCCACTGCGCATATTTCCAGGTCCATAATCTGGTTTATTATCGAGGTAAACCCATCTGCTGACTTGCACAGCTTTTTCCCGGTAATATTGGGAACTTCGGTCATAGGAATAGTGTTGAACATCACCGGATAATCCTCGATAGAAAATTTTAGCATCAAATTGGAGGTTATCGAAATTACCCTGAGGGGTGCTATTGCAGTATAGGAGAAATGTTTCCCGAAAGCGTGTTTTGTTGGAATTGTCATCATAACGTATCAACTGTTGCAATAAACTCGAATCATCGTCTGATGAATTCCGGATGTCCATAATAGCCAGAGCATCGTTACCCAGTGTTTCCAACTGGACATCGATGATATGCACATCTTGGGGGGTGAGTACCGTTGTACTGGTAATGACAATATACGCAGTCACGAGCATGAGGACCGCAGCCGCAACACCCTCGATCGTATAAAGCTGGGCAGAATCGTTTACCATACCCGCACCTCGAGTATAGCGACTTTGGGATCCGAAAGACTTGCTGATAGGTAGTTGAAATAATAGATCTCCTGATCAAATACATCCTGATCCATCTGGAGTTTTATATCGACTCTGCTAAACTCATCAAGTAAAAACCTTCTGAAGAATCCCTCTTCAAACCTGACTTCTGTCGTGTTATCCACTTTACAGTCACAGGATGTAGGAGTGCAGGTATCTGAACAATTAATGACTTTTATCGTTGGAGAGTTCTCAGGGATGACAATTTGTGTGGGCACACCTTCTCCCGTCGGATATATAAAGAATTTTGGAAATTCTGTCAAATTGACATCTGATGTAATATTACGAAGTTGAATGGTCGTCAATTCATTCAGCAAGTCAAATCGATACAATCTGTCAGGATACGTGTAAGCATTTGAGAAATTTATATGAATTGTCGTATTATTGGTACTTATGGGGATATCAGAAAAATTCAAGGGCATATACGCCCCGGGTTGTTTGAACAATACAATTCTTCGTATATGGCCATGTTTTGGAGGATATGCATTTCCAACACTTTTTTGCGAGCTGATTGGGTCTTCGAGATTGCGTAGTGTAACATTGAATGAATATGGATAATCCCCAAAAATGAGTTTATTTCGGTAATCATCCGGAAAACAAAAATAAGGACTAAAATAACATCCGGATGAGGCTGAATGATTAAAAAACGCATTTTCTTTTTGCTGTTGTAAAATATTCGGGTACTGGCGATATATCGAGAGCCCAAGTCGTTTAATCGTATCCCTCTGAAGCGGATAGGTGATATCAATGAGGTGCCAGTTGTAGGGTTCACCGGGATCCTCAACGAGGATTACACTTGTACGATAAGCTACTGCATCGTAATCGATAGTGCGGCTTTGCAGACTAATTAAAAGACCGGATATCATTGTAGCAACGAAAATAAAAGCTATCAGGAAAATTGTGAATCCAACTATGAAATCAAGAGATAATTGGGCATCATCATCGGGAAGCCGGGAAAACCTCTTCATCTTAAGCAGATTTATTGAGAGCCCACTTTATAAACCATTGGTTCTACTTCCTCATCCTCTGTATCGCAGTGACTACCCCAGCAACAGGTTGCTTTTTTAAGGCAGGAATGCCGGGTTTCCTGTTACAGCTGGTTACTATTACAAATCGTTCCAACCCCCCCAGCAACCAGTTGAACCTAGGAACTGAGAACACTCATTAATCTAATCCTACCGGGCTGAAACAAAAAAAGTTCATATTCCCGCGTTCTCTAATGTTAGACCCCATCTTCACAAAACCGTAAAAATATAAAAGGCCTAAATCCCCCAATCCCCCGCCAAATCCCCCCATAGCCCAATTCCCGCCCGTAAGAAAGATTTTATAACCGGAGATGCAAACGATGTCACGATGGTGTCACGGTGGAGATCCCCAGGTAGTACTCCCGCGTGACACTCCCGGAATCACGAGAGGTTGACCAGGTGCGAATCGAAACGCGGGGGAGCATCACCACCCCCATCTATGTCACGCTCCTGCTCCTCCTCATCATCTGCGCCATCCCCGCAACCGCGACCATGGTCCCGCTCAGCATCCGGGACCTCGCCCCGACCTCCGATGCGGTCATTATCGGGGACGTTGCCGGCACGGAGTCATACTGGGCAGAGGACGACACGGTCATCCTGACCGCGACCGCGATCACCGTCCGGGCCGTCCTGAACGGCACCGCCCCGCAGGACCTGACGGTCATCACGAGGGGCGGGGTCGTGGGCGACATCCGCATGTGGGTCGAGGACGAACCCGAATTCGTCCCGGGATCCAGCTACGGGGTGTTCCTCAACCACCGGGACGGGGATACCTTCACCGTGAACGGAAGGTACCAGGGGGTGTACCTGCTCTGTAGCGAACCCGACCCCGAATCCCTATACCAGGAGACCCCCTGCACCGGGGCGGAACATTTCATGGTCGCAGTCCTCCTGGCGCTCCTGTCGGGAGATCCTGGAAGCGTAACAGGGACGATGGTGCCGGGAGGGATCGTGTACGGACCCGGGATCCCGGGTGTGCTGGCAGGAGGTGAAGCAGAGGCAGGAACCGGTGACCCGGGAGTACAGGGACCCGGGGTCCCGGGCGTGTTGGCAGCAGGAGAAGCAGAGGAGGGAACCGATGACACAGGAACTCTCGCACCTGGGGTGGTGATGTACGGACCTGGGATCCCGGGTGTGCTTGCAGCAGGAGGAGCTGAGCCCGGGACTGTTGATGCAGGAACTCTGGCCACCGGAGTGATGGTATACGGACCCGGGGTTTTGGGAGTACTGTCACCCGGAGAATTGGTAGTGGGGACCGGTGACACAGGAACTCTCGCACCCGGGGTGATGGTATATGGACCAGGTATCCCGGGTGTCTTGGCAGCAGGAGGAGCTGAGTCGGGAACCCCTCGCCCCGGAGGGACGGTATACGGACCCGGGGTACAGGGTATGCTCGCAGCAGGAGAATCCGGGCCGAGTCCTTTGATTCCCGGACCCGGGGACCCTGCACTGGCAGGGATCACCGTGATTCATGAGCGGGGCGGGATACTGGCATCGCCGGCAGACGGCGGCCCCTTCATCACATCGATCGTCCCGGATACCGGGTCGGCAGGGACCGGGACAGCGGTGACCATCCACGGGCAGGGCTTCGGCACGAAAGCATCCCGGGACTCCCCGGCCGATGTCCGATTCACCTTCGATGCCACCTACCCCATCTGGGCGAGCGGCCGCTGCGACCAGTTCCCAGACTGGCCGACCTCGAACCACGACGCCATCCTCGAATGGACCGATACCCGGATCGTCGTGAATGTCCCGGTCGGCTGGGTCAACATCGGGTCGTCCCGGTACCCCGGCGGCGCGAGCAGCGGCCCGGTCTCGGTGGTCACCGATGACGGGGTGCAGAGCAACGAGGTGCCGTTTTCCGTCACCTTCAGCTACTCCACCGCACACTGGGAGTACCCCGAGGTCCTCTACGTCATCATCGCCGATGACCCGGCGGTCGTTGCACCGATCACGGCAGCGGCGGAGACCTGGAGCTCTGTCGCCGGCTCCGCGTTCGAGCTCGTCTTCGCTGCTTACGAACATGGCGCCGAGAGCCAGCCCCGGATGAACGGGAGAAACGAGATCGTCTTCGGGACGACCTCATCGGATGACACCATCGCGGAGGCAACCCGGTGGATCTCCTCCCAGGACGTGTACCCCCGCGGGTACAACATCGAGTGCGACCTAGTCTTCAACCGGGACATCGACTGGAGCACCGGGTATCCCGGTCCCGGCCAGTTCGACATCGAGACGTTCGCCCTCCACGAGTTCGGCCACTGGGCGGGTCTTACAGACCTGTACGGGGATATCCCCGGGTATCCGTCCGATGAGCACAAGGTCATGTACGGCTGGGGGAGCTCCGGGACCACCCGGAGGACCCTCGCACCGGAGGACATCGCCGGCATCCAGTACATCTACCCCGCTGCATCACCAACCCCCACGCCGACCGCATCGCCAACACCCACACCAACGGCTACCCCAACCCCCACGCCAACCGCTTCTCCCACCCCCACCACATCCCCAACTCTTACGCCGACGGCATCACCGACCCCAACGCCAACCGCATCACCAACCCCCACCATATCCCCAACTCCCACGCCAACGGCTACTCCAACTTCAACCCCGACCGGGACCGCGTCTCCCACCGCTACCCCGACTTCCACCCAGACGGTGACGCCCACCGCATCGCCAACTCCTACGCCAACGGCAACTCCGACCACTACCCCGACCGGGACCGCTTCTCCCACCCCCACATCAACGCCCATTACCCCGACACCAACCCCGACACCGACAGCAACGGCACCAGCATCACCGACACCGGTTGCCACCCCGCGCCCAGATTCTGGCGTGATCGTGCTCGAGCCCGGCTGGAACTTCGTCTCGACGCCGAGGACGCTCGCCCACGGGATGCATACCGCGGGAGTCGTATTCGCCGGGGTCGACACGGGATCCCGATCCATCTACCTGTATAATGCCGAAACCGGCACCTGGGACGCGATGACGGAATCGAGCGTTGTCAGACCGCTCGACGGTATCTGGATCTACTCCGTCCATGCCATGGAGGTCCCGCTCACCTTCAGGAGCGGCACGTTCTCCCCGACTGAAAAGACCGTGTACGAAGGCTGGAACGCCATCGGGTTCTCCGATGTGACGCCACGGGCCGTCCAGGCAGCCCTCACCCCGCTCGATGACAGCCCCCGGAAGCGGTGGGCGATGGTGATCCCCTGGGACGCAGCATCACAGGCGTACGGGAGCTCGGTCTCCTACTACGACAGCGGGCAGATGGAGCCGATGAAAGGTTACTGGCTGTTCATGAACGGGGATACAGCAACCTACCCCTGGTACCTGCCCTCGCTCAGCGCATGAGAGCCGGGAGAGGATGGCGTTCCGGAATATCCTCCGGACCCAGGGATTCCCCAGGGTGATGGTGAGAATACCCCTGGCACATGGTGTGAAATATGCACATTTTTTAATACCATAGCGTTCCCGGTACCGTATGTCTTCCAGGATCTGGAGATCAGGCACTCCCCACAAGCGTATTCCGGTGAAGGAGACCATATGGAGGAATTTGCACGATCTGAAAGAAGCCGGACAGAGTTACGATGAACTCCTTGCCGCGATGATACAGCGCGAACAGGATTGGCGGACCTGGAAGATGATCACCGATATCGACAGGACTGGCGAGTTTGTCGCATTCGACCCGGACGATATCCTGCAGGAAGACTGATTGTATCGGGTGGGGGGCGTGTTCTCTATTGTCATGGAGAGGAGAGCGTTTGATTATTTTAACAAGCCACTCTCATAAATCCCGGCGAATTATCGTTGAATAGATTATCGAGCTTGACAACGACCCGTTCCCCGGTGGGATCCAATCACCCCTCCGCCGGCAACCCGATCCTCCTCCTGCACCGGTAGCAGAACCCCGGCCCCTTCCGGTCGGTATCCCCGATCCAGGTAGAGAAGTACATCACGCAGCCGGGATGCTCGCAGTGGGGGAGGTTCAGGGCATGCCCCAGCTCGTGGACCACCTCGGTGAGGACCCGCCTCCGGAACAGCTTCCCGTTTGGGGGCATCCCGTACACCTCCGGCTGGAGACGGAACGTGGAGACGAGCGCCCGGCCGGTCGTGGCGATCCCGAACACGAAGTTCATGCCCCGGGAGAAGAGGTCCTCCCCGGTGATGCCCAGGATGAGCGTGTTCCCGGGACGGGCAACGGAGGAGAGTTCGGTGAGGAGCCCGTCCGCCAGGTACTGGTTCCGTCCGGCATGGAAGTGACGCGGGGAGAGCGGCAATATAGTGGACTCCACAACAGAGGTCGGGAGGACCTTCGGGAGATCTTCAGCTACCCATGAAAGGATGACCGGGTCCACCCTCCCGACCGGTACGAGTGCGACTCCCGGGCATACTGCCATACGGGAAATGGTGCGGGGATCGGACTTATCCTTTCGGGGCGGGGGAGGGCCGGGGGGAATTCCCCTGGTAAAACCGCATGCCGGGCGGGATTTCTACCGGCCCGATTCCAAAAAAAAACTACGTGATGCCAGGAGTATGCCCCAATCCCGCATCCCCGGGGTTGAAACGAGCCGAGGGCGCCGATGCCATGGAGTGTGTCGATCATGGTTGCAGGAGACGCCTCCATCTCCCGCATTCCGTCGGATGAGACCGGGCAATTTCCCGGTGACCGACGGGGTGGCATCAGGTCGCAGCCGCGGTGAACGAGCACGAGAAAAATCCCCGCGACCCGTGCACGCCGCTCCCCCGACCTCCCGCTCTGCCACACCTTTATCGGATGGGAATGACAAGTGTGCACTATCGCCAGGGAACCGATCCCGGGCAGGTGAACCATGATGCCGGACGAGACAGACGGTCCAGCGGGAGATGCAGAGAGCGTGCGCACAGCCCCCGGGGGAATGGTCATCCGGGACATCATGAGCACCGATTTCCCACGAGTCCTCCCGGACACCCCTGTTGCCACGCTCCTCACCTACTTCTCGTCACGGGGGTGCAGCGACCTCGTCGTGGCAGACAGCGGGGGGCACTTCCTCGGGGTGATCACGCCCTATGACCTCCTCAGTGCGGTCAGTCCTGAAGTGGGCATCCGCAGCAGGAAGAGGGCGACCTGCATCGACTGCCTCATCAGCGGGAATGTCCGGACCGCAGCGGACCTGATGACCCGGAGCCATATCACGGTCCAGGAAGACACCCCCATACCGGAAGGCATCCGGCTGCTCGAACGCCACCGCCACCCCGTCCTGGTCGTGACCGATGACGAGGGGGTAGCCATCGGCATCGTCGAGATCTGTGACATCATCGCTCATCTGCGGATTGTAGGCCACGTGTAGGATACCCTGCCCGTGCAAACCCTGCGGTCAGGA
>ENA-ORXD01002797-ORXD01002797.1-sediment-metagenome-genome-assembly--contig:-NODE-2797-length-10953-cov-3.565097_pt1 | contig 10953 bp, 8 predicted proteins | sample MGYA00237862_ERZ511471 | MGnify/ENA metagenome assembly ERZ511471 | reverse complement strand
CGGTAAAACCACCATTCTTAAGGAAATCGCTAACGCCGTCTCTGAGAACTACCCCCAGATCGACCTGTTGGTCAGCCTGATCGGAGAGCGGCCTGAGGAAGTGACTGACATGGACCGTTCTGTAGCCGGGGAAGTGGTCGCTTCAACCTTCGACGAACCGGTCACCTCGCATGTGCGCACCGCCGAAATCACGCTCAACCGTGCTAAACGCCTGGTTGAGATCGGTCATGATGTGGTCATCCTGATGGACAGCCTCACCCGCCTGGCACGCGCCTACAACCTGGTCGTTAACCCCTCCGGTCGCACCCTCTCGGGCGGCATGGATCCTTCCGCCCTGTATCCTCCCAAACGGTTTTATGGCGCCGCGCGCAAAATTGAAGGAGGAGGGTCGCTTACTATTATTGCCACAGCCCTGATCGATACCGGCTCGCGTCTGGATGATGTGGTGTATGAAGAGTTCAAAGGTACCGGCAATATGGAACTGCACCTCTCACGCCGCCTGCAGGAAAGGCGCATTTTCCCGGCCATCGACATTGAACGCTCCTCCACCCGCCGCGAGGAATTGCTGCTTTCGCCTGAGATTCTGCAGCGGGTGTGGCTGATGCGCAGGATGTACCTGCAGATGATCGGCCAAGCCCCGCAGGGAGCCGGCATGGACCCAGCCGTCGCCACCGAAGCGATATTGAACAAGATGAGTCAGACCAAGGACAATATTGAGTTCCTAGAAGCTTTATCAGCGGAGTTGTAATAGTGTCCATTTTCAATAAATCGGAGCCGTCTGTAGAAAAATCTGCGGCTCAAAAAGAACATCCCGCCTGGATTGTCTCCACGACCTGGATCATCGCCCTGCTGATGGTTGCCTTGACCGTATTTTCTTTGGTGCAGTATTTCAGCGGGAAATCTCTGTTCGCAATGTTTGCGCTGCCTAACAAACCTTCTATCACAACGCAATCCATCTCGAACCTGCCGAATTATGCTCCTGGCAAGGATTATCAAGCGGTGGAACGCAGCGCCAATCCGCAAACCGTGCTGCCCAGTGGGTACCGCAGCGAAGTGGTGGAGTACACCGTCGCCAGTGGTGATTCTCTGTTCGGCATCGCAGAGGAATTCGAGGTGGAACCCGAATCCGTTCTATGGGCAAACTACAACACCCTGCATGATGATCCGCACCTGATCTCGGTTGGTGATCAATTGAAGATCCCGCCGGTGGATGGCATTCTATACGAATGGCAGACCTATGACACGCTGGAGAGTGTGGCTGCCAAATACAAAGCGAATGTGGATGATATCCTGCTCTATCCCGGCAACAATCTGGATATTACCAACCCAGTGATCGAACCCGGCACAACTATCATGATTCCCAATGGCTCGCGCGAATTGCAGCCCTGGGTAGTTGCGGTGACTGCGGGGGACAACGCCGGCGTGACCGCCCAGATCGCCGGTCCCGGTTCCTGCACGCCCGCTGGGGGTTATTACGGTACTTACTCTTTCGTTTGGCCAGCGCCATACTACGGGCAGGTTTCCGGCAATGACTACTGGAGCGGGCACCAAGCAATTGATGCCATGTGCTATGAGGGTGATTCCATCTTCGCCTCCGATTCCGGCGTGGTGATTTATGCCGGCCCGATTAGCGGGGGTTACGGCAACCTGGTAGCCATTGACCATCAGAACGGCTACCTGACCATCTACGCGCACCTGAGCGGTTTCGCGGTCAGCTGCGGGCAGAGCGTCACTCAGGGCCAGGTGATCGGCTACTGCGGATCATCCGGCAACTCCACCGGCGCGCACCTGCATTTCGAGGTGCGCCAAAACGGCGGATTCATCAATCCCTGGCACGTGCTGCAATAGATACTTACCATTCAAACAATCAACCCGCAAGCATAACAAGCTTTGCGGGTTTTTTCTTGGAAGGCTACTTTTTAAAAATAAATCGCGGTTACAGTAGGCTGGGTGGGTCTACCTCGACGCTAATATCATCGAAATCCTGCCCTTTGAGCATCGTTTCAGGCTGGCTGCCTTTGAGAACAATCTGCCAGCGATAGTATCCGCTGCGTTTGGCAAAATAAGGCGGCAGGGGCTCACTGACGGTTAACGATTTATCTGCAGCGTTAGAGATTAAAACCTTCAAGCGGCCAGCCAACGCCTGCGCTCTCTGGCGGGCTTTCTCGTTATTCTGATCGCGTATCTCAAAACGCACGATTTGAACAAAAGGCGGGTAGCGCAGCCTACGGCGCTGTTCGAGCTCATATTGAAAAAATCTTTTAAAATCATGTTGGGCGGCAAATTGAATGGCGTAATGCTCGGGTTGAAATGTCTGCAAAACCACATCCCCGCCCAATTGGCTGCGCCCTGCGCGGCCTGCCACCTGCGTGAAAAGCTGGAAAGCGCGTTCGTTGGTGCGGTAATCCGGAAAATTCAAACCGACATCCGCCAGCACGACGCCCACCAGGGTGACCAGCGGTAGATCCAGGCTTTTCGCCAGCATTTGGGTGCCCAGCAAGATGTCAGCGTTGTGTTTTTTAAAATGGGAAAGGATGATTTCTTCCGCTCCTTTTCCTTTTGATGTGTCCGCATCCCAGCGCAATATGCGCGCGTGTGAGAAACGGCGCTGCAACTCTTCTTCCAGTCTTTCCGTCCCCAAACCAAATTGCCGGATGCGCGTGCTTGCGCAGCGCGGGCACTTTTTGGGCAGATTGCGGGAATAACCGCAGGTATGGCAGATCAATGAGGAGCTACTGCGATGATATGTTAAAGGGAAATCACAGCGTGGGCAGCGCAGGCTGAAGCCGCAGTCGCGGCAGAAGATGAACGTAGCACTCCCGCGTCTGTTGAGCAGCAGAATGGCCTGCTGACGTTCCGCCAGAACCCGTTCCAGCTTCTCCTGCAGAGTTCGGCTAAAAATGGATGTGTTGCCTGCCTTCAGTTCCTCACGCATATCCACCACTTGCACTTCAGGCAAAGGCAGAATCCCGGTTCCTTCCTTTTTTTCAAAACCACTTGCTTTAGGTTTCATATCAATTGAGAAGTATTCGCTGTGCGCCAACACGCGCTGCGGCAATTCAACTATTGGCCAGTTTTGGTATTGAGCTTGGAAGTACTGCTGCACCGAGGGAGTAGCTGAACCCAGCAGCACTGGACAGGCATTAATCTTTCCATAAGCCATGGCTGCCTGCACGGCATAGTAATAAGGTCCCATCTCGGTCTGGTAAAAAGAATCATCGTGACATTCATCGATGACAATCACGCCCAAGTTTGGAAAGGGCGTGAACAACGCGCTGCGCGCGCCGATCACAATTGAAAAGTCACCCGCGCGGGCACGCCGCCATGTATCGTAGCGCTCTCCGGCCGACAGGCGCGAGTGCACCACGCCCACCTGCTGCGGAAAGCGCTCCATAAAGCGCTGGATGGTTTGAGGCGTCAGGGATATCTCCGGCACCAGCACAATGGCCTGCTTCCCAGCTTGAAGAACGGCCTGAATGGTGCGCAAATACAATTCGGTCTTGCCCGAGCCGGTCACCCCGTGGATCAATACCGGCAGGTCAGTTCCGCCGTTCTTTAATAATTTCTGGATCACCTGCCAGGCTTTCTCTTGATCCGGGCTGAGAGTTGGAGCCGTGGATGCGGCTGCCTGCCTGCCTGCCAGCGGATCGCGCATGATCTCCTGCAGTTCAAAAGCCAACCAGCCTTTCTTTTCCAGAAAATTCAAATCAGCGCTAGTAGCGCCGCTGGAAGCATAAACCCATGAAACATCCACTGAGCGGCCTTCTTCTGCCAGAAAACACAAGACTGCCAATCTGCGTTGCTGTGCTGCCGAGCCTGCTCTGCCGACGGAATCCTCAATTCTTTCAATTTCATCCTTGCTGATCTTGAGCTGAACGGTGCGGATATATTTCTTTTTTGTTGAAGGTTTGCGCAGCAGTGGTTGAGAGAGAATATATCCCTTCCGCACCAAACTACGCATGGCAGCCCGCCAATCTGTGTGCCGGAAAGCCGAATCCAATTGCCGTCCGCGCAGCTCGCTTTCTTTCTGCAAAGCCTGCAGGATCCGTTTTTGCAGATTGGAGAGGTTTTCTAGGTCAACCGCCAGAGAAGGATGCAGGCGGTAAAGCGTATCCGAACGCTGCCCCAAGCCGGGTGGCAGCATGGCGAACAAAAACGAAGAGAGGGGTGCGAAATAGGCATCCGCCAGCCATTGCCCCAATCGCAGCTGCGCGGGTGTCAACACCGCATCCTCTTCCAGGACGGCAGCGATCGGCAGAGGTTTGGGTACCTGACTGGTCTCGCTGACAGACACAATGATGCCCTGCACCCGCTGGCTGCCGAAAGGCACCTCCACCAGCCAGCCCGCGGACAAGGTCAGTTCCCATTGGGCAGGCAGACAATAATCAAATAGATCCTTAACGCCCGCTACATTGACCGCGATGTGGGCAAAATGTGGCATCAACGCATCCGCTTCATGCCGAAACCATCACCGCCGCCGCTCCGTAGCCCACCACTGATTGAGAATCTCCGGTAACATCCGCGGAGGTGCTGTAATTGAGAATTTGCACCTGGTTTGCGCCCAACTGGCGAGTGGTCCACAGCATTGCCGCTATAGCCGCTGCACCGCATGCCGGTGCGCTGTCGTCCAATTCTCCTGCTAGCACCTTCTCCGGATCGAAATCACGCATACGCTTTAGCGTCTCCGAATCCAATATTTGGGCTTGTTCCAAAGGGAAAAAGTGAGAAAGGTCTGAGCTGGCGATCACCAGCGCATCCCTACCACGCAGCACCTCAAACAGCGCGCCCGCGAACGCTTGGATGGTTCCCCAATCACGGACTTTGAGCATCACCGGCAGGAGAGAAAACGACGCAGTCCAGATATGCTGCAAAAATGGCAGCTGGATCTCGAGCGAATGCTCGCCGTCGTTCATTATCTGAACCATGCGGATGCCGTTTGAATTCAAGTTCGCTTCCAATTGCGATAATTCCTGCTGCGCCACCGCCACCTCACCCAAGGGGGTTTGGTAAGCGTGGTAGGCTGTGGTTAGAAAATCATGCTGCGCGTATTGATGAAAGGGGGAAAGGATCACCACCAACTCACGCGGCTGATCGTGCACAATTTCATAAGCAAACGCCGCCGTTCGCCCGGAATAGCGGTGCCCGGCATGCGGCACGACTAAACCGATTGTTCTGCCGGAAATGTCATCGGGTTGGATGCGGACCGTTTTGAAAAAACCCTCCAGTTGGCGGGAAAGCACGGCTGCATCGCCTGCATACCAGCTGCCTGCAATCGGGGATGGACGTGCATCGGTTAAAAATTCCATGCTGACAACTCCCGCTTAATATTATAACGAGGTTACGCTGGAAATTCACCGCTTTTTGTCATGACCAAATCACGGGGTTAGATATTTATTGGGATTCATGCGCGTGGAACCGCTGCGCAGTTCGAAGTGCAAATGCGGACCGCTGGAATTGCCGGTGTTGCCCAGAAAGCCGATCAGGTCGCCTTGGTAAACAAAATCGCCACAGCTGACGTTGAAACCATCCAGATGGGCATAAATGGATTGGGTTTCGCCATGATCCACCGCAATCACGTTGCCGTAGCCCCAGTCGCTCCAGCCAGCATACACCACCACGCCGTGATCCACCGTATAGATCGGGTTGCCAGTCTTGCCGCCGATATCGATGCCCCAGTGATTGATTTCAGGGTCAAAGTTATAGCCAGATATACGCGTTTCACTGGTCGGCCACACATAAGAGCCAGTTCCAACCGGACCAAATTCTGAAACTTCGCATTTACCCTCGCCCCAGATCAGCGCTTCGGCCGGTTTGTCGCGCCGCACAATTTCTACCGACCAATCATAATATGCCTTGTATCCTCCTGGCGCGAAGATCATTGCTCCCACCGCAATATTGGGGGTGGAATAATCGCCAATCGTCTGCGCGTCAAGTCGGTTGCCTGGCCAGTTGAGGATATCTTCCGGCGTCACGTTCAAGCCCGCCGCCACCCCGTTCAAACCATCCCCTTCATGCCAGTAATACAGTACGCCATCTACCGGCGGTATGCGGATCTGCTGTCCTGGGTATATGGCAGCCGGGTTCTCATGCAATACATCCGGATTGCTCAGCAGCACCGAAGCCGGGTCTAAACTGAAGCGCTGGGAAATATCCCAGATGGTATCGCCGGAGACAACCGTATAATCAATAAAATCGCTGCGGGCAGATGCGATGGGCTGTGCCTCTGCTTCTGCCGAGCGCGATAATCCTTCAACAGGGGCTGCGCCGGAGTAAGCGGGCATCTCAATGCCTCCACCCGCGGCATCGCCGGCTGCGCTTGCCAGCACCGTGCTGTTATCAGAAGCCATTTCGCCGCTAAGGAAAAACCCCTTCATCACCCAGATGATCAAACCCACCAAACCCAGTGTGACCAGCGCTGTGCCAACCCGCATGGCAATATCGCTCAATCCCAGCCGCTTCACGCGCTGCCAAACATTGCCCCAGGCATTCAGCAGTGAGGGTGTGATTTTTTCAGTTTTATTTTTATCAGATTGGTTTTGTTCTTTATCTAAAACGTCTTGCGACGCATTAAGATCATTCATTCATGCCTCAAGTTCATCATATCACAGGGAAAACAGAAATCCGGAATTAATATATCGGATATTATTGGTCTAATTCATTCTATTGGATTGTACGAACCTGATTATAATCCCATTATGTCCATAGAATCGCTCTCTTTGCCCAATATTGGTGCGCTGCTCAGGAAGAAAAAACTGTTCCTGGTCAGCGCGGAATCCTGCAGCGCAGGGTTGTTGGGGTATCTGATCACCAGCCTGGCTGGCTCGTCTGATTATTATCTAGGCGGATTGATAACATATTCCAATCTATCCAAGACCGCGTTCCTGAAAGTCGACCAGTATACTTTACAGCAATATGGCGCAGTCAGCCGCCAAACCGTCCTCCAGATGGCCAATGGCGCCCGGCAGGCTTTTTCATCCCAGAAGAGGCCTAAAGATCTGGTCGGTCTGGCTACCTCGGGCATCGCCGGTCCGGGGGGCGGAAGCCCACAAAAACCGGTGGGCACAGTCTGGATCGCGCTCAGCTCTGCCCAGAGCGAGCAGGCGCGCGAATTTCATTTTCAGGGAACGCGTGATGAGATCAAATGGCAGACCGCCCTGCAGGCGATGATCCTGCTGCAGACCGTATTGCTGCAACCATGATCCATTGCCGAAAGAAATCACTGACCCAAGCGCTGCCGCTCTTCTTCCACTATGCTTATATCCAGTTTGCGGAATAGCGCCTCAGGCTGGTTGAAGCGGCTGCCTGGCACCAACTGGCTGGGCTGCCAGCTGCCCTTGGCATTTTGTGGATCATACAGCAGCGCAGTATGTATTCCCAGCCTATCCTCGATTTCTTGCGTGGTTTGTTCGCCGAACAGGCGCTCAGTATAACCAAGGTAATGATTCAGCTTTTCGCTGCTGTAGGGCAGGAAAGGCGCGAACAGCACCTTGAGCGAGTCGATAGCTTTCATTGCCACGAATACCGCGCGCGCTGCCTGGTCTTTATCCTCTTTGATCGTGAACCAGGGCGCGGTCTGATCCAGATATTTGTTCACCTCGCTCGCCAGGCGCATGGCTTCCCCCAAGGCTGGGCGCAGTCGCACCGCTTCAATTTCTGTGCCGATCGTCTCAAAACCAGCTTCGATTTGCGCCAGCAAAGCCTGATCGGATGGCTGCAATTGCCCAGGGTCGGGCACGGCGCCCTGCCAGTTTTTGTATGCGAAGGAAAGCACGCGGTTGGCCAAGTTCCCCCAGGTCGCGACCAGTTCGTCATTGTTGCGATGGTAGAACTCGTTCCAGTCCCAATCGGTGTCGCGCGCTTCCGGCATGATATTGGTCAAATAATAGCGCAGGGCATCCGGTTCGTAACGGGTTAGGAAATCCAAGCCCCACACCGCCCAATTGCGGCTGCCGGAAATCTTCTGACCCTCCAGGTTGAGAAATTCATTGGCAGGCACATCATAGGGCAAGGTGAACGGTGCGCTTTGGGCGCAGCCGAACTCCTCATCGAAAGCTCCTCCCGCTCCGCTGAGTTCAGCCGGCCAGATAATGGCATGAAAGGGAATGTTATCCTTGCCGATGAAATAGAGTGTCTTGGATCGGGCATTCTTCCACCATTCGCGCCAGGCATCCGGCTGCTGGTGGATTTGGCTCCATTCAATTGCAGCCGACAAATACCCGATCACTGCCTCGAACCAGACATACAGGCATTTGCCCTGCCAGCCTGCCACCGGCACCGGAATGCCCCATTCCAAATCGCGCGTGATCGGCCGGCCGCGCAAGCCTTCCGATTGGATCAGTCCCAGCGATTGCCGTATCACGTTCGGCCGCCAATAGGATTCGCGTTCCTTTAGAAAAGCTTCGATCTCCGGCTGCAGCTTGCTGAGATCTAGAAAAAAATGCTCTGTTTCGCGTAATTCCGGTACAGACCCGTCAATGCGCGTGTGCGGATCGATCAACTTGGTGGGGTCCAGCAGATTGCCGCATTTATCGCATTGGTCGCTGCGCGCGTTGGCATATCCACAAATATAACAGGTGCCTTCGACGTAGCGATCCGGCAGAAAACGACCCTGGCTGGGCGAGAACCATTGCAGTTGTTTTTCTTTGTACATGAACCCATTGCGCAGCAAAGCGCTGAACATCGCCTGGGATACTTTGAAGTGGTTTTCAGTGTGGGTGGAGGTGAACAGGTCATACGTCAAGCCCAGTTTCTGAAAAAGCTCCAGGAATCCTCGGTGAAAATGCTGGTATACCTCCATTGGAGTCTTGTTCTCCGCTTCCGCCCGCACGGTGATGGGGGTGCCGTGCGAATCCGTACCGGAAACCATCAATACCCGGTTGCCTTTTAAACGCTGATAGCGCGCATAGATATCGGCGGGCAGGTAAGAGCCTGCCAGATTGCCCACATGGATCTCAGAGTTTCCATATGGCCAGGCAACTGCGACAAGAATCGGTTCAGGCATGCATAACACTCCAGTTTGAATATGGCGAGATTTTATCACGGAACATTTGCCCGCCCTTGATGCATTTTTTTTTAAGGAAAAAGCAAGCGCGTCTCCCAATGACCGCCACATTGTCCAAAATAATCTTGGCAAGCCTTTGCCGGTTTGAACGCATTCCTTTACAATTAAAGAAAACTATTGGAGGTTCGTATGACTGGCATTGCATCCGAATGGCGCAAGGACTTGGAAAACCAGCGCCTGAAAAGTCTGGAAGAGATCTTTAAAAAACCCAAGGCAGTGATCGGCATGGTTCACCTGCCGCCCTTGCCGGGTTCGGTTGGATACAGCGGGTACAGCATGAACCAGATCGTTGATTTTGCCCTGCAGGATGCTGCCACGTTGGTAGAGGGAGGCGTGGACGGCATCATTGTGGAAAACATGTGGGATATTCCTTTCGCCGTCGGAATGGACGTTTCACCAGAACAGATGTGTGCGCAGGCGGTAGCCGCTGCTGAAGTGGTAAAATCTGTGCCGCTTCCGGTCGGCATTAATGTAGTGCATAATGGCGGGCGGGTTTGCCTGGGCATTGCCATTGCCAGCGGCGCCCGTTTCATCCGTGTCTGCCTGCTGACCGGCGCTCAAGTTTGGGATACCGGCGAATTCGATCACGGCTGCGCGCGTGAATTGCTCTCAGCACGCAAGATGGCGCAGGCTGAAAACATCAAGCTGTTCTGCGATGTGGACAAGAAACATTCGGTGCGCTTTCCAGGAATAGACCTGGCTACCCACATTGAATGGACCGAATTTTATCTGGCAGATGCGCTGATCATTTCCGGGCGCATGACCGGCGACGCTCCCTCGCTGGACAAGGTCAAACTGGCCAAGCAATTGGCGAAAGACCGCCCGGTGTTGATGGGCAGCGGCATGACCGCCGAGAACGTGGCAGACTTTTTTCAGTATGCCGACGGCTGCATCGTGGGCTTCGGCATGAAAGATGAAGGGCATCCTGAACGCCCGGTCAGCCTGGATAAAGTGAAACGCTTCATGGAAGCGGTTGCAACAACACGCTAACAGCATGGAACGAAAACCAAGCCTGGTTATGGGGGATATCAACATTGATTTTGCCATCCATGCCAAAGCCTACCCGCCTGAGGGCGGCGAAGCGCACGCCCAACAGGCGGATTTCCGGCTGGGAGGTTCAGGCTGCCTGACCGCCATGGCGCTGCAGCTCAGCGGGTACCCGACCAGCCTGGCAGGCAATTTAGGGCAGGACGTGTTTGCCCAATTCGCCCAGCAGCATATTCAACAGTCTGGTCTTGATCATCACCTGGTGCGCCAGCTGCCTGACCAGCAAACCGGTTTCTTTATGATCTTGGTCACGCCCGGCGGGCAGCGCACCATGTTTGGCAACCGTGCGGCCAACGCACAATTGCTTCCCGAAGCGGATATTATGGCATTCCTGCCTGCTTGCAGCCATGTGCACTTCTCCGGTTATATTTTATTGGTCGAGGAGCAGTACCATTCCATCTACCGCATCCTTCCCAGAGCAAAATCTTTAGGGCTAACCGTAAGCCTTGACCCGGGCGTGTGCACCTCTCAGAACGCCAGAAGTCAGGTGCTGCAGTTATTGCCGTATACTGATTACTGCCTGTTCAGCCGTGATGAACTGAACCTGCTGGCAGGCGATCTGCCGCTGGAACAGCAAGCCAAAGCCCTGCTTGCATTGGGATGTCCCAACATCGTGATTAAAATGGGAGAGCAAGGCAGCCGCTGGATCAGCCGAGATCAGGATGCCCACCAGCCTGCCATGCAAAAATCGGGCAAGGTGGTGCGAGATACAACCGGAGCCGGAGATTGCTTCAACGCCGGTTTCCTCAATAGTGTCCTAAGCGGTTCTTCTGCTCAGCAAGCGCTTCAAAAGGGAAATGAATTGGCATATCGCATCATCACCAGCGCACATGGAATACTGGATT
>ENA-ORXD01002796-ORXD01002796.1-sediment-metagenome-genome-assembly--contig:-NODE-2796-length-10954-cov-2.708467_pt1 | contig 10954 bp, 9 predicted proteins | sample MGYA00237862_ERZ511471 | MGnify/ENA metagenome assembly ERZ511471 | reverse complement strand
GACGGTGGATGCCGGCACGCTCCGGAAGGCAATGGAAGGACATGTCCTGGGAACCGGGCAGCTGACGGGGACGTATCAGAGGGTGTGATGGAGGAGGATATCCCCATTTTTAAACGGCCCATCTCTCACTGATAACCAGGTCCGCCCTCGTCGTGGAAGTGCTGACCGGGACCCCTCCGGCCCGGCCGCTGTGCAGGTCAATTCTCCGATGAACTGATAAAAAGGAAGATTTTACCCTGATTTTGGATTCACGAAATGTGAACCGGGTCCCCGATGGGCTCTCTCTTCACAAACAACCGTGACTCTGGATCCGCCGAGATCCCCCACCGTACCAGGGATATCTGATCATTGACGATCTCGATACCGGTAATATGGCGGGGGTGGACGCAGCTTCCGGTGTTATAATAGGGAGCCTCGCCGGCCATTGCCAGGTATGGCTCATGGGTGTGGCCCATGATAATCGCCGTGCCGGGGTTTTTCCCAAGCCAGGTTTTGATATTTTCACTGATTTTCATTCTCTTTGAATGATTGTTTGCAGGACTTGTGGGATCCTTAAAACCGGTGATCTGCTGGAGGGGCTTCCAGAGTATACGGACAAGAAACTCGGACAGAAATGCGAACTGGTCGCAAAGGGGATCGCCCTGGTGGCCGTGGATGACAAGGATCCTTTTACCCGTGTTTGTGTGACGGAGGATAAGCCCCTCGTGGAAATGGACATTCTCAAATAGGTGCCTGCAGGAATCGGTGGATTCGGGGGAATTCTGGCACAGTTTCTGTAATGAATTTTTAATGAAGGCTGGATCTTCTTTTTTCCTGTCGTGGTTTCCATAGATGAGATGCAACCTATTCTTCAGGGGATCGGTATCAAAATATTTCTGCATTAATTCAAAAATCGGCAAATGTGCATCCCATACGTTATGAAACGGGTTCTCCCACAATTCGTCTCCATCGCCCACCTCAATATACGTGTACCCGTTTTTATTGTAATAGTAGAGCGCGTAGTGGAAGAGATTCTTGTTAAGTGCGAAATCATCTGCCCAGCTGTTATCTCCACGGTGACAGTCACTAAACAGGACAATTTTTGATGATTCTTTAAAATCGATAATTTTGGAGCTTTCAAGCAACCTGTCGAGACATTCGTTCATAGCTAATACCCCATCAAGGGATGGCCGTTCGTAAGAAAGAGCTTTTCGAGAGATCTCTCCACGGTTGGACCATCCCGCCCGCCCCGGCACAAACGGTCCTGCCCTCGCCATATATCCGAACGGCCCACCTCTCCGCGATAGCCAGGTCCGCATTTCTCGTGAACATGCCAAGCTTCACACCGTTGAGATCATTTTATACTCTTGCTCCATCCAATCCCAAATCATGTCAACCGTCCATCAAAAAAATCCGGAACCAGATCAAGGAGATTAAGGATCGTGGAATCGTCTATAACCATGGACGATCCATGAAAATGGATTTTTTTATCTTCATTGAGGGATTCTACCTAGCTGGTTTCAAAGAGGCTTTTTTTCCTGGAAAAGATGTGCCTTTTTAAAAATATTCGCGAAAAATATTCGGGAAAAAACAATAAATAATACCTCGACATAGTCCCATTCATCCTTCACTGGGAGGGGGGTTCATTCCAGTTTTCAGTCTTTGAAGGAGGAGGAAGACGTTATGCCAATTTCACCTACATATCCGGGGGTGTATATCGAGGAAATCCCGAGCGGTGTGAGAACGATAATCGGTGTTCCCACATCGATCACCGCCTTTGTCGGGCGGGCAGTAAAGGGACCAACTGATGCAGATGGTCCGGTGACGATCAATTCCTATGCAGACTATGAGCGTATATTCGGGGGCCTCTCCCTGATGAGCCCGATGAGTTACGCAGTCCGTGACTTTTACCGGAATGGCGGGAGCCAGGCAATCATAGTCAGACTGTACAAACAAAAAGATACTGAACCTGAAAAAGCCGAGATTCCTGTTCCCGGGGGTCTTGATCTCGAGGCTGCGTACCCGGGATCCTGGGGCAATACACTTCGTGCCCGGGTTGATAATGATATCTCACAGGCCGTTGCCGACCGCTACGGACTGAACAAGACAGATTTATTCAACCTGACGATCTGCGATACCAGGACCGGCATGATCGAACAGTTCCGGAACCTTACCGTGAAGAAAAGCCCTACGCAGGCTGATCTTGTTCTGAAAAACCAGTCGAATCTCGTAAGGGTCAAAACCCTTGTGATGCCCACCAGTCATACCGAGAGCCCAGCTGACCCGAAGAAGACTATCTGGGAAGATGATACCTGTTCCACCGGAACAGGGGTGGAGGGATCGGATGGCACCGATATCAATAAGGATTGTTTCACCGGTGTCGGGTTCCAGGACGAAAAAAAAGGACTTTATGCCCTCGAAAAAGCCGATCTCTTCAATATGCTCTGTATACCTCCTTATTACTTTGATGGGGGTGAAGTTGGGGCAGATCTCATCGCAGATGGAGCCACCTATTGTGAGAGCAGACGGGCCATGCTTATAGTTGATCCACCGCAGTCATGGACGGACAAGGCAACTATCGTGAGTAATAAAAATAATCTTGCAGGCATTATCGGGACCAACAGCAAGAACGCAGCCCTTTTCTTCCCCCGCTTAAGACAACCCAATCCGCTGCATGACAACCAGTTCGAGGATTTCATGCCATGTGGTGCCGTTGCAGGAATCATCTCCAGAATTGACACTCAGCGGGGGGTATGGAAAGCACCGGCAGGCCTCGATGCAACGATGCACGGTATCTTCGACTTTTCTGTCCCTCTTACTGATGCAGAGAACGGGGAACTCAATCCGCTCGGGATAAACTGTCTCCGGATAAAACCCGGAGCCGGGCCGGTGATCTGGGGGGCACGGACACTCCAGGGAGACGACCGTCTCGCCTCGGAATGGAAGTACATCCCGATACGCAGAATGGCACTCTATATCGAAGAAAGCCTCTTCCGCGGCCTGCAGTGGGTCGTCTTTGAGCCGAACGACGAACCGCTCTGGGCACAGATACGTCTGAATGTGGGGGCATTCATGCATAATCTCTTCAGACAGGGAGCATTCCAGGGTACCAAACCGAGTGATGCCTACTTTGTGAAATGTAGCAGGGAAACGACCACACAGACCGATATTAACCAGGGAATCGTCAATATCATCGTTGGTTTTGCACCACTCAAGCCCGCAGAATTTGTGATCATCAAGATCCAGCAGATGGCTGGACAGATACAAACATAGGAGGGGGGATGTGTCATGGTACAGTTCAGTGTCAATCCGCAGAGGTTTGATCCATATAAGAATTTTAAATTCCGCGTGAAATGGGATGGGCGTTACGTTGCGGGAGTATCGAAAGTCGGTGCGCTGAAAAGGACAACCGAGATTGTTGAGCACCGGGAGGGGGGAGATCCCTCATCCTCACGCAAATCGCCGGGCCGGACAAAATACGAGGCGATCACTCTGGAACGCGGTGTCACTCACGACACCGAGTTTGAGAAGTGGGCAAATAAAGTCTGGAATTTCGGTTCCGGGCTCGGTGCCGAGGTCTCACTGAAAGATTTCCGCAAAGACATCATCATCGAGATGTACAACGAGGCAGGACAGCTTGCTATCGCGTATAAAGTCTATCGGTGCTGGGTATCGGAGTTCCAGGCAATGCCTGACCTGGACGCCAATGCCAATGCCGTCGCAATTCAGTCGTTGAAATTGGAAAACGAGGGATGGGAACGGGATTATGAGGTGATCGAGCCTACCGAACCGACCTTTACCGAACCGCCAGTCTGAGGGTTATGCAGGGCCTTACCGGAGCGAAGCTGCTCGATGTATGGGAGAGGGGGTATTATCACAATCCTACGCAACGTGCCATTACCCTCCTTGCCGCAGCATGTCCATCGATAAGCCACGATGATCTCCTGGGCATGACCATTGGAGAAAGGGACCGGTTGCTCCTGGACCTGCGCGAAAAGATCTTCGGCCAGGTAATCAATGCCATTACCATCTGTCCGGAGTGTGGTGAAGAGATGGAAATTGAGTTTTTGACCGGGGACGTGAGGGAACCTGTTGACACTACACAAAATATCGCACTGTCATTGGTCAAAGATGACTACACGATAGAATTCCGGGTGCCTTCCAGCGAAGATCTCAGTACCATCGATGATACCCTGGACCCCGAGGCGTCAAGGATGTCGCTTCTCAATCGATGCATTGTACAATGCTCCCGTGGAGGAGAGCCGTGTGGAGTCCCCAGTCTTCCGTCGGCCATTCTCGATGCTATCGAGGAAGAGATGTTGCGGGCAGATCCGCAGGCTGATGTCACCATTTCCTTACACTGTTATGCATGCCACCATGAATGGCTGACCACCTTCGATATCGTTTCATATCTCTGGACTGAGCTGACAACCCTCGCGAAACGTACTATGTATGAGATTCATATGCTTGCTTCGGCATATGGATGGGGTGAAGCCGATATACTCGCCATGAGCGCCTGGAAGCGGGAAAGGTACCTGGAGATGATCGGATGACGAGCGGTTTTATACGTTCCCTTCTTGCAAGAAATTCAGGGAGAGGTAGCCAGGTTCACCCAAGGATGCCTTCTGTTTTTGAAACCGCAGGTCGTGGAGCACAGAGTATCATCCGTGAAGAAACAAGGACTCCCGTTTTCACGCCACATCCCGATGAGATACCCCTTATCGAGAAAGGCCCGGTGATTCCCAGTATAATGCGAGATCCCGATGAAATTCGGCACATCGGGTATACATCCCGGGAAAATTCGCCGGATATGCCTTTGAAGACTCCGAAAGATGATACGACGCAGACCGGTATTGTTTCGGGAAATATTCCTGGTACAATTACTCAGAAACCACCACATGACAAGGAAACGAATACCCCTGTGAATGTGAGATTCAGCTCTGCCGGAGAACGCGGCCCACGGATGGAAGAACCTCGTGAAACCAAGGGAATACCCGACAAGCCTGACAGGGAGTCCAGACCGGCTCTTGGAGCTGAAACCCTTGTATTTACGGAAATATCTCTTATCAAGCCTTCCAGGATGGAAAAATCATCGGTGAGCCCAGATCATGATCAGGAGCGTGAAATCTCGCGGCGGGAGTCATACTCAAGAGAAGTAAAAGATTTTGGGAGAGATAACGTCCAGGAATCCACACGCGGGCCTCCACGTCAATTCCCTGTTCCTGTCATCCCCGAACAGGGTCGTCCTGACAGTGCTGCAGTCCGGAATCCGGAGATTCCGAGACAAAGGACGGAATTCACGCCAGTCTCTATCCGTTCCCTGCGTCCGAGCGTCCAGACGAGAGAGGCCGATGGAATTTCAGCGAATGGAACAACGACGGTGAAGGAACCCATTGTTCACGTGACCATCGGCCGGATCGAAGTGCGGGCTGTACCGCCCCCGGTACCACGTCAGAAAGAGCAGGATCCACGGGCACTGACCCGTCTTGATGAGTATCTGAAACGACGCGACGGAGGTGATCGAAGATGAGCAATCCCGCATCCATCGCCGCAGTCACGGCAACCCTGCACGCCCTCCTGACGAGGATTGCAACGAGTCCGTCCCTGGAAGACACGAGAGTCACGTTCCAACCGCCGGATATCGCACGCGGGACCCTTACCGTGAACCAGGTGAATATTTTTCTCTACCAGACGAGCGTCAACCCGTCGTGGCGCAACATGGATATGCCAGGGATGGTCCGGCCGGGCGAGACAGGCCACCCCCCCCTTGCCCTTGACCTCCATTACCTTATCACCGCATACGGCAGGGATAATAACGACCTGATGGCCCACCACGTCCTCGGACAGGCAATGAGGATTCTCCACGACAATCCCCTCTTAAGCCCGGATGATATCAGGAATGCAATGCCGGGAACAGACCTCGATGAGCAGGTGGAGAGGGTGCGAATCACGCCGGTATCCCTCTCTCTCGACGAGATGTCAAAGGTATGGACCACATTCCAGACACAGTACCGGGTCTCCGCAGTATACCAGGTCAAAGTGGTCCTTATCGAGAGCACGAGGCCTTCGAGAAGGCCGCTGCCCGTCCTGAAACTCGGCGAGGAAGGCAGGGGAGTCCATCTCATACCCTTGACTACACCGGTTCTTCACGAGGTGTGGCCCGTGAACGGGACATTTGGGGTAGAACTTGGAGGAGACCTGGTGGTGAAAGGAGAGCACCTGGAAGGGGAAGAACTCAGTGCGCAGGTGATAGCATCCCGGTTCCAGGAGTTGCACATGCTGACTCCTTCCCCAGGGGAGGAAGCCGGCACACTCCAATTGCGGATCCCTGATACCGGCACCGACTCCTTAGCCCTCGTGAACTGGCCGGCGGGCTTCTATACCCTGGCCATACTTGTTCCGATGCCGGGAATGCCCACCAGGGCAACCAACGAGGTCCCGTTTGCACTCGCTCCCCGGGTTACCGGGATCACACCATCACTGGCCCCGGTTGGCGATATCCTCATCACCATGGAATGCAGTCCCCGGATCCGGGACGGGCAGAGGGTATCTGTGCTTATCGGGGATCACGAAGCAGAGATCCGAACCATCACCAACCCTCCTGAAACGGATAAACCCACGACCATTCAGGCTTTCGCAAAGGTATCTGAGACAGGAGAGTATATCGTCCGGGTGAGGGTTGACGGCGTCGACAGCAATCCTGTCGATCTGTCAATGTCACCACCAGGATTTGCAGCAGACCAGAAAATCACGATCACACCATGAATCCGTACGAGCAGTGGGAAAAGAACAACGAGGAATACCTTTCATCGGCGCTCACATGGCTTCGTCTGCGCCTGCAAAGGCTGGCATCCGGATGTCCTGGTGATGGTTCGCCGAATCAGGAAGGCAGGGTACGCGGATTGAAGGGAGATGAGCTGTCTCCGGATTCCAACCTTGACAGTGAAATAGACCATGCTGCAGAGGCCATGACCTCCGCGGAGGCATTACTCCCCGCTCCCGCTTTCACCGTCCTTGGCCGGCAGTTCGGGCTGTCCCGGTTTGAACAGGATATCCTCCTTCTCTGTGCAGGGATGGAGATCGATACCCGTATCGCCGGGCTTTGTGCCCGGGCACAGGACGACCCTGCCAGGTGCTATCCGACGTTTGCCCTTGCCCTGGCATTATTTGACGATCCGTCCTGGGATGCACTCCTGCCGGAGCGGCCGCTGCGGTACTACCGCCTGATCGAGATCCACCAGGGGGCTCCCCTTCCCCTGACCACCAGCCCCCTGCAGGTCGACGAGCGGGTACTCCACTTCATCAAGGGCCTGAACAGGCTCGATGACAGGCTTATCCAACTCATCGTACCGTTTGATATCGAATCCAACGCATCAGATGTATTATCCCCTTCTCAGTATTCTGCGGCTGAAGTATTGATGCACCACCTCCAAGACCAATCCAGAGCGGGAAGGCCAGCGCTTGTCCAGCTGGTCGGACCTGACCCGGGAAGTAAACAGGCGGTGGCTCTTGAAGCGGCGTACGGTTCAGGAAACCAGATCTTCCGCATTCCCGTTGAGATGCTTCCTCCCCAGGCAGGTGAGCTCGAAGCGGTATGCCGGCTCTGGCAACGGGAGAGCGCACTTTTACCGATCATATTGTATTTTGACACCACGCGGGAAGGTGAGCCGGGGAATGCCGGAGAGATGCAGGCAGGCTCTTCTCTCGAACGTTTCCTGTCACGCTATCCAGGTCATGTGATCCTCGACACCCGAGAGGTGCGATCAGGCCTGGACCATACCACCCTTGTCAAAGACGTGGATAAACCTACTCCGTCAGAACAGAAGGCAGGCTGGACTGCAGCGCTGGAGGAGCATGCAGGAGACAGCCCGGCGATCCTATCAGGCCAGTTTAACCTGAACATGCAGGCAATCCGGCAGGTTGCCAGCTCCGTTCTCACAGGTAATCATCAGGATAATCCTGGTGTCCAGGAGAGGCTGTGGAGAGAATGCCTGGACAGGACACGACCGAGTATGGAGAAGCTCGCGCAGCGCCTTGATCCAAAGGCAACGTGGGAAGATCTTGTCATACCCGCGGAACAGAAATCACTGCTCCGCCAGATCGCCGATCAGGTACGACAGCGAAGTTTTGTGTATGACGAATGGGGATTCCGGAACCGGATGAACCGCGGGCTCGGTATCAGCGCCCTTTTTGCCGGAGAGAGTGGTACGGGCAAGACGATGGCAGCCGAGGTCCTTGCAAACGACCTTCATCTCAACCTGTACCGAATCGACCTCTCCTCGGTGGTCAGCAAGTACATTGGGGAGACCGAAAAGAACCTGCGTCGTGTCTTCGATGCTGCGGAGGATGGGGGGGCGATCCTGTTCTTCGACGAGGCGGATGCCCTCTTCGGCAAACGAAGCGAAGTGAAGGACAGCCATGACCGCTATGCCAACATTGAGATCAACTACCTCCTGCAGCGGATCGAGGCCTTCCGCGGCCTGGCAATCCTGGCGACGAACATGAAGTCATCCCTCGACCCTGCCTTCATGCGAAGGCTGCGGTTCGTGGTCACATTCCCCTTCCCCGGCCAGGCCGAACGGAAGAATATCTGGGAGAAGGTGTTTCCACCCGAAACAAAGACAGAAGGTCTCGACTTCGACCGGCTGGCCCGGCTGAACCTCACCGGCGGGAGTATTCATAATGCCGCCCTCAATGCAGCCTTCCTCGCTGCCAGGGCCGGGACATCCGTGACCATGCCGCTCGTGTTAACGGCAGCCAGAACAGAGTTCCGGAAGATGGAGCGTCCGGTCAACGAGGCCGAATTCCAGTGGCCAGCGCCCGCATCAAGGGCAGGAGGGCCGGCATGAACATCACCGTGCATATCGACCGCCTGGTACTGGACGGGATAGACATTCCTCCGGCCCAGCGCCCGCTCCTGCAGGCCGCGGTTGAGGGTGAACTGGCAAGGATGCTCGCCGTGGGCGGGCTCTCAAACGACCTGGCTTCGGGAGTTGCAAGGCCCCGTGTGCCCGGAGGATTGATTCAGTGGGAAAAGGGAAACGATGCCAGCCACCTGGGGACCCAGATCGCAAGATCGATATACGGGGGGATCGGGCGATGAGCCGGATGGCTGCTGCTCAAACAAGGACCCCTGTGCAGAGTCCTCCGTCACAGACCAGTGGAGTCCTGCAAAGAAAATGCGATACATGTCGAAAGAAAAAGCCGGTTTTACAGCGTGCACCAATTGGCCCGGTTCCGGAGACCGTGCCGCCGATTGTACATGAGGTGTTGCACTCACCCGGGCAGCCGCTGGACAGGGAGACGCGGGAATTCATGGAGCCCCGGTTCGGGCACGATTTCAGCCGTGTACGAGTGCATACGGATGCGAAGGCGGCGGAGTCGGCACGGGCGGTGAAAGCACGGGCGTATACGGTGGGACAGGATGTGGTGTTTGGTGCGGGGGGGTATACCCAACAAACGACAGAAGGATATCGACTCCTGGCCCATGAACTTGCACATATAATACAGGATGGGGGTGGAACTGGCATCAACACTCCAATTGAAATCGGCCAACTGGACGATCAAGCGGAATATGAGGCAGATCGTGCCGCTGATGCTGTTATTCATATTTATGAAAGAAGGCCCTCCGTTATGCAAAGGAATATGCCCATACTATTACGTCGAGCACCCGATGAACCAGCACCGCTACGGTCTGATATGGGAACCATCCCGGCACCAGGTCGAGGCACAAATGCCCGCATTCATATTATACGTGAAATGATTCCTTGTGAGTGCAGACGTGTTCCCGATGTCCGCGAAGGGGTATTTTACAATCCAGACATTGATGCATTTGCTATCGCCTATCGACATTGCCGCGGAGGAGTAACGACCGATGTGTATGGTCAGGTGGAGTCAGTCCTATCTTCATTTTTAACAGGTAGTGCTCCATTGACCGGTACAGCACGTATCGGGTTCGAGATTAATATTGTCGGGCGTAATGTGGGGGGACGAGCAGTCATTGAGGTTCTGGGAAGTCGAGAATCGGAACGCGAAGGTATTGGCGGACGTGCCCAGATAGTATTCCAGGGCAATCGCTGGCGGATATTCCTTACCTCAGATTTCCTCCACCGTCTTGGGGTGAATTCAGGGGATTTATTAGATTTCAGTCTGGGTGCGCGGCTGGGCTCGATAACATTAGAAGCTCAAATCTCCGATGTTCTCTCATCAGTACCACGAGGTTCAGGAGCTGGCTGCATTGATATTTTCGGCGGCTCAGCTCGTTTATGTGCTGTGCTGTCTGCTGGCGGGAGCAGCGGTATCACAGCAGGAGCTGAAATCCGTATCCCGCTCGGAGGTCCCGAAGTCCGGCGCGATGAATGCTTCCAGTGTCTCTGCCCTCCACCAAGGAAAAGATTCGAATGTATCTTTGACATCCCGCCCGAAGAAAGGCCAGTACCAGTCACAGTGCAAGTACCTAATGAATATCGGTATTATTTCCGTCTCGATCGGACGACCCCATCTGAAGATTCCGATTTGCGAGCGCGCTCTGATGCAAATCTGAATGCTGTGGCCAGTAATGTTGGTGCTGGAGGTCATATCGTTAACATCACCGGTTACGCTTCTCCAGAAGCCACGGAGGCCCACAACCAGTCTCTTAGTAGAAATCGCGCCGAAACATTGACAAATTTGGTCCGATCACGTATTCCTGAAAGTACAGCTTTGCCGGTACCATCAGCTGGGGGGGAGTTATTAGGTCGTCGACCGGCGCCATCTCCCACAAGTCGTCTTGGTGAAGCAATACGTATTGCAGGATTCAGATCAGCTGAAGATATTACAATATTCCTATTCGGGGGAGAGATACCACATCGTGAATTGTCGGATCAATTTGTCTCGCTTTTTCGAGCATTGCCTGATGTGGCAGATCGTCTTGCTCTCTTTGGACTCGGGCCTGATGATCCATTAGCCCCCCAGGTCACCAATTCAATTGAAGAAT
>ENA-ORXD01002794-ORXD01002794.1-sediment-metagenome-genome-assembly--contig:-NODE-2794-length-10963-cov-3.425776_pt1 | contig 10963 bp, 13 predicted proteins | sample MGYA00237862_ERZ511471 | MGnify/ENA metagenome assembly ERZ511471 | reverse complement strand
TATATACAGGGGAGTATACAGTAAAGATGAACGTACTCTGTACGGTCATTCATCTGTCAAGATGAGTTGTGTGGAAAAACCCCCGTAACGCAAAGAGAACAACGAGAATACCATGAGGCGATACTATTGTCGAAAATTGTAGAGATTTCCCCAACCACGAGACATGAGGGACACTCGAAGCTCGTCCTCAAAGTGGACGATGCAGGCATCATTGAGCGTGGTGACTGGCTCTCTATCACCCCGGTACGGGGAGTTGAGAAGCTCGCCATCAACAAGACAATGGATCAGGTGCCAAAGATCGCATCACGCGTCTGCGGTATCTGTCCGATTGCCCACACGCTTGCCGGGATCGAGTCGATGGAAGGATCCATCCGGTGCGAGATCCCCCGGGATGCCAAGCTCCTCCGTGTCGTGCTGCAGTGTGCCAACCGGCTTCACAGCATCGCGCTGCACAACATCCTGATCCTGCCGGATTTCTATATCCCGGGAACAGACACGAAGATCAACCCGTTCACCCCTGAAGAGCCGGTCCGGAGCGTCGCAAAGCGCATCCAGCGGCTCCGCGAGATAGGGCAGACGATTGGAGAAATTGCCGGCGGCGAAGCGGTACACCCGAGCAATCCGCGGGTCGGTGGTATGTACAAGGCCTGCACGCCGCGTGCAGTAACCAAGATGTACGACCTCGCAAAGGAGGGGCTCGTACTTGCCCACGAGCAGATGGATTTCATGCTTGCGGTCATCAGCAACATGAGGAAGCGGGACTGGACCGAGGTCGGAGGGAAACAGATTCCCCTGCCAAAGACACTGGGGTATCATAACCAGGGTGTTATGGCAGCCCACCCGATCTATGCAAGCTCAAACCTCGATGAGAACCCGGGCTGGGATCCCGAGCGTTGGACTGATGTCCGGCCCTGGGACTGGTACATGGGCGAAGGCGAAGTGAGCCTGGCTGACCCAAGCTACCCGATTGGCGGAACATCCCCGGTCGGCACCAAGGTCAACCCGCAGATGGAAGCATGCACCGGTGTCCCGCTGTATGATGGTGCACCCGTCGAGGTCGGACCCCGGGCCAGGCTCGTCAAGTTCAAGAACTTTGATGAGAAGGGGACCTGGGGCCAGCACATCGCACGCCAGCTCGAGTATACCGACAGCCTGTATGCCATGATCAATGCCCTTGACGAGTACAACCCTTCAGGAAAGGTCCTTGCTGATCCCATCCCCCAGGGTGATGGTTCACTGGGCTGGGCTGCCAACGAGGCACCCCGCGGTTGTGACGTCCACCTTGCAAAGGTCAAAGACGGGCGGGTGCTCTACTACGAGATGCTCGTCCCGACCACCTGGAACTTCCCGACCTGCAGCCGTGCACTCACGGGTGCTCCCTGGCAGGTGGCGGAGATGGTGGTGCGTGGGTATGACCCATGCGTATCATGTGCCACCCACATGATCGTCATTGATGAAGACCAGAGGGTAGTTGCCCAGAAACTCATCCAGTGAGTGTACCTCATGCTGTTTCCGGAAACTGTGGTTGCAGGGTGCGGCAATCCCCTCTTTGCAGATGACGGGTTCGGTCCTGCCGTAGCGGAAGAGCTCGCCCGCTTCGAACTCCCTGATACGATAAAGGTTATGGACGCCGGGCTCGGCGGACCGCACTTCATTTTTACGCTTATCGACCCTGAACAGACAAAACGGCTTATCATCATCGATATTGCCGATTTTGGTGGAGATCCAGGGGAGATCAGGGATTTCAGGGTTGAGGACCTTCCTGCGGGGAGCTACCGGGATATCCATTCCTGGGATCTCACGGAGCCGCTCCAGCGCCTGAAAGACACCATCGATATCACGGTTATCGGATGCCAGCCGGAAAGAGTTACTGCCCCTGATTTCGAAATGGGGCTCACTGAGAAGGTACATAACGCAGTCCCGAGAACGGTGCGGCATGTACTGGAACTACTTGGGGTGGACTATGGGATGGCTATCGAGAATCTTCGGAACGAAGGACGACAGCAGGAAACCGACAGAGAAACCTGCATCGGTGAAGGCTGACGTTGAAAAAAAGGCAGAAGTTTTACAAAAGGAGGATAAGCCTGTGGCAGACAAGATAAAAGTTGGCCATGTACACATGAGTGGATGTACAGGCTGCCTTGTATCCTTAGCGGACAATTACGGAGGATTGCTCACAATCCTTGACAAATATGTTGACCTGGTCTATGGCCTGACCCTCGCAGACGTACGCCACATCCCGAAAATGGATGTTGCACTCGTCGAGGGCTCGGTCTGTATCCAGGACAGGATTTCAGTAGAAGAGATCAGAGAGACACGCGAGAAGGCTGCAGTCGTCGTTGCTGTCGGCGGATGTGCCAGTTACGGCAACATTACCAGGTTTGGCCGTGGCGGCCAGCCCAATCAGCCGCAGCACGAGTCGTACCTCCCTGTTGGCGACCTGATCAAGGTGGATGTCTACATCCCCGGGTGTGCACCAACCCCGCAGTTGATCAGGAATGTCTGTGTTATGGCGTACCTGCTCCTGAAAGGAAACAAGGAGCAGCAGGAGCTCGCAAAGAAGTACCTGACACCCCTGATGCAGCTTGCAGATCGCGGGACAGAAGCCTGCGGCTGCGACCTGATGTATGATATCATCAACCAGGGGCTCTGCATGGGATGCGGATCCTGTGCTTCCGCCTGCCCGGTCAGGGCAATCACCCATGAGTATGGGAAGCCGAACGTGAACCGGGAGATGTGCATCAAGTGCGGGGCCTGCTATGCCCAGTGCCCGCGGAGCTTCTTCAACTTCGATGTGATGAACGAGTTTGAGGGTATCATGGAACTCATCGACGGAGCGCTCGCGTGAGGTGAACAAGATGGGAACTGAACTCGGTAAATACAAACTCTGTGTATCGGCACGCAGCGCGGACAAGGAGATCCTGAAGAAGGCCCAGGACGGCGGCATTGTCACCCAGCTCTTCAAGTACGCACTTGAAGAGGGGATCATTGACGGCGCTATCGTGGCCGGGCCCAGCGATGAGCCCTGGCGGCCCCGCCCCTTCGTTGCGACCACCGTTGACGAACTGATGCTCTCACGGGGGACCCGGTACAATATCAGCCCCAATGTCTCCTTTATCAAGGAGGCGACACGGAGCTACGGCCTCGACCGGATTGGTATTGTCGGAACGCCCTGCCAGATGCAGGCGATCCGGAAAGCCCAGCTCTACCCGGTCGGTGTCCGTGACGTGCCCGACAAGATCGCACTCGCGGTCGGGATCATCTGTATGGAGAACTTCCCGTACCAGAGCATCGTCCAGCTCGTGGAAGACCATGCCGCCATGAAGCTCGAGTCGGTCAAGAAGATGGAGATCGGCAAGGGTAAGTTCTGGGTGTACGGTGAGCGCGGACAGGTCGTCCAGCTGCCACTCAAGGTCACCCACAAGTACGAACAGCCCGGATGCCATGTCTGCCTCGACTACGTGGCAAACCTCGCTGACGTCTCCACCGGGTCGGTCGGAAGCCCGGACGGCTGGAGCACGGTGTTCGTGCGGACCAAGAAGGGCGATGACATCTGGTCGAAGGCAATCGCTGCCGGATGCTTCGAGACAAAGCCCATTGAGCAGGTCAAACCCGGCCTTGAGCTCGTCTCGAAACTGGCAAACGAGAAGATCACCAAGAACCAGAAGACCGTGGAAGGGCGGGCGAAGTTCGGCGTCGACAAGGCGCTGCGGAACCCCTACATCAGCCCGAAATAATTTTTCCTTTTTTTACCGTCCGGTTGTTTCCTGAGCGGGCCGGAGCTCTGTATAGCCATTTTCCTGCGCATCCCACTATTCGGATACGAGAAAAGAGAGAAGAGAATGCCAAAACTATTTCCAGACATCGACGGGACTTATCATGGCATCAATGAGCAGGTCAAACTCCATCGCTTTGAGCCAGCCTGCCTTCTCGAACATGTTCATGAAACAGATCCCAACCATGGCTGCATCCGGGTACTTCTCTGCCGCTGACTTCACCTGTTCCATGGTGACCGGGACGTTTGGCATGGAAAGCCCACCCATGATCACAACGGCCTTCGGGGCCGTGATCGATACCGCTCCTCCTGCCTGCATCCCGATATCGGAGACGAGTTTCAGTTTCTGCGCCTTTGATTCATCAACGTACGGGACAAACACCTGTTCAAGGTTCATACCCCGCACGGCAAACCCGAGCAGTTCGACAAACGGCGTACAGGTGCCCGGACACCCGTAGTAGACGACCTGGTCACCGGCCGAGAGCCCTTTCTTCTCGAGATACTCCTTGAACGGACGCAGCATGCCGGGAACGCCCTGGAACACTTCTTTCTGTTTCATGGTAACCACTGTTCAGAGCCATCCGGGGTTCCGGAAGCCAGCCGGAATACCGGGAATGTAAATAGGGGCATTCTCCAATATTAATGTACCAGTGATACAGGGAGCCGTGATTGACGCCGTGAATACTATCCTCGTCTGTTATGCCACCCGGTACGGTTCAACAACCGATATCGCGGGGCTCATCGGTGAAGAACTGCAGATGGCCGGGTTCACGGTGACCGTGCGCCCCATTGCAGCAGTTGATGACCCCGGGGAGTTTGATGCGATCGTCATCGGGAGCCCGCTCTATATGGGCAAGTGGCTCGTGGAAGCCCGCGATTTCGTGAGCAGGTTCCGGTACCCTCTGCAGGAATGCCCTGTCGCGGTATTCTCGGTCGGCTACTCGCTGCGTGACCGGACCATCGAACATCTTAAAAGCGGGGAGGATGCCCTTGCAGCAATCCGTCTGTTCATTACCCCGGTGAGTGCCGGGTTCTTCCCGGGGAAGGTTGATCCGGACCGGATGTCCGCAGCAGACAGGGCGATAGTTGCCCTCGGCGGCGCAGAGCCCGGGGACTTCCGCGACCCTGACCTGGTCCGTGCCTGGGCCCGGGAGCTCGCCGGGTTGCCGGCATTCCATAGCTGAACCACAGTGGATACCAATTCAGGTGCCGGTGGTGACCATGCCCACAAACTGGTCCAGTGCATTTCGTGCACTCACGGGATCACGGGCGGAGATCTCGTAGGTATGCGCACCGGGGAGTGCCCGCCTGACCATGGCAGGGCACGACTCAGAGAGGTCGCATTTGTTCATCACGACCCCGAGCGGGATGCCGGTGTTCCTGAGATCCTCAAAGAGCTGGCGGGTGAACTCATCGACTGCACAGGTACAATCAACGAGGAGGATGGCTGCATCCATACCGCGCATGATGACCTGCCGGGCGAACCCGAACCGTTCCTGTCCCGGGGTGCCGTACAGATGGATCTGGCGGTTGTTGATGACCACCCGCCCGAAATCCAGGGCAACCGTGGTTGTCCCGTCAGCACAGTCGGTATCCACGTGGCGGGAATCGGGATCGATCGCACTGATGAACGTGGACTTGCCTGCGTGGAACGAACCAAATACCACGATCTTCATCCTCGACGGGTCCATTGACGCTATATTGCCGTGAGTTTTTTTTACTGTTTCGATCCTCCCGCCAGGTTTCAGCGAAACCCCGGGACCTCGCGTTCATGGCCGGACGACCGTTTCGCATTCATCGGTTTTATTCTTCCCGGGGTCAAATCCTGATAGCATGGCTGAAGGATCATCACATCCTGCGGGAAACCGCGTCAGGCTGGAGACCACGATGGGGGATATCACCATCGAGCTCTATGGAGATATGCCGGTGACGGCAGCAAATTTCGAGAAACTGGTGAGGTCAGGGTTCTACAACGGCATCATATTTCACCGGGTCATCGCGAAGTTCATGATCCAGGGCGGCTGCCCTTCAGGGACCGGGACCGGGGGGCCGGGATACACCATCCGGGACGAATTCACGGCAGCTAACAGGAATGCCCGGGGGACCATCTCGATGGCCAATGCCGGACCGAACACCGGCGGAAGCCAGTTCTTCATCAACCTCGTTGACAACAACTACCTTGACAAGAACCACCCGGCCTTTGGCAGGGTGGTGGAGGGGATGGATGTTGTCGACAGGATCGGGAGCGTCAAGACGGATCGGAGCGATCGCCCGCTCCAGCCCGTAAAAATCATCAGTGCATCGATCCTCTGAGAGCGATCCCTGATAGGTCTCACTTTTTCCTGTTTTCTTCCATCTGGCAATCCTTATCGTGTCCCGCTCAATCGATCCTGCAGGGTTACCGGAATATACACCCCCGGATTCAGAACACGAACCACACCGGGGCTGACAGATCATGGAAGAACCTCTACAACCTGAATACTTGAGAGTGGAGGAGGTCATTTTAAAACCGGAAAAAATTTCGGGGAGAAGAGAGGGAGAGGTTCAGGCCAGGTAATCTGACGGGGTGGGGATCTGCTCTTTCAAGCCTTTACGCTTCCGGATGGCAGTCACCACTTCCTTTACCATGCCTGAAGGGACGATCTCAAAGCCGGCAAACTCGGTGTTCCACATGGCACGACCTTCGGTGGCTGAGCGGATGTCCCCGGCAAACCCGAAGAGCTCGGCGACCGGTGCCTTCCCGACCACCGTGATGGTGTCGCCCTCGCTCTGCATGTCGAAGACCTGCCCGCGGCGCCCCTGGATCTGGGAAGTAGCCGCTCCCATCTGGTCGGTCGGGACCGTGATCTGGATCTTCTGGACCGGCTCGAGCAGGGAATCGCCGGCGAGGAGAACCCCTGCCTTGATGGCGCTTCGCACCGCCGGGATGACCTGGGCCGGACCCCGGTGGATTGCATCCTCGTGGAGCTTGACATCGACGAGCCGCATCTTGATGTTCTGTACCGGTTCGTCAGCGAGCGGCCCGCCGGCTAATGCTTCGTGAATACCCTCAAGGATCAGCTCCATCGTCTCGTTCAGGTACTGGATACCCTTGGTCATGTCGAGGAACATGTTGGTGCCCTTGATGTCCTTGACACTCTTTGCCTCGTCCTTGTCCATGCCCGCCTTCATCAGCACGTCGCGGCGTTCCAGGGCCGTCTGGTTCATCGAGACCTCGCCATCCTTGATCAGGCTGACGATCTCGTCGGGCAGTGACTCAATATCGAAGTAGAACCGGTTATGCCGGTTCGGCGACTTTCCTTCGACCGCCTCAACCTTCTGGGTGACCGTCTCGCGGTACACGACGATAGGCTCGGAGGTGACGATCTCGACTCCCTTGTCCCGCTTGATACGCCCTGTGATGATCTCGAGGTGGAGTTCTCCCATTCCCGAGATGAGGTGCTCACCGGTCTCCTCATTGATGGTGATGACCAGCGTCGGGTCCTCTTTCGCCACCTGCCTGAGCACCTCGACGAGCTTGGGCAGGTCCTTCATGTTCTTTGCCTCGACTGCCACCGTCATGACCGGCTCGCTGTAGTGCTTGAGGGACTCAAAGGGCGTCATCTCCATCAGGGAGGTCACCGTTGATCCGACAATTGCATCTTTGAGCCCGGTAACGGCAGCAATATTTCCCGCAACGATCTCGTCGACCTCGACCCTCTTTGGCCCCATGAAGATACCGACCTGCTGGAGCCGGTTCTCCTTCTTCGCTGAACCCATGACGTAGAGCGCATCACCGCGTTTGAGGCGGCCTGAGAAGAGACGCCCGGTTGCGACCTCGCCTGCATGGGGATCGAAGGAGATATCGGTCACCATCAGGGCAACCGGACCGTTCGCGTCGCAGTTGAGCATCCCCTTCCCTTCCTTTGATTCCTTGTCGCCATGCCAGATAACCGCGATACGGCGCTTCTGTGCATCGGCAGGGTTTGGGAGGTGCCGGACCACCATGTCGAGGAGAACCTCGGACAGGGGACTGTTCTTGGCGAGGTACTTCATGTCCCCTGACCGGCACTTCTCGTACACATCCTTGAACGAGACCCCGGACTTCTTCATGTAGGGGACAGAGATCGCCCAGTTGTAGAGGGCTGACCCGAACGCAACGGTGCCGAGAGGTGCATCGAGCTTCCAGCCGTTCTTGTACGCTTCCTCGTTCATCCCCTTGATCAGCTTGTTGACCTTGTCGATTACCCTGCCGAGCCGGATCTGCATCTCCGTCTCATCGACCTTGAGCTCGTTGATGAGACGGTCGACCTTGTTGATGAAGAGGACCGGGCGCACCTGCTCCTTGAGCGCCTGCCGCAGCACGGTCTCGGTCTGGGGCATGGTCCCCTCGACCGCATCGACGAGCACGACTGCACCGTCGACTGCACGCATCGCACGGGTGACGTCGCCGCCGAAGTCGACGTGGCCAGGGGTGTCGATCATGTTGATCAGGAATTCCTGGCCTCCGTACTCGTGCACCATCGAGACGTTGCTTGCATCAATGGTGATGCCCCGCGCCTGCTCTTCCTCATCCGAATCCATGAAGAGCTGTTTTCCGGCGAGCTCCTCGCTGATGATGCCAGCGCCCGCAAGAAGGTTATCGGAAAGGGTCGTCTTCCCGTGATCGATGTGCGCTACAATGCCGATGTTCCGGATATGTGCCGGATCATTCATCAGCTCCTTTACTCGGTCAATTGATTTTCTGCCTCGGGCCATGAGAACACCATAAAAAAAGGAATAGTTATCGAGCGGATTTTGCGATACGTTCCCGCTCTTCTTTCTTATTCACGGCATATGCCTTGACATCGCCTTTCGATGCTGCAATCAGCTCATCGGCCAGACATGTAGCAACCGGCTTCTTGCTTTTGTGAGCCGCCTTGTATACCGCCTCCGATATGAAGTAGAGGCCGGTATTGACACGCCTGATCGGGGCCGTATCCACAGATTTCGGGACGTTGATGCCGCCGTACTTGAGCCGCACGGTCTCTTCACGCGGACCGGTATTCGCAATTGCGTCAACGAGGACCTGGACGGGGTTCTTCTTGGTCTTCTGGTGCACGATCACGAAGGCATCGCGGACGATACGGGTAGCAAGCTGCTTGTTGCCGGTATTCATCTCCGATTTCATCAGCCGGTTGATCAGGCGTTCAACGATGAGCATGTTTGCCTTGTTGAACTCCTGCCGGGTGAATTTCCCGGTGGTGTGGGGCACGATGACCGGGTTCAACCCCACGTACCTGACCAGTCCCGGGTCCGTGATCTGGACCTCGGAGAGGTCCCACCTGTTGAAGAGGAGTCGCTCGGGAATCGCTGTCTCAGTCTCTGCCATATGGTTACCTCCGTGGTTTCTCCTTCCTGCCGATGACCATCTCGTGGAGGCTGACATTGTTCACCTTGGTCACGACATACCGCACTCCCGGGATGTCGCCCATGGATCTGCCGAGCCTGCCACCAATCCCCTCGATCTCGACCTCGTCGTGTTCATCGATGAAGTTGATAGCCCCGTCGCCGACCGCAAATGCCGTGACCTGCCGGCCGTTCTTGATCAGCTGGACCCTCACGCATTTCCTGATGGCAGAGTTGGGCTGCTTTGCCTCTACCCCGATCTTCTCGAGCACGATCCCCCGTGCCTGCGGTGCACCCTCAAGGGGATCTGATTTCAGATTGACACCTGAATGGCTCCGGACGTATTTGGGATCACTCCACCGGAACTTCTTAGCGTCGCGAGTCAGCTTCCTGGCTGCGAATTTACCCTGTCCCATGTACTACCCTCATTGGTTCTGTCTCGACGATATGGAGACTCCCCACTGTGATATATAGAATCGCGCGGAACGGTTTTATATATTGTGGAGAGACCCACTTGTGCCTTGATAGGTTATCCTGCATTGATAATAATATTATACTTCAATCGGGCGTACCTGTACTGATGAATTCCCGTATTTACAAGGCCGTGCATTTTGACGCGAGCCACCGGCTCATGCACTATCCCGGGAAATGCGCACACCTCCATGGCCACCGCTGGCGCGTGGAGGTATGGATGGAGGGGCGGGTGAATGATACGACCGGCATCCTTGTTGACTATAATACCATCACATCCATCATCGAACGCTTCGATCACCAGACGATCCTGAACAGAGATGACCCGATGGTCCCCTGCATCGGGCAGTTCCAGCCGGTCATCACGACCGCGGGGGACCCCACGAGCGAGCTCCTTGCCGAACTGCTCCGTGAGATGCTGGATACCGAATGCAGGGACACGGGAGCAGAAGCACGGGTGGTGCGGATACGGGTCTGGGAATCGGACACCTGCTGTGCAGAGATCCGGGCATGATAGTCAGCGAGATATTCAGGAGTATCCAGGGTGAAGGAACGATGCAGGGGTACCCCTGCACCTTTCTCCGCCTTGGCGGGTGCAACCTCTCCTGTGCATGGTGCGACACCGCCTATGCACGTGAAGGGGGCACCCCCATTCCGGGGAACGAGGTGATTCAAAGGATCACCACGCTTCCGGGCTCCCTGCTCTGCATAACGGGCGGTGAACCACTCCTCCAGGGAGACGAACTCCTGCCACTCGTCCGCATACTCCATGAAAAAGGGTATACCATCATGATCGAGACGAATGGGACAATCGATTTCAGGGCATACCAGCCCTGTGCCTCAGTCTGCATGGATGTCAAGTGCCCGTCCTCTGGTGAGGAGAGCAATCTTTCCCTGCTCCAGCATATCTCGGGAAACGACAGCATCAAGTTCGTGGTGGCTGACGAGGCGGACTGCCGGTATGCCGGGGAAGTACTGCAGGCGTATCCGGTCCGGGGCGAGGTCTTCTTCTCCCCGGTGTATGGATCAGACTATGCAGGGGTTGCAGCCTTCCTGCTCGAACGAGATCTCCCTGCCCGGCTGCAGATCCAGCTCCACCGGATCATCGGGGTGCGCTGATGAACGCCGTATGTCTGCTCTCAGGGGGCATGGACTCGGCAACGCTCGCGTACCTGGCACGGGACGAGGGGTACCGCATATCCTGTCTCCACTTCAACTACGGGCAGCGGACAAAACGACGGGAACAGGAAGCAGCACGCACGATTGCCGGGCTTCTCGAAGCAGACGAGCTGGTTGAGATCGACCTCTCCTGGCTCACGCGGTTTGGGGGGAGCAGCCTGACAGATAACA
>ENA-ORXD01002793-ORXD01002793.1-sediment-metagenome-genome-assembly--contig:-NODE-2793-length-10966-cov-2.833043_pt1 | contig 10966 bp, 8 predicted proteins | sample MGYA00237862_ERZ511471 | MGnify/ENA metagenome assembly ERZ511471 | reverse complement strand
TCATTCGCACGACCATCACCAACACGCTCGACAAGCTGGCCATCGCCATCCAGCCGTTGTTCAACTACATTCTGGCCATCGGGCAGACGTTCGTGGAAGCCGTCGCGTGGCCCATACAGAACATCACCATCCCGATCATCTACGAACTGGCCAATGCGCTGTTCGGCCCGCTGACTGAAGCGTTTGAGAGTACGACCAGCCTCATCAAGTCGGTGTTCGCGCCGGTCTCCAACCTGATTCACCGCTGGGTTGTCGCCCTCGTCCTCGTCATTCGGGGTTTCGGGGCTGCCTGGCGCTGGCTGCTGCAGACCGTCCAGAAGGCCCTGGGGCCGGTGGCCGGCATCCTCAAGAAGTACCTGGTCGAGCCGGTGAGCAAGGCGCTCGACCCGGTGGAATTCGCCCGGCGCGCCGGCTACGCCTTCGGGGCATTCGCGCAGGGCATCCTGTGGGCGTTCAACACCACCATTGCTCCAGCCGTGATCTTCATCGCCGAGTTCATCGCGGACTTCCTGATGGGCTTCTCCCCGCCCAAGAAAGGTCCCTTGAGCCGCATCGATGAAGGCGGCGCGAACGTCATGCGCGCCTGGCTGCAGGGCTTCATGGGCACGTCGCTCCAGCCGGTCAAGGACGTGGCGGCGGAGGTCAACGCGGAGCTGGGCAAGATTGGCCGCCTGGCGCACGACCAGGTCGAAGCGCGCATCGCGCAGCTCGACGCGGCGCTGCAGCCGTTCATCGATCGGCTCGACATCGCCAAGGCGAAGATGGAAGCCCTCATCGAGCCGCTCAAGGGGGTGCAGGACGCGCTGCAGAAGAAGCTGGCGCGCCAGCTCGAATTGTTCACCAAGGGCGAGGTCGACGCCGAAGCGGTGCGCGCCCTCGACCGGCAGAACGCCGCGCTGAGCGAGCGCATCCAGATGGCCGAGGACATGACGGTCGATGCCGAGTACCAGCTCGCGCTCAAGAAGTCGGAACAGGCCGTCGAGCGCGCGCTGCTGGCCATCCAGGCGCGGCGGGCTAAGAAGACCGAAGATGTGGCTACTGCCACGGAGAAAGCGAGCACAGCCGCCGGCAAGGTCGCCGAGGAGACCGAGAAAGCCGCCAAGGGTGGCGGCGCGGCGGATGAAGAAGCACCGGGGGGCGGCGGGGCGATGCCGTCGCTGGGCGGCGACCCGATCGGCGACTGGCTGGGCGTGTCGTCCGAGGAAGTCGACCAGATGTGGGGCGAGATCTCCACCGCCTTCGCGGACGGCTTCGACGACGTCGCCGGCGACGACCTGGCGAGGGCGAAGGAGAATTGGGGCAGCCTCAAGACCCAGCTCGACCGCATCGGCGACTCGAAGCCGTTTCAGACGCTGCAAAACGCCGTCAGCGACATCTTCGGCACCGGCGAGGGATCGCTGTGGAAAACCATTGAGAACTTCGGGAATGACGTGAGCACGTTCTTCTCCGATACCTTGCCGGGGTACCTGGATGCCTTCTCGATGGACAGCCTGACCACGACCGTCAGCCAGGCCATCGGCTGGCCGAGCGGCTCGGTGTGGGGCTTCCTGTCCAACTTCCAGACCTGGTGGACGACCTTCTGGGCGTATCCGGACGGCACGCTGGCGAACATCCTGGGCAGCTTCTCGCTGGACAACATCAAAGAGACGTTCCGGAATATGTTCGGGCTGGACTCGGGCGGCATCCGGAACATCCTCAACGGCTTCAAGACGAAGGTCAACATCCACTTCCGGACGGACGGCGGCCTGCTGACGGGCATCTTCGACGCCTTCTCGCTGGACAACATCAAGCAGACGTTCAGCGACATCTTCGACACGGTGACCGGCGCCATCCCGGGGCTGCTGGAGGGGTTCAGCGACCTCAACGCGCAGATGTTCATGGACGGTCCGGGCGGGACGCTGTACGACGTCCTGGCGAAGGTCGGGAGCTTCCTGTGGGACCTGGTGGCCGCACCGGTCGGGTTCCTGGCGAATGCGTTCCTGCAGGGGCTGACCGACCTGGTCAACGGCATGATCGACATCGTCAACGCGGCGGCGGGAGCGTGGAACAGCCTGCCGTTTGGCGGCGGGCTGGAGGTGGGCGAGATTGGGAAGATCACGGCGCCGACCGTGACGCTGACGACGCCCGTGCCCGCTGCGCGGGAGGGCGGATTCTTCGGGCCGGGGCTGGCGAAGGTGCACGGCGGCGAGATCCTGATGGGCGCGGCGTCGAAGTTCGCGGTGTTTCCCAAGCGCTGGGTGCGGGCGATGGACCTGCTGGCGCGGAGCCTGTCGGCGCCGGCGCGCACCGTCACGGCGCCAGGCGGCGCCAACACGGTGACGAACACGACGCACCAGACGCTGACCGTCAACTTCAACGGCGGGGACAACCGGCAGAACCTGCGGATGCGGTTGAGCGAAGCGAGGGCACTGCTATGACCGCAGGGAACACCGCAGGTATGAGCGCGCGCTACCAGGTCGCCTTCTACGAGCCGGCTGGCCGGCTGGTGTACATCCACACCCTGACCGCCGTCGACCAGATGGCGTACACACGGCGGCTCAACGGCGTGGGGGCGTTCATGATGAGCCTGCCGCGCGCGCTGCGCCAGCCGGTGATGCTCCGCAAGGACGCGCTGGCGCAGGTGTATCGCAGCGACCCGGTCACCGGCCAGATGCGCGAGGACGGGACCTACTTCCTGCGCAGCGCCGAGCACGTGCCGGGCACGTATGACGGCCTGGTCATCGGGGGCGTGAGCGCGGAGCACCTGTTCAAGCGGCGGGTCTACAACCCGGACGACGATCCCAACGTCGCCGGCGGGTTCTCGACCAAGTCCGGCCCGGCGGTGACGGTCATGCGGGAAGTGATCACCGAGCAGATGATCTCGCCGGCGGCGAATCCGGAGCGGGCCTTCCCCGGCATCAGGCTCGCCGATATTGGTGAAGATACGTCGCCCAATTACCCGTTCCGGCGCGAGATTGGCCAGCAGAACGTGCTCGACGTGCTGAGCGACGTCGCCAAGGCGACAAAGCTCGACTTCTGGCTGGCCTTCGACGGGGTCGACACGGCCGGCGGGTATCCGCGCTTCGTGTTTCACGCGGGCCGGCGCGGCACCGACCGCTCGAAGCACAGCCATCCGGCGGGGCCGTACGTCTACCTGACGCCCAGCAGCGGGAATTTGGTCGAGCCGCAGTTGACCCTCGACAGCACCGAGGAAGCCAACGCGGTCTACGTGCTGGGCAAAGGCGCCAACGGCAACCGGCTGGTCTACCGGCAGGAGCGCCATTCGGCAGTCGTCGAGAGTCCCTTCAACCGGGTCGAGCGGGCGGTGGAGTCGAGTGAAGCCGACACGCTCGACGAGCTGCTGGCCGCCGCATCGACGGCGCTGGCCGAAGGCGCGCCGCAGGTGACCTTCTCCTTCGTGCCCCTGGTGACTGCCGCCGGCGCGATCTACCAGCTCGACTGGCGGCTGGGCGACGTCGTGACGGTGGGGGCGTATGGCTACGAGATGGACGCCCGCGTGACGGCGGTCACCGTGACGCTGACCGGCGCGGGCGAGACGGTCGAAGTGGAGACGGAGCGCGAGCTATGGGAAACGTGAGCGACGAGCAGTTCCTGGCGCTGTTCCGGCAGATGCAGGAGCCGGTCGAGGGTCTTGAGGGGCGGCTGGCCCAACTGGAAAAGCAGCCGTCGCGGGCGGAGGTCGCCGGGGCGGTCGAGGTCGTGGCGGCGCTGCCGGGGGCCGGGCAGCAGGGACGCATCCTGTACCAGTCGGGCGACCCGGCGGGGCTGTACGTGGATGGCGGGACGCAGTGGGCGGGGCCGGTCGCCAGCCCGGAGCCGAGCGGTCTGCTGGCGTATCGAGAATTCGATCTTGATTCCAACGTTGTATCGGACTCATCAGGGAGCATTTGGGTGCCGGTCAACGAAACCGAGTGGTATCTGGACGTGGTCGCGCCGCCCGGTCCGTTCGAGGTCGTGATGACCTTCTATGCGACCCGTGTGAGCACGGCAGCCGAAGAGGGCTGGCTGGACGTCGGTTACGACACCGGCGGCGGGACCTACGTGCGGGCGGGACACGCCGATTATGGCTTGACGCGCACGCCAAGAGCCTCCAACGTGCCGTTCTACCTCGTGTCGCACTGGACGTTGAGCGCCGGTCAGAGCTACCGCTTCCACCTGATGAGCCGGTCCGGTTCCACTGGGAACCTCTGGCTGCGCGACCAACTGCTGCGTTTCTGGGCGAAAGGACTGTGAGCATGTACGAGCTGGGCGAGCTGGAAGCCATCATCGCGCCGGGCGGCGAGGTCTTCGTCCTGGGCGACGGGGCGGCGCGGGCGGTGCTGGCGCTGGGTGGTCGCGGCGCGCCGGCGGTCGAGTATCAGACGGTGCGCGGTTACCGGCAGGCATCCGAGACGGTCGTCGAGTGGACGCTCCAGCCGCGCAGCATTTCCGCGCTCATCTCCTGGACGTCGGTCACGCGGGACGACTACTGGCGAGCGCGCGCTGAGCTGATGCGCGTCATGCGCCCGAATCAGGGCGGGCCGCTGCGCCTGCGCCACGTCCGTGCCGACGGCACACAGCGCGACGTCGAAGCGTATCCGGACAGCACGCCGGTCTTCGAGGACGACACCGCCTGGGAGACGTTCGAGGAGCGGCTGGCCTTCATCTGCTACGACCCGGTCTTCTACGACCCGTTCGAGCAGGTCCTGACATTTTCGTCGGTGCTGATGGATGACCTGGCGTTTCCGGTTGAGTTTCCCATCATCTTCGGTGACAGCCTGCGCCTGGGCGATGAGGTCGCGGTGACGTATCCCGGCGACTGGCCGGCGTACCCGGTCATCCAGGCGACCGGACCGTATACCAGCCTGGCGGTCATCAACCTCACGACCGGGGCGCGGGTCAGGCTCGGCCAGCCGGTCGTCGCCGGCGAGACGCGGACCATCGACCTGGCGCCGGGCAAGCAGCGCATCGTCGACGGCGCGGGAACCAACCGCTTTCACGAGCTGGTCCTGCCCGACAGCGACCTGGTGGCGTTCAATCTGCGCCCGGCTGGCTTGCCACTGGGCGACAGCCCGCACGAGGGCGTGCCGGATGGCGTGAACGTTCTGCGCGTCGAGGCCGAGGACCAGGTCGCCGGGCAGACGCAGGTCACCATCACGTACCAGCCGCGCTACCTGAGCGTGGCGTAGGAGGAACACTCTATGACGTACAAAACCATCCCCTGGCCGAATGTGCCCGGCGTCGGACCGGCCTACAGCGCCGACGACTGGAAGCAGATGCACCGCACCTTCGGCGGGCCGGGTTCGGCCCACGCCAACAGCGGCGTGATCTGGACGGCCGGCGACCCGCTGCGCGTCCGGGCCAGCGACCCGGCCAGCCTGACGGTCAACGTGGGGCCGGGTAATGCGTTCGTCAATGGCTTGTGGGTCGACAGTGACGCGGTCGTGCCGCTCACGCTGGATGCTGCCGACCCGACCTACACCCGCCACGACCTGGTCGTCCTGCGCTCGGACGCGGCCAACAAGACCGCCGTCGTCGCTCTTCTGACCGGCACGCCGGGACCGACGCCGGCGCCGCCAACACCCGACCAGTCGGGGAGTCCGTACTACGAGATCCCGCTGGCGCAAATCGAGGTCGGACCGGGCGTGAGCAGTGTGGACGATGGGAAGATCCTCGATGCCCGCCGCTTCCACAACGCCGCGGCGGACTACCAGGTCATCCCGGCCAAAACGCTGGGGCTGGTCAACCGGGGTGAAGCCGTCTACTGGCGGCCGGCGGAGTATCCGAGCGGGCCGAACGGCGTCGATGCGCTGCGGGTCAGCAAATTCCCCTCCAGCGCGGCTTACCTGAACCCGCTGGCCGGCGTCGTGCTGGAGACGGCCACCAACGACTGGACGCTCGTCCTGACACGCGGCCCGTACCTGATGCGGCCCGATGACGGGGAGATCGTCAATTCGCTGGACCTGGTGGCATCCAACGGCGGCGCTTACGTCTTCCCCGCCGGGCGGGGCACGAACGCCGGGCCGGTGCTGGGCACGGCGCTCTCGTGGCAGCACACGCCGCCGGGGTTCGTGTGGGTGTACGTCGACCCGGCATCGTTCCACGGGATGCCCCGCATCGCCCGCTCGACCGGAACCCTGGGCGGGAACGTGACGACCAACAGCACCGACTACGTCGACCTGGCCGTCTTCGACGCGCTGTCCGTGCAGGCGCGGTTTGCCTGGCTGGAAATCATCCTGACCGGCGTCGTGTCCAACGGCGGGGCGGGCAACAACACGTTCATCTCGTTCGACGTGAGCGGTGCTGCCTTGGTGGACGAGCCGGTATGGGCCGGCGCCAACTCGGCCAACTACCGCACGCCGGTGAATATCCGCTACCTGCTGTACCTGAGGACCACCCCGCAGCCGAACAAGCTGTTCACCATCACGCCGCGCTGGAAGGTCAGCGGCGGCACGTCGACGTTCTACAACGCGACCGGCGAGGTGCGCGGGCAGTTCATCGTCCGTGAAGCGCCACACGTCGAGCCGGTCATCTAGGAGCAGCTATGGAGCCAGAAATCGTCTACTGGGGGCTGGCCGGCGTGGGAGGGCTCATCACGTCCGTCGCCGGCCTGTCCATCGGGATGTGGAAGTGGGACGCGCGGCGCATCCGGGCCGACGCGGAGGCCGACATCCGCCGCGCCGAGGAGCGCGCCAAGGAACGCGGGCACGAGCTGGAGCTGGCGAAGCTGGCCGTGCAGAAGGAAGCCCACGAGCGCGAGGTCGACCTGTTGGGCCGGCTGGAACGGCAGAAGGCCGAGATTGCCGACGTGCGGAAGATGATAGAGGAGCGGCTGTTCACCGCCCTCGACGACGCGCGCCAGGCGAAGGTGGATTTGAGGGACGTCATCGACCGGCACATCAAGGTCGTGGACGCGGCCAACAAGGCCGAGCTGCAGGAGATCCAGGCGCTGCGCGGCGACGTGGGCAACCTGCGCGACCGGCTGACCGGTGAGTACAAGGCCATCCTCACGCAGATGGGGGCGGTCATCGAGCAGAGCAGCACGGTCAACCGGATGATGACCGAGCTGGTGGCGAGCGTGGCGGCGTATCACGAGCGCGTGGAGAGCGCCATCCAGCGCCAGGAGAAAATCGAAGGCGGCGCCGACGGCGAGGACCGGGCGGCGCGTGAGAAACAAGAACAGGAGTCGAAAGAGCAATGAATATCGGACAGGCAGTTGAGGACGTGCTCACCTTCCTGGTGAGCCTGGTGGAGCAGTTCGTCGACGTGACCGAGCCGGCGATGGTCGTGCTGCTTAACGTGGCCGTGCTGGCCGTCGTGGTGGTCATCGTGATGAACCGAATTCGCGCCGAGATGCGCGGGGTCGAGTGGAGCCGCAAGACGCCCGAGGAACGCGCGCGCGCCATCTACGACATTCTCGTCGATGCGTGGCACACCGCCGAGTGGCTGTACTCGTGGATTGAGGCGCAGAGCGAGGTCAAGAAGCGCGAGGTGGCCGAGCAGAAGCGCAAGGCGGCCATCGTCTACGCCCGGAAGGAGCTGCGCGCCGCCGGCGCGTCGCTGGACGACCTCTCGACGGTGGACACGCGCCTCGAGAAGGTGGCGGCGGACATGAAGGCGGGCTACCGGCGCTACTCGCGGCGGCAGCTGCCGGCACCGGAGAACGCGCAGTGAGGCGGGACCTGGTGGGCGTGGGACTGCTGGCCGCCATGCTCCTGCTGGCGCTCGCCGGCGTGACGGCCTGGGCGCGGGGCGAGGCGAGCGCCACCCCGCGCCCGATGACCGAAGGGAACAGCGAAGCTCTCCTGCCGGGGCGTCAATCCATGACGAGCACGCCGGCGCCGGACGGCTGGCGCATCACAGGGGGCATCGAGATGAAGCGGCGAGACGATGGGACGTGGCGCATCGACCTGGACTTCTGGCTGCAATCTGAGACCGGCGCTACCGCGACGCCGACGGCAACGGATACGCCAACAACGGCGGCGCCGTCGACGAGCACGCCGACGATGACTTCTACCCCGTTTCCGACCAACACGGCGCGGCCCACGAATACACCGACCTGGACGCCGTCACCATCGCCCAGCGCGACGCCGATCGCAACAGAGGAACCAACGCCCACGCCGGAAGACGCCTGCGTCGTGCGCAGCACGGCCAACGTCAACGCGCGCACGCTGCCGATCGTGCGGGGTGACACGGTGATTGGCGTGCTGCCGGCGGACAGCCCGGTGCGCATCGATGCGTACTACCTCGAGCACACCGGCGACGCGACCTACACGTGGTACCGCTACTGGTTCGACGTCGAGCATCCGGAAGCCTGGAGCCGCGCCGATTTCTTCACCGAGCGCGACGACACGCCCGGCTGCCAGCTCTTGCCCCAGGTGGCCGAACCATGACGGTCGGTATTCCGTATATCGACCCCTTCGCGCCGGCGCGGGGTCCGTTCACCGGCTCCGCGCTGGTCGGGCTGCACCTGACGTGGCCGGTGTCGAACGCGCTCATTGACAGCGTGCTGCCCTACATCGGCACGCTCAAGGGCGTGACGATGACCGGCGGCAACCTGCGGTATGCGAAGGCCATCAAGCCAGACCTGCTGGTGGTCTACCGCGACTACCGCGTCGAGCACCCGGCGGACTTCGAGCTGCTCGGTGGCCGCGGCGGGGCACAGCAGTACGCCGACCGGCTGATGGCCGTCTGGGCGGATGCGGACGTGCTCGACGTGGCGTATTACCTCGAGGTCATGAACGAGTGGAAGATACCCTCGAGTTGGTACCCGCGCCTGGCGGAGTTCTCGATCTACCTGGGGGAGATTCTGGCCGAGCGGGGCGTCGCCATGCTGACCGGCGGGTTCTTCCCCGGCATGCCCGAGCCGGAGGAGTTCGCCGCGCTCTACCCTTACCTGCGCTGGGCCGACGGGCACCCGGTGGGGACGTGGCCGGACGGCAGCCCGAAGTATCACGGCGTGTCGTTCCACCTGGCCGGCTTCATGCCGCCGGGTGTGACCAGTCCGGGGATGATTCCCTGGATTAACGACCCGTGGATCGCCGGGCGGTACACTTTCTTCGACCAGGCGCTGCGAGCGCGGCATGGCTGCAGCCTGCGCGACTTTCGCGGGCCGAAGCTGGCGACCGAGCTGTACTGGGGCTATGGCTTCGCCGACGAGGCAGGCGTGTGGACGACCGGGCAGCTGCGCGCCGGCGTGCGCGAGACGGCGCGGCGGTTGAGCGAGGACGGCATCGTCGACGGCTTCCACATCTGGAGCGTGGGGCAGGTGGCGAACTGGATTGACCTCTCGCCGCACCTGCCGGGGATGGTGGAATGAGCGAGAGCCCGCCATTGTTCTCTACGAAATAGGGGTGTTTGTCCACAGCTCCCGGAACTGAAAACTGTCGAGCTAGCTTGCTCTTTTCTTCTCTCGTTCTTCAGGACTCAAGCGTGCATCTAATTGCTTCGATATCCTCTCAGACCATATCTTTATATCGTGGCGTAGTTCAGCCAGTTCTTCAAAGAGCCTATCCATTCTATCGTTTTGTCGTGCGGTATTTAGGTGCGATTGAGCTCGCTGGGCTATCCCAAGCATCTCTCGCAGCAAGTCTGGCTCGGTCTCCAATCTCAGGGAATTAATCTCAAGTTGGCTCTTGAGCGCTTCAGAATAGTGGTAATTGATGTCTGCATCAGTTGGAACATAGCTGATAGCGGTTTTGAGTGAGGTTAGCGCATCTTCGATATCCCCTTTCCGATATTGTGCCCATCCCAGCGTGTCATACTTTATGCCCAAGCTTGTTGCATAGTCTTTTATGTGGGCCTTGAGCGGTGAGAGCAGTTCTTGCAGTTCGACTGCCTGCTGAGCTCGGGCTATAGCTATAGCAAGGTCAAGTTCGATGCCAATTTCCGCATAAACATAGGCAATATTGTTCAAAATCTTACCTGTCTGAATCAGTAATTCACGTGCCTCCGAAACAAATACCTCCAAGATTCTGCTACTCACAAGGCAGGCCAATTTCTCTTTCTGTTCGAACGATCCACCTGCCTCGCTATCCTGTAGAATTTCGCCCATTTTGGGCTTATCGTTGATTAGCATGGCGAGAGCAAACCATCTCTCAATTTCAGTAAGGTCGACAAGAGAATACTGCGTGCTTGGCTTTAATTGTTTATTGTGGCTTTCATGGTTGGCCTTGAATTTGGCTATGTCGTCCCCGAGATCAAGTGTGTCTATCTGGTTAAGCACGTTGTCTCTGAGGTTCTGCAAATCTCTCTGTTTAAATGATAGGTATTTCCTATTGATACCCTTGAATAGCTGCTCAAAGCCTTCATCTTTGAATTCAAACCGTGGAACAATCTTCTGTAAGGTCGAATTTAGGTCGGGCAATGCTTTCAGGTCATTCATGATCTCAAGCGTTTTCGTCCTCTGGCCAAGCTTTGAGTGGAGAAACGCCTCAAAAATAAACGGCTCGTTATACTTCGAACCTGTCAGGAAAACTGATGTGTCCAAATTCTGCACTGTGCCGTCACCCAGTGGATTTTCGACACGTTTTCGAGCTTCGCGCGCCGCACTCAGTGCTTCGGCTAACTTCTCCTGTCGGTTGAATGCCCGTGCTAGTTGCATGAAAAGAGAGATTTCCCGATCCTTGAATGGATTCCAGATCAATGCTGCCTCTATATGGCGGATACTGGCGTCATGTTCATCCTGATCAGCGAGAATCTCAGCAATCAAAGAGTGAATTTTGGAGCGATCAACCACCAATTCATATTGGTTCGTACCACTGACTCGCTGCATAAATGACAGGAGTGCCTCCAATGTTATGAATCCGTTTCCAGGCCTGGCGCGATCTCGTGACTCTAGAGCTGCCATATGTTCAGTGCTGCGGCGTGCTTCCCAATTAGCAATATGTACTTGCGGATCGAATGGGCTTAGGACATCGAGTAGTGTGGTCAACACTCTGATCGCATCCTGGTGTGCACCACGTCGATAGTAGATCGTCCCCTTCAA
>ENA-ORXD01002792-ORXD01002792.1-sediment-metagenome-genome-assembly--contig:-NODE-2792-length-10966-cov-3.808431_pt1 | contig 10966 bp, 8 predicted proteins | sample MGYA00237862_ERZ511471 | MGnify/ENA metagenome assembly ERZ511471 | reverse complement strand
GATGAAGGTTTTTGGAAGACACAACGCATGCCGGGCATTGCCCTCGCCAACTGGCGCACGAATGCTATCATGGTAGCCAATTTCACGGCCGCCAAATTGCGCAAAGCGCAAACCGACCTGATCATTCGTCCAAAGATCAGCCCATCTATCACAACCTTGTCGGGGTTCAAGCATGTAAAATCTTTAGCGGATTGCGGCGCCAAGGCTACCCTAGAGGCACTGCCAGAATTGCGCCGGCTGCTCAAACCACGCGTCTATTTTTTTCCACCCAAGATCAAAAAAGCTGCCCCGGCTGTCCTATAATCCTTTTCTAGAGTTTTCACCTGCAATTTTTAAGATTGGTTATCTCTGAATAATTCAATCAATGGGGATCCATCTCTAAAAAAATACTTGCAGGAGCAAAATTCACTTTAAAATAAGGAAAAACAATACATAGCTTTGGAAAAACATTTAGAAAAAACCTATGATGTTTTACTGGATGGCAGATATTTTTGCGATCTGGTTTTTACCGACCTGCCCGAGTTGCCCCGTCTTGGGCATGAGATCTACAGCCGAGAATTTCATCTGGTGCCAGGCGGAGCTTTCAATTCAGCACTGGCTCTGACCCGCTTGGGTATAAGAACTGCTTGGCCTTGCTGTTTTGGCAATGATCCCTTCAGCCAGCATATTCAGGGGATTGCCTTGCAAGAAGGTTTGGACGCAACATATTTTTTCAAAGAAAACCAGCCCAGATTGAATTTAACGGTCGCGTTCTCATTCGACAATGAAAGGGCATTCTTGAGCTACAGCGATCCAAATCCTAAATTGCCTCTCGACCAGATCCTGAAGGAAAACCAGCCGGTTTGGCTGCTGGTCACGCGCCTGGCTTACGATCATCAATTCGAACATTTACTGCAAACTGCGCAAACCTTGGGAACAAAGATTCTCATGGATTGCCAAGCGCACAATCATAGCATCAACGAGCCTTTCATCAGGAAAGTACTCGGCCTGGTGGATGTATTTGCGCCCAATGCCGAGGAGGCTTGCCAGCTGACCCAAAAGGATGACGTTTCAGAAGCGCTGCGTCTGCTGGCCGAGTTCATTCCGCTGGTCATCATTAAATTAGGCAAGCGGGGTTGCATCTGCCAGCAAGGCCGGCAAAAATACCAATCCCAAAGTATCCCGGTTGAGGTTGTTGATACCACTGGAGCCGGCGATAATTTCAATGCCGGTTTCCTATTTGGGCAGGTGCGCGGGTATTCATTAGAAGATTCACTGCGCATTGGAAATATCTGCGGCGGGCTTTCCACCCAGGGTTATGGCGGCTCAACTACCTCTCCGACATTTGCTCAAGTAGAGCAATATTTGAAAAAGATCTGATTTAATCTTCCAAAAATTTTTTTATAATCATATCCAGCCTATTTAAAAAAAAATTCTCATCGGACTGATCCCTCGTCAATCCCATGAGAAATAATCTATTGTGTTAGCTACCAACTAAAATCAATTAATAAAGTCGGTATCTTTCATTTTAATAAACTAAGAACAAAAGATTCAGTCGGGCTGCTCCAGTTTAAATTCTTCATCGTCAAACCTGCCAGCACCAGCATAAAGATGGCTGCCAATACTAAAAAATCATCTTTTTGAAAGGTAAAGCTGCGTCGATAGGTGCGCGCGCCAATATTGTAATCAAATCCTCGCGAAAGGATAGCGATGGAAATATCCTGCGACCTTTCCAGCGTAGCCAGAAAAATTGGGATCAGCAGCGCTGTGAGCACTTGCACGCGCCGGATAATGTTTTTGGGCTGCACGTCATAACCGCGTGCTTTTTGGGCATTGGTGATTTGCTGTGTTTGTTTGGAGAGTATGCCCACTGTGGCAAATCCCAGCGTCAGAGCCACTCCCATTTCAGTTGGCAATCCTTTCTTCATCAGCTTCATCAGTGCAAAAGCGGCCACCAAACAGCCTGCTGCCAAGCTAAAGATTTGCAGCGCTGGCTGTTGAATGCTCTGCAAGAAGCCTGGTTTATAGGCTAAGGGTAAGCTGGCAGCGAATAACAACATTCCTAGGGGGAGAATTATCAATAGATCATTGCGCAGACTTTTTTTCTGTTCCCGTTCGGTGATGGTGAGAGCCAATTCAACCGGCGGTGTGGTGTACAGCATCAGGTGTACAGATAGCACAACACTAAAGAAGCGGAAGAAAACTGCCACCCCGCGTACGAGACCTTGAATTGTAACCGGCACCCAATTTTTGAACGGGATCAGATAGAACAAAAAGTATGCATCATCCGGAGTAAAGAACAGCACCTGGAAGAGTGAGAAGGTCAAGAAAATGACCACCAGCACTTTGAGGTTGTTGTTCAACTGATCTTTGTCAATCGCTTTTCTTCCGAGATAGTAAAGGAAAGCAAACAGGATGCCCATCAATAGTGGATCTACTACTATCATGGCAATGACTGTCGCACCGATGAAGATCAAAAGCTTTGTGCGCGCATCTAATTGATGCAAAAAGGATTTGCCTTTTTGGTATTCAATCGCCATTTTTCACCCCCACCATTTCACGAATGTATGTGTGCATATCTTCAAACCTCACTGTATTGGCAGGCACGCCATAACCACTGAACATGCGGGCAAGTTTGGCAATATCCGGCAGGTCAAGTGAATTTTCTTCAATCAACTGCTGATTCCCAAGCAGCTGATCCATGGGTCCATCAAAAGCCAAATGCCCGTGGTTCATCACCAGCGCGCGCTGGGCAAAGCGGGCAGCGTAATCCATCTCATGTGTGATCATGATAACCGTGGTGCCTTGTTGATTCAAATCATTAATGATGCGGAAAATGTCTTCGGTCATTTCTGGGTCTTGCCCAGTTGTGGGTTCATCAATCACCAGAATGCCTGGCTTTAGGGTTAGAACAGATGCCAGGGCTATGCGTTGCTTTTGTCCTTTGCCCAAGTCAAAGATTTCCGCGTCAGCATAATCCTGCATGTTGACGATCTCAAGAGCTGTGCGGATCCGTTCATCAAATTCTGCTGGATCAATGCCATGCGCTTTTAGACCGAAGGTCATTTCTTCCCGCACGTTGAAAGAAACCAATTGGTGGTTGGGATTTTGAAAGCAAAAACCAATATCGCGCGCCAAAATGTGGGTGGGCGTTTCAGAAGTATCTTTTCCCATAACCGTCACTTTTCCGCTGATGGGATGCAGTAAACCGATCAGATGGCTCACCAAGGTGGTTTTGCCGGATCCGTTGCGGCCTAATAACGCCACAAACTCACCGCTGCGAACGGTCAGGCTGACATCATATAACGCATCCACATCGGTTTGATAGCAATAGGTTACATGCTCCAGTTGGATAATCGGAGAACCGTGACCATTGCTGTGCTGAGCAGCATAGCGCGCTTGAATCGCTTTGGGTTTAAAGTGTTTTTGCACTTCTTCAAATAGCGTTTCAGGTTTCAATGGTTGACCTTCGAGATGAATGGATTCAGCCAGCCGCACGATATCTGGACGCTTAAAAACGCGTTTGATGTCGCCTGCCGCCAGCACCTGGGAGACTGAACCATCCCGTACAATTTCACCATTGCTCATCACAAGCACGCGTTCGACCAAGGGAAGAATTTCCTCCAAAGCGTGCTCCACCACCACCAATGTTTTACCGCGCTCTTTCGCCATTTTGACCACCAGCTTGAGCACTTGAGCGCGCCCCGCAGGATCGAGGTTGGCAAGCGGTTCATCCATGACATAGATTTCCGGATGCATGGCATACGTCGCCGCGATAACGCAGGCTTGTTGTTCACCGCCGGAAAGCGTGTGAGGTTCGCGTTCTTCGTAGCCGGTCATGCGCGTCACGGCCAGAGCCTTTTTGACCCGTTCATCAATCTCTTCGCGGGGTATCCCCAGGTTCTCCGGCCCAAACGCTACTTCATCCACCACACTGTTGGTCACTAATTGGCTTTCAGGATCCTGAAAAACCATCCCCACCAGGGATGCCAGACCACCTACACGTACGTTGCGCGTATTGTAATTGCCAACATGCACTTCACCTTGAAGGTCGCCTTCGTGATAGTGGGGAATCAGACCATTGATGCAGCTGCACAAGGTGGTCTTCCCGCTGCCAGCCGGGCCGGTAATGAGCACGATCTCGCCGGTTTTAATCGTTAGATCAATGCCACGCATAGCCGGTGTCTTAGCGCCAGCGTACGTAAAAGTCACATTTTGAAAAACAATATCCAATTTCATACGAATAATTCCTTAAATAAGGTGGGCATCCAAGCGCAGCTTTACGCTGCGCCTGGATACCGGAGAAAAAATAAAAAAACGGAAGAATTTACCATAAAGGCCGGCGATACCGTTCCGGAAGTGCCGCCATGATGATGGTGGTCACTACGGAGGTAATCAGCATTTCAGGCAACGCACCGGCTTCCAGCGCACCCAGCATAGCAAAGAATGTTCCATATTCCGGATCGGGATAGAACAGCATCAAACCGACCACGAACAACGGCACTACGATCAAGGCATAGTAAGCCATTACCTGCACGAACCAGGTTGCCAGAGAAACAACTTTATTCTTCTGGAAACGCCAACTGAAATTTTTGTAAACCAGGCCGTTGAACACACCGCCCACCACATGCGCGAGCAGACTAGCCAACGGAATGCCGGGTTCCGCAATTCCGGCTAACAAGCCGATCACAACGCCGCCGAGCGGTCCGGTCAATGAGGCGCCGATTGTGGTGAAGATTTCGCGTGGGTCGGTGACTACCGGCGTACCGGGGATGGGAATTGTCACTCCAGCCAACACCAAGGCCAACGCCGCGCCGCCAAAAGCGGCTGCCACACCCACCTGTCGCGCAGACAGCATGGGTTTCTTTGTACTTTCAACTTTGTTATCAGACATGATACTTACTCCTTTGGTTCTAATGAATAGAATAAAAACAACCTTTTACTTTGCTGCGCACCACCTCCTTTTCTTTTCGTGCCGAATTTGATCAAGCTCTCCTCCTCCAGAGAGGCTTTGGGATAATGTCTATTTCAAATTTTTAATGTTCCATTTGCAAAAAAGCCACCCCTATTTCTAAGGGTGGCTTTTTTTATTGGATTGGAATTATGCTATGCGCATCCTGTGCCATCCCTTAATCTCTGCGTGCCCTCTACATATACCAAATAGAGGGCGCTGATAATAACGATAATAAGGGATAGTCCTTTTAATATCACAGCGATTCTTTACCTTTTATCCATCAATTGAATTTGCGCAATTATACATAAAATAAGGGATGTGTCAATGCGGTTTCCCCTTTTCTGGTTTAACCTATTGGCGGTTTATTGGTCAGTTCTGGTAACGGATTGGTTGGGAAGGTAAATGATTCCTTCCTCGGTATGTCCGACGCTGACCAAATTCTCAGGTTGGTTAACTGCGATCCAGGCAGTGTAAGCCGCCGCCAGGGCATTTAATTCTGTGCTCAGGTACAAATGCTCCAAGGGCAGTTTGCTTTGCAGCAAGCGATGGCGTGTGATCTCTTCAAAAAATTGCATTGCATCCGGAACTGGCAGATCGCATAAGCCCAACACCAGCTGGCGCTGCAGGCAACCCTCCAGCGTGTCTCGTTTCAAGGGAGCATGACCCAATAGATTCCAAAAAATCGCTTCACCCTGGCTTTCAAAGAATTGTCTTGGCGAATTCGATTCAGGATATTGTTCATATCCGAGCTTGCGGATTTCTTCGAATAGCTGAAATCCCAATCTCATCCAGCGCGGGCTGTTCTTGCGCGAACTGCTCGTGCGGGGCACGTGCATCCCGCGTTGCAGCAGTTCGTATTCCACCAGACGCAGATTTGCCCAATGGCTCAGGTGGGAAGTGGGGGATAGTTTCTTGCGGATTTCTTCCCGTTTCAATATGCCTTGGCTGGTCGTCATGGGGGAGTTGATGGCTGCTAAAGCATTTTCCTGTCCTGCGAGAAAAACAAAAGCGTCTCGCAAATTGCCGCTCCCGATCGAGCGGATGACACGCTCACGATCGATAACCGCGTAGGTGAACGGGCGCGTCCGGTCGGCGCAGGCTTCCACCCCGATGAATGTTGAATAATCCATATACATGCTTGATTAAGTGTAGATGGATTTTGAATAGAATGCAAATCCCTTCGTTTTTCAGATACGATATAATCCAGCTCAAGCACAGCGGGCATGCATGCATGGACGAAAATTTACTGATCGAAGCTTCCCAGCAGGGTGATCTCAACGCCTTCAACCAATTGGTGTTGACCTATCAAGGACAAGCTTTTAACTTGGCAGCGCGCTTTTTAAACGATGAAGAAGGCGCTGCGGATATCACCCAGATTTCGTTCATCAATGCCTATCAGCATATCCACTCGTTTCGGGGAGGATCGTTCCGCGCCTGGCTCTTGCGCATCGTCACCAATAACTGCTACGATGAACTGCGCCGCAGGAAGCGCAAACCTTCCCAATCCCTGGATGCTGTTGATCCGCAAAGTGAAGAGGAAATTGAAGACCCGCTCTGGCTGATGGATGACAGCTCCCTGCCAGAAGAAGAGTTGATGCAAAAAGAGCTAGAGCTTGCCATTCAACGCTGCATTGAGCTTTTGCCGCAGGATTTCCGCGCAGTTGTTTTGCTGGTTGATATTGATGGATTGGATTACAAGGAAACCTCTCAAATCGCCCGCGTCCCGATTGGAACGGTGCGCAGCCGCTTAGCCCGCGCCCGCCAGCGCCTGCAGGCTTGCTTGCGCTCGGTTTGGGAACTTCTTCCCGAACAGTATCGTTTAAAAAACGAGGGCCAGTCATGAGGAAGAAGTCAATTTTAAAAGCTCGCGAATGGCTGCTGCTCTCTGCATACCTGGATGGCGAGCTTTCCAAGCACGAAACCCACCAGGTGAAAGAGCTGTTGCAGTCAAAACCCGCCAGCCAAATGGCGCTGGAGGGATTGCGGCGTACCCGGCAGGTTCTTCATTTTTTACCTCAGCGAAAAGTCCCGCGCAGTTTCGCTCTAACCCCTGAAATGATCAAGAAAACCAGCTTGTCTCCAATTACCATGGTTTTCAGCTACGCTTCCGCCCTGGCGGGTTTTTTACTGGTAGCCGTTGTGGCGTTTGATCTGTTCGCAGGCTACAGCCAGCAGCCATCGATTCGGGCTGCACAAGACAGCCAGGCGATCCAAGCCCCGGCTCAAGAATCAGCCGAAGCGGAAATTCAAGCAGAGCCGCAGATCATTTACTGGGGTCCCGCTTCTCCGCTGCCCGGCGCTTTTGGCTTAGGTGGAGGCGGGGATGAAATGGGGGCAGGGCTGGGCGGTGGCATTGGTGGAGGCAGGCAAGAAACCGCTATCATTGAGGAAGCCGCTCCAGCGCAGGAAAAAGAAGTTTTGCCAGAACAGTTTGAAGCACCCTTGGCTGCGCCGTCCCAAGAGCAAGCAGAGTCTGAAGCAGCAGAAGCACTCGAACCATTGGCAGAAATCAACCCCGCAGAAAAAACATCCGTGCCATTGGAAGGCAGCCAACCGATCTTGGGCATACGCCCGGCTGCTGAACGAGGCAGCCTGCTGTACACCGAAACTGCAGCCAGCCAGGCTGCGATTTACCCGCAATCAATGATTCTGCGCCTGCTAGAATTGAGCCTGGCGGCCATTGCAATCATCGGCGGGTTCGCCGCTTTGCTGTCAAAAAGGGCAAGCAGGAATATTGCAGCAAAAAAGTAAAATTCCTCTGTAAACCGCTAGTGCTATAATTAGAACAATCTTTCGGTTAATGATTTCTCATGGCACGCAAAATTACACGCAAATCTTCCAGCTTTAAAACTGCGTCTAGCAGCAAACGGAGCAAACGTTCCAGCGCATCCCGTTCGATCAAACGCAACCGAATGCAGCGTATCTCGTCAGAGAGAAAACTCGACATTCTTGGGGTGCTTTTGATCATTGTCGGCATTGTATTCCTGCTGGGGTTTTTCAGCGGCGGAAAAACACCTTTGACCGCCTGGACCCTAAACCTCTTAAGGCAGATTGCCGGTCTGGGCGCCATCCTCTTCCCCTTATTATTGATGCTTTCCGGCGCGTGGTTCGTGGTGCGCAATGAACAACGCTTCCCCATGCCTTCAGCGGAACGCCTGCTTGGCATCCTTATCCTTTATTTGAACATTTTGTGCTGGCTGCATTGGTTCAACGGCGGGCAATGGGAGCTTGCCCATGCTGGTGGGGGCGGCGGTTACATCGGAGCTTTCTTTGAACGCATTCTGGTAGTTACTTTGGGGAACGGCGGCGCGCTGGTGGTGATGATCGCCTGGCTGTTGATCGCCCTGGCTTTCACCTTCGACCTCTCTATTCCGGATCTCTTCCGGAAATTCTCCCAGCCCGCCGTAAAAACCGGTGAATTCATCGCGGAAAAATCTGCGCGCCTGTCCCAGCCTGCCCGTGAAAAAGCAGAATCAACGGCAGCCCAGCCAAGGGTTGCCTTCCCAAACCAGGGCAGCCACCCTCAAGGATTTACTCCGCTGGGTGAAAAAAATCTCAAGCGCCTTATCGTTCAAAATAATTCCGTCTCACACAGCAGCCCTGCTGAGAAAGGTGCGGATGGAGCACACTTGGCGCGCGCCTTCCAAACCTCAACCAACAGCCTGGCTTGGCAGCTGCCCCGTTTCGATGATGTCCTGAACCCGGCCATTAAAGCAATCGTCAGGCAGAATATCGATCAGGATCGCGCCAGGGTCATAGCAGATACGTTGACTTCCTTTGGCGCGCCCGTCCACGTCGTGGAAATCCACCGCGGTCCGACCTTCACCCAATTTGGTGTTGAGCCGGACATGATCCAAACCCGCAACGGTCAAATGCGGGTGCGGGTGAACAAGATCGCATCCCTTGCGGACGATCTGGCTCTCGCCCTGGCAGCGCCCCGCATCCGCATCCAAGCCCCAGTTCCCGGTCGTCGTTATGTCGGTATCGAAGTCCCCAACGAAGAAATTGAGCTGGTTTCCTTGCGTGAAGGCGTGCAAAGCAAATCTTTCCAAAAACTCAATGCCTTTTTAAAATTCGTCCTGGGTAAAGATGTTGCCGGCAAACCCATCGCGGTCGATCTTGCCAGCATGCCGCACCTGTTGATCGCCGGCACAACCGGCTCGGGCAAATCGGTCTGCATCAACGCGATTCTCTGCTGTTTATTAATGGAACACACCCCCAATGAATTGCGTCTGGTCATGGTTGATCCCAAACGGGTTGAGTTGACCGGCTACAACGGCATCCCGCACCTGCTCACCCCCGTGATCGTTGACCATGAAAAGGTGGTCGGCACGCTGCAGTGGATGTCGCGCGAGATGGACAGCCGTTACAAAAAATTTGCGGAGGTGGGGGCGCGCAACATTGGCGATTACAACAGCACCCAGCCCAACAAGCTTTCCTATATTGTGGTCGTGATCGATGAATTGGCGGACCTCATGATGATGGCGCCGGAGGAAACCGAGCGCAACCTCAACCGCTTGGCTCAGCTGGCGCGCGCCACCGGCATTCACGTCATCATCGCCACCCAACGCCCTTCTGTGGACGTCATCACGGGCATGATCAAAGCCAATTTTCCTGCTCGCATCTCATTCACCGTCGTTTCCGGCGTGGACAGCCGCGTGGTCTTAGATCAACCCGGCGCCGAACGACTGATGGGGCGCGGGGATATGCTCTTCCAAGCCCCGGATGCGCCCGCCCCAAAACGACTGCAGGGCGTGTTCGTCGCCAATGATGAAATCCAGCGCTTGGTGCAATTTTGGGAAGACCAGGCCCGCAGCTTGCTGGCAGCCGATCCCCAGGCGCGCGAGAGAATGCCTGAAAAGTTCTTTCCCTCCGCCACTCTGACCCAAACCCCTTTGTTTGAGGACGCCATGCAGTTGAACGATGACCCGCTGGTCACCCAAGCCATTCAAATTGTACGGCAGGAAGAGCGGGCTTCCATTTCCATGCTGCAGCGCAAGCTGCGCATCGGCTACACCCGCGCGGCGCGGCTGATTGACAGCCTGGAGGAGAAAGGCATCGTGGGTGAACCCGATCCCGGCAGCGGCGTGCGCCCGCTGCTGGATTTTGGAGAAGATGATCCGGAAAAATGAAAAGAGGCTGTCCTTCAAAAAGGTCAACCTCTTCTTGATTTAACTTTTTTTTCGTTTTACAGGTTAGCCGCTTTTCGCAGCAATTCCGCTTTGTCAGTCCGCTCCCAGGTCAAATCCAGGTCGTCGCGGCCAAAATGGCCATACGCGGCTACTTTGCGGTAGATTGGTCTGCGCAGGTCCAGATCGCCGATGATGGCGCCCGGGCGCAGGTCAAAGTTTTCACTTACCAGTTTCGCGATGGCTTCATCCGGGATCTTGCCGGTATCGAAGGTTTCCACATTCACGCTGACCGGATGGGCAACCCCAATGGCGTACGCCACCTGGATTTCGCAGCGCTCCGCTAAACCAGCCTTCACCACATTTTTAGCTGCCCAGCGCGCAGCGTAAGCCGCCGAGCGGTCTACTTTTGTGGGATCCTTGCCGCTGAAACAGCCCCCGCCGTGCCGGCCCATGCCGCCATACGTATCTACAATGATCTTGCGGCCGGTGACGCCCGAATCTCCCATCGGGCCGCCCATGACAAACCGCCCGGTCGGATTGACATGGTAAATAGTCTCTTTGTCCAGCATTTCCGCAGGAATCACCGCCCGGATGACCTCTTTGATGATCGCAGCGTGAATCTCCTCTTGAGAGATCTCGGGGGCATGCTGGGTGCTGAGCACGACGGTATGCACCCGCGCCGCTTTGCCGTAATGGTATTCCACCGTGACCTGGCTCTTGCCGTCCGGACGCAGCCAGGGCAGGCTGCCATTCTTGCGCACTTCCGACAGCTTTAGGGTTAGTTTATGCGCCAGGTAGATCGGCATCGGCATCAAGGCCGGCGTCTCATTGCAGGCAAAGCCGAACATCATGCCCTGATCGCCGGCGCCAATAGCTTCCACCTCGGCATCGCTCATTTTTC
>ENA-ORXD01002791-ORXD01002791.1-sediment-metagenome-genome-assembly--contig:-NODE-2791-length-10968-cov-3.020200_pt1 | contig 10968 bp, 9 predicted proteins | sample MGYA00237862_ERZ511471 | MGnify/ENA metagenome assembly ERZ511471 | reverse complement strand
GGTCCGCGGGCCGCGCCGGCTATCGAACGGCCGCGCGGCGGCCGTCGGCTCCGCCCTCATTGCGCTGCTCGCGGTGCTGCTGATCTTCGGCTTCGCGGGGGGCCGGGCTGAGGCGCAGGTCAAAGATTGGCGCATTGCCAACATGGACGTTCTCCTCGACGTGCAGGAGAACGGTGATGTCCTGGTCGACGAGAAGGTGACGTTCAGCTTCGAGGGCAACTTCCATTTCGTCAGCCGTTCCATTCCGACCGGAAACATGGACGGTCTCAGCGATATCTCCGTGCTCGATGCCGATGGTACGCCCCTGCCGAAAGGCGACTGGCCCGGGACTTACAGCACATCCAGCGAGGGCGACCGGCGCTTCATCACGCTCAATTTCGATCTCACGGACACTTCGGAGACTTGGACGATTCGCTACAGGGCCGAAGGCGTGGTCATGTACTTCGATCAGGGTGACGAGTTGCGCTGGTATGTGTTCGACGCCGAGACACCTGTGCCTATCGACGCGGTGAATACTACGGTCAAGCTTCCGGGTCTCGTTGCTTCGGAAGACATGACTCAGGCCGTGCAGGTTGGCAATTTCGTCCAGGCGACCGTTACATCTCCGGCGCCATCTACCATGGTCTATGAGGCCCGCGACATTCCGGCTTTCACCAACTTCTGGGTCGTTACCGGCTTCCCCAAGGATGTCGTGAAGTTCACCTGGACTGCGCGCCGAGTTGCCGCCTTTTTGATTCCGAAGGCCTCGTTCGTGCTGCCCATAGGGGTCCTCCTTGGGATGCTGCTTCTGTGGCGTCGTCGGGGGCGCGACGATCCCTCGGCCGTCTATGCCAAATACGTCAGCGAGCCACCCTCGAATCTTTCGCCGGGATTGGCGGGGGCGCTCGTGGACGAAAAGGTCGAGGTCAGAGAGGTTATCGCCACCATTGTCGATCTTGCACGGCGCGGCTATCTCGAGATGACCGATACCAAGAAGAAGAGCCCGCTGGCCAAGACGCTCACTACGTTCTCGCGCCTCAAACCGGTAGACGATCTGAGGGGTTTCGAGAAGACCGTGGCCGAGTCCCTGTTTGACGAGTCCCACCCGGACAAGGTGAGCACCGCCGACCTGCGAAACCACTTCTACCAGCACGTCGAGCCGATCGTCACCCAGATCTACGAGGAGACTGCCTCGACGGGTTTCTTCTACGAGAATCCCAAGAAAGTGCGTAGTCGCTGGATCGGCTATGGTTTCCTGGTCGCGGTGATCCTCGGCGGGATCACCGCCCTCATGGGCTTCACCGGAGTGCCGGGCTGGGGATGGTTCCTTCTCGCCTCTATCATGGCCGCGGTCATAGTCTGGGTCTTTACCCCCTTCATGCCTCGTCGCACGCTGAAAGGTGCCCAAGAGCAGCGCAAGTGGGAGGCGTTTCGGAACTACCTGGAGGACCTCACTCGTTTTCAGGACATGGAATCCGCGCAGGAGACCTTCGAGAAGTACCTACCGTACGCGATCGCGTTTGGAGTCGAGAAGCAGTGGGTGCGGCGTTTTGAGGGTCTGAGCGTTCCTCCACCGGTCTGGTATCACCCGGTGTTCCTGCCCATCCCCATCGGGGGTGGTCCTTACGTCGGCCCAGCCGGAGGTGGCCTTGCGGGCCCGGTTGGTGGAGGAGTCGGCCCCGTGGGTGCTCCCGGCGGTGGGTTCAGTCTAGATACGATCTCCGACGGCTTGTTCGGCAGCCTGAACAACATGTCGAGCGTGCTGACCTCTTCCCCGTCGAGCTCGGGCTCGGGACGGGGCGCTTGGGGTGGAGGCGGCGGCGGGTTTGGCGGGGGTTTTTCCGGTGGTGGTGGCGGCGGCGGTTTCAGGGCAGGCTAGGACAACGTCAAGAGCAGGAGGCACGCGGTGCGCTCACGGATAATCGGCATCGTCCTCATCATCGTCAGCCTGGGTATCGACGCATGGCTGGGGGCAGGGCTTGCAACCGGGTCGCGGGCTACCGGAATCGCGCTCGGCTTCGTCCTCTTCTCCCTGCCGTTTCTCGCCGTCGGTATCTACCTGCTCATGTCCTCTCGGGGTGAGATCAAGGAGGAGAGCAAGGCCGACAAGGAACGCGCCATACTCAATTCCGTGATGACCCGCGGGCGCGTCAGCGTAGCCGACCTAGCGATAGAGGGCAACCTGAATCGCCAGCAGGTCAAGGACTACGTCTACGATCTGATCGGCAAAGACCTTTTTCGCGGCTACGTGAATTGGGATAGAGGTGAATTGGTCTCAGCGGAGGCGGCCCAGATCAAGGATGGAGTCTGTCCCAATTGCGGAGGCCAAGTACAGTTGGCGGGCAAAGGTCTGGTTCGCTGCCCCTATTGCGGGACCGAGACTTATCTCTCGCCGCCGGCCGTCCCTCTGACGGGCGAAAGCCCGCCAAAACCCTGACGAACGCCGGCGGGCTGGGCTTTGGGCCCCCGCTAGAAGTCCGTCGTCACCGTCGTTGGCGGGTTTGTCGTTGAAGTCGGCGGCTTTGTGGTCGAGGTCGTGGACGGAATTGTTGTCGTGGTCGTGCCGGTGCCAACCTCGATCTGGCGAGGAACCATCGGGAAAGTGCTCACGAATTTGTCCGTGTGGACGACAGTCCCGTCGGGCAATTTGACCGTACGTACCACGGTTATTTGCTTGCCCGACTGGCCACCGATCTTCACGACCGAGGTGCCCGGCCCCAGTTCCTTCGTCGGAATGGTCACCTCCGTGCGTGCCACCACGTTGTAGAAGTCGCTGGTCGTGTAGGTCACCTTGCGCCCCTCGCTGGTGCCGTAGATGGTGAAGGTAGTTGTGACTCCGTTTGAAGAGCCTCTAATCCAGATGTAGTGTGAGGTGTCGTTGCGAAAACGCAGGTTAGGTCCGCCGGCGCTGACGGTCGCGTCCCGACCTTTCGGATAGTGGTCGATGTAGATGGAGTGATTCTTGCGCTCGACCACTTCGAGCCCCGCGAAGAACACGGTGTTGAAAAGCGTCGTCGACACCTGACAGATGCCTCCGCCGAAGACGTCTTCCAGTTTTCCGGGGCCGACAATACCGGGGGCCGTCTTATAGCCGCGGGCGGCCGTCCGCGGGCCGATCTGCTTGTCGAAGTTGTAGACCTCACCCGGGGCGAGCATGACATTGCTTGCATATTCGGTGGTGATTCTCACGTTGGTCTGGCGGTCTTTCGTGCCGACCCACTCGGTCGTGTAGCTGGCCAGCTTGTCCTTGATGCCTCTGGCCTCAGCCTCTTCGGTTGTGAGCTCCGGATCGGTGGTGGTCACCGCGACCTCGGCCGTCCGCCCGGTCCCTTTTTGCGAGAGGGTATTGATCAACTCGGCCGTCTTCACCCGGTCGAGGGCGGTCCCGAGAATACCCGGTACTACCCACGCCTTCTCTCCGTCCGATTTGAAGGTCGCGTTGACGGGCTCTTTGACCACCTTGTCCGCGATGGAGTCAAAGAAAGACCCCATTTTATCCCCGGAGAGGTAAGGCATGAGAGTTGAAACGCCGCTGTGGTCCTCAGAGGCGAAGTCCATGAAGCTGGTGATCTGATCGGGGGTGATGGTCCACTTCTGGTCTTCGAAGGTCAGCACGATGGGCGAGCCGATCATGGTTTCTGCTCGGTCTACGGCTTCCTGGGTGTCCTCTGCTTTGACCTCCGGCTCGATTATCACAACGGGGACCTGGAGTTCGGTCGCGTGGCGGCTCAAGAGAGTCGTCTTCAGCTGCTCGCGGAGCGAATCGACGTCGACTTCAAGTCCTTGCTTGTCCTCGATGACCTTGATCTTGTTGTCTTCGAGGGTCAATCCGGCATTGACTGGAGCGACGTTCAACTCCTGCGCAATGCCCGCAAGAACCTGATCGAGCTTGGCCGTGTCGACCGTGCCGACGAGGGGGATGTCCACATCGGTGAAATAGAGCTTGATCCGTTTGCCCAGATCGGCAAGGAAGTTGCCCTTCCGCGAGACGTCCATGGCCTCAGCGACCGCTCCCGCGACGTCCATTTTGGTGCCGACCTCGTCGGGCATGATCTTCCAGTTCTTGGAATCGGCGGTGAGAATGATCGCGCTCTGCTGTGTCTCGTCGACGCGTTCGGATACGTCGGCGATGGCTTGGTCCGTGGTGAGTCCGCCCACGCTCTGCCCGGCAATGCTGACACCGGTGTGCACCTTGCCGTGGTAAATCGCCGCGTCAACTAGGATGATGAGCAGGAAGACCGCGACGAGGGATGAGACCGCTACAATGAGGTTGAAGCGCCAGCCGCGACGACGCTTTCTCTGGGCAACACGTTGATTATCCAAGAAGGGTCCAACTCCTGAATTCGAGGGTGCTACAAAATAGCAGATGCATCGGAGTCCTGGAAGGTTTCCGCAGCTTCTGCCTCATATTTCTTGTTCCTTGTTCTTCTTTGGAGGACGGAATCCTGTGAAGACCGTGCCCAATCGGAGACTGAGGATTGCGGCCGGATTTGGTCTCATCCCGCCTGACACCGCGCGCCACATCGATCTGGGAGAGGTCGGGTTCGTCGGTTCCGAGGATCTTCTGGCGGCCGAGGCTGTGCTCCCTCTGCTGCTCGGCGCCCGTGACCCATTATCCCAATGGACCGCCGGACTGCCCTATCGGTATCTCGCCTGCTGCGGATCGACAAACGACCTTCTCAAGGAGGCCGGCCGGTCGAGCGAGACTTCGCTCGCGCTGTTCGGCTTGACGTCGCCCCCCGGAGGCGCCGCTCTCGTGGCCGACGAGCAACTCAAGGGCAGGGGCAGGCTCGATCGATCTTGGTCCAGTGAACCCGGCAAGGATTTGACATTTTCGGTGCTCCTCCGGCCGAAGGGTGCGCCCGACATGGCTCATCTCTTCTCGCTGGCGGCCGCTCTGGCAGTGGCCGAGGTACTGGAGACCATCGCGGGTCTGGCTGGGAGGGTGCTCGTCAAGTGGCCGAACGACGTCTTGGTGGACCGCAGGAAGATATGCGGCATCTTGGGAGAGGGGGTTCTTCTGGGACCCTCCGAGATCGGTTTCGTGGTCGTGGGCATAGGGATCAACGTGAACAGTGACCCCCGGCCTTTGCCACCGTCGCCGAGCGAGGAGAGAGGTGCCGGCGTAAGGCCGGAGCCTGTATCCGCGCTGCAGTGCTGCGGCCGGCAGATCCCGCGGGGCGTGCTGCTGGCTGCCCTGTTGGCTCGGCTCTCGGACCTATGGGGAGGGTTGGACGACCGTGAGGAAGAAACGGTCGCTCGGTTACTCGCGGGGTTGCGGGCGCGGGATGCGCTCATGGGCCGTGAGGTGACGGTCGTGGCCTCAAACGGACGTGGCCCGAGTCTGTCGGGCCGGGCGGCCGGGCTGGGCTCGCGCGGTGAACTTCTGGTTGATACTGCCGTCGGCCGGCGAGTGGGGGTCTTCTCGGGAGACGCGACACTGCGTGGGCTCTGAGGACGAACGATTGACGATTGACTGCTTCGGCGGCTAGACTGCGCGGGCAGGCTTTCGACGCAGAAAGGCGAAGGCGATGACTCCGAGCGCGGTTGGACAACCTCGACCTGAAGTCCTGAAGGCCGGTCTCGTACTGGGAGGTGTCTGCCTGCTCACGGCCGGGGCCTGGCTGACTGTGCCCTTCTACCCTGTGCCCGTTACCATGCAGACACTCGCAGTCCTCATTATCGGAGGCCTGTTCGGCGCCAGGCTCGGCGCGACTTCGGTGGCTGCCTACCTCGTTCTCGGCCTGGCGGGAGCCCCCGTCTTTCACGGCGGGTTGGGTGGTCCGGCAGTCATTCTCGGGCCGACCGGGGGCTACCTCATAGGCTTCTTGCCCGCGGTTATCATCATGGGCTGGGTGCACCAGAGAGTGACCAAGGGCGGTTCCCCCTCAGTTCGCAACATCGCATTGCTCGTTGGGGGCGCCATAGGGGCCAGCGTGGCCATTTACACCGCGGGACTTCCGTGGCTGGGCCTGTTCACGGGAAACGATCTGGCGCAGACCCTTCGCCTTGGCGCGATCCCCTTCCTTCTCGGTGACCTTCTCAAAGTGGCAGTGGCCGTTAGCTTCTTCGCTTCTTGGGGCCGCCGGGCCTCACGGGCAAAGCGAGTCAAGGACGGCGCTTGACCGTCCTTCACGCCCTCTTATTCGGGGTGGTCCAAGGTTTTACCGAGTTCCTTCCCGTTTCCAGTTCGGGTCACCTGGTTCTTGTTCCCGAGTTCTTTGGTATCCCTGCGCCGACTGTGGCTTTTGATGTTCTGGTTCATGTTGCCACCCTGGTAGCCGTGGTGGGCTATTTCGTCCGGGACTTGGCCAAAATGGCCGTTGCGCTGTTGGCTCCCCGACGGATGAGTAAGGCAGAGGTCAAGCTCTGGCGCCGTCTCTTTGCCTGGCTCATAGTGGGTTCGATCCCCGCCGCCATCGCCGGTTTCACGCTGTCGGGCTTCTTCGAGGGTCTGTTCGACAGCACCCTTTCGGTAGGAGTCTTTCTGATCGTGACCAGCCTTCTCCTTACCGGGGCCGATATCGCTTTAGGCCGAATCAGCCGGCCTCCGCTTTCGCTGGAGAAGATGCGCGGGACTGATGCGCTGATCGTCGGCTGTTTCCAGGCCCTGGCCATTGCTCCGGGTCTCAGTCGCTCGGGAGCCACCATCGCTTCCGGTGTTCTTCTGGGTTTCGATCGACCGGTTGCCGCGCGTTTCTCGTTCTTGCTCAGCGTTCCGGCGATACTCGGCGCGTTTCTGTTCAACCTTAGGGACATCGGTGAGGGCGTGGCCGGCACGAGTGGGACTGCCTACGTCGCCGGCGCTGTCGCCGCGGCTGTCTCCGGGTTCCTCGCGATCTATCTGGTAATGAGGTTCGTGAAGCACCACAAGTTTCGCCCGTTTGCGGTCTACACTTTTTTGCTTGGCGCCCTGGTCGTGGTACTTTCGTTGATATGAACTTCGCCCGGCGAAAGTGCCGCGAGTCGCACGGCCGCATCCGACGGGGGCTCATGGCATGCGGTGGCCTCGTGCTGTTGCTTTCGGTCGTGCTGATCCCATGGACGAGTGCATCGGCCGCCTCGGCTTCGGTGGTCTACCGTGGATCCGCCGAACGCAGGCAGATTGCGCTCACATTCGACGACAACACTTCCGCGAGGCGTGGTGTTGCCGTTCTGCGCGCGCTTCAGAAGAACAAAGTGCCCGCGACGCTATTCGTCATTGGCACGGGAGTCGAAGCCTATCCTTCGATCAACGCCGAGATTCTCAAGGGGATGGCTGCCGGCCTGTTCGAGGTGGGCGATCATACAAGGTCGCACCCGGTTCTTACCTCTCTCGCTTCAGCCTCGATCGCGCAGCAGATCGGTGGCGGAACCGACGCATTTCGCCGCCTCACTGGTGCCCGGACAGTCCCGTCTTTTCGTCCGCCATATGGCGCGACGGATTCCCGGGTTGCGTCGATCGCCGTATCGGAGGGCTTTCGCCATCTCGTGCTGTGGGACGTCGACCCGCGTGATTGGGCCGGCGGCTCAGCGACGTCGATTGCCGATCATGTGGTCGGTCATGCTCACAACGGGGCGATCGTCGTCATGCACCTCTCTGCGCCGAATACAGCAGCCGCGATCCCGATGATCGCATCGCGCCTCCGCGCGAAAGGCTACGAGCTGGTCACCGTCTCGACGATGCTCAAGGGCGACAGGCTCTTCCTCGACGTTTCGAGCGGTTCGGAAGCGTCGGCGGCCATCGCCGAAATGGTGGAGGGAGGGTATATGAACGGATACGACCGCAATTATTTCGGGCCCTCGGACACCATCACGCGGGCTCAGGTGGCCAAGGTGGCCTCACTCGTCGGAGGTATTCACACTGATCCAATCGACAATCTCGACGCTCCCACTTTTGCCGACGTGCGGTCGACCAAAGACCCGCAGGGAGCGCCGCTGGCCTACCCCTTCGACTTCATCGAGGAGGCGGCCGCGGCGGGCCTGGTCGTAGGATCAGAGGACGAATCTGGGTCGCTCGTATTCCGGCCGCAGACCGCGATCACCCGTCTTCAACTGGCCCAGATAGTCGCCCGCATGGCCCGTAGCTTCAAGGGCTACCAGCCGCCTCCCCCCGACGCCGATCCTCCCCCTGATTCCGATCCGCCGGAGATCTCGTTCGAGGATGTCCCCGATTACGCCAAAGAGGACGTATCGTTGTTGGTTGGGCTGGGGGTGATGACGGGCTTGGCGAACGGCGTGTTCAATTCCTGGTCGGGCGCACAGCGGTCCCAAGTAGCTGTGGTCATGAGCCGCTATCTCGCTCTTCCGGTTGCCGAACAGGCAGACTGACATTGACCACGAGGCCGCCCTCCGGTGGTATTTCCAGATCGATGGAACCGCCGTGTGCGCCGACGACCGAACGGGCGATCGAAAGACCCAACCCGAACCCGCCGGTTTTTCGACTGCGCGACTTGTCCGGCCGGTAGAAGCGATCGAACAGTCGCGGCGCGTCCTCCGCTGAGATGACAGGCCCGCTGTTGGCCACTTGGAGTGTCGCTACGTCGCCCGCGGTCCCCGTGCGTATCCGGAACCATCCGCCGGGCTTGTTGTGCCGGACGGCATTTTCGACGAGATTGCCCACCAATCTGGCTAAGAGCGCGGGGTCCCCGAAGACCGTGGCCGGCTGAAGATCGAGCTCGAGCCTCAGGCTGAGTTCCTCCGCCTCCCGAGATATCGCCTCCACCTCTTTCTGAGCGATCCGCGGGAGGTCTGCCTCGCCTGAGCTCGGAGTGACCTCTGCCCGAGCGAGCACCAACAATCCGTCGATCAGCTTCTCGCTTCGATCGACAGCCTCGGTTACCGCCGAACCCATGTCGGTCAGTTCTTCCCGCGAGATTTCAGGATCGGCGAGGGCGACGTCGATCTCGGTTCTGATGATCGTGAGCGGGGTGCGTAACTCGTGGGAAGCGTTGGCGACAAACTCCTTCTGCGCAGTGAAGGCGGTGTCCAGGCGCTCCAGCATGCCATCGAACGTATCGGCTAAGTCCTTGAGCTCGTCGTGCGGACCGTTGAGGGCGATCCGTTCGTGGAGGGTTGACTCCGACAGCCGGCGGGCGGTGTTGGTTATGGCATGGAGAGGCCGCAGCATCCGTCCGGCGATGAGCCAGGCCAAACCGAACGAAACCACGGCCATGATGGCGAGGGCGAGCAAAGAACGGGTCCAAAGCTGGCTGAGCGCCTCTTCGGTGAGCTCATGCTGGACCTCTTCAAGAATCCTCGGTACGGGGATGCCGTTGATCTCCACGTAGCGGGGCATGCCCCCCGGCCCACGGATGTGTCCCCCGAATTCGAGAGCTTCGGGCGGGATTCCGTAGCGTTCGGCAACGACTGCGCGGGTTTTCCCGGGTGCCGGGGTCAGACTGTCGCGAACGAGAAAGTAGTTGACCCCAATGAGCAGAACTCCGGCAACCAGGAAGAGCAGTCCGTAGGAGAGCGTGAGCTTGAGGCGGATGGTGGCGCCGCCTCCTCCGGCGGCTCTCAGCCAGCTCATATACGATAACCGACGCCGGCCACGGTCTCGACGAGTGGGGGATCGCCGATCTTGCGGCGTAAGGTCATGATGGTGACGCGTACGACATTGGTGAAGGGATCGGTGTTTTCATCCCAGACTTTTTCGAGAAGCTCCTCGGCACTGACGACCCTTCCCTGGGCGCTGAGCAAGACCTCGAGAACGGCAAACTCCTTCTTGGTCAACCCCAGGTCTCTCTCCGCCCGCGTGGCCACGTGCCTGGCGGGATCGAGGGTGAGGTCGCCCGCGGCGAGAACGGGTGGCACGGCCGGCACGGCGCGCCGTCCCAAGGCCCTGATCCGCGCGATCAATTCCTGCAGCGCAAATGGCTTGGGGAGATAGTCGTCCGCTCCGAGGTCCAGGCCGCTGACCCTGTCTTGAATCGATCCGGCGGCGGTCAGCATGAGGATGCGGGCAGGCGATTCGCGCCGGACCAGCTCACGGCACACATCGTCTCCGTGAACTCCCGGTAGGTTCCGGTCGAGCACCACGACATCGTAACTATTTACGGCTGTCTTGAGGAGGGCGGAGTCCCCATCCAGCACGACGTCGACCGCGAGGCCCTCTCTGCGGAGACCACGCGCGATGGTCGCCGCCAGCCGCTCTTCGTCTTCGACCAGAAGGACCCGCACTGCTTCCCCTCTTCCTTTCGCCGACCGGCAATTTCCCTGCAATAATAGCCCTACCACGAGCCAGATATTAGCCGAGCAGGCGTAAGGCTGCCGTAAGGGTCATACGGGGGTAGGCTTACAGGCTCCTTACGGGGCTGTTGATATCATCCGGGCAGGTGCATGTTCGTGGGTCTACGCCCAGGGGTACTGTACAGAGCAGGTTGTGGCACCCAGTGAATGACGAGGGCATATCCTCGAGGGAGGCGGTCGAGATGAGATTATCCGAGGCGGATCCGAGCGGCCGTCGGACGCGAAGAGCGGCAGGATTCTGCAGCAGGGGCTGGCCGCGATGTTCCCGATGCTGGCGAAAGCACGCATCGACTACTGCTGGGGCGGTCTCGTGGATATGACCGCCGACCGTCTGCCGCATGCCGGCCAGCACGACGGCATCTATTTTTCGCTGGGCTACAGCGGCCACGGCACGCAGATGTCGACGCATATGGGGCAGGTGATGGCCGACGTGATGGACGGCCACGAAGAGCGCAATCCCTGGCGGGAGCCGGATTGGCCCGCGATTCCGGGCCATACCGGCAAACCCTGGTTCCTGCCGCTGGTGGGGACGTACTACCGCATCAAAGATATTTTCTATTGATTGTTCCTTGTTGTACCTGCCACTAAAAAACCACGCAGCTATCCCTGTCACCCTCGCGGAGAAGTTCGATGAATAAGGAAACCTCGCAACATGACGCTCTTCGACTCGGCACCGAGTTGGAGCGCCTGCCGTCAAAAGGCGCATCACGACGCCAGGTGCTGCGCGCGATGACGGCGGCCGGCATGATGTCGGTGACG